>Ga0169931_10007052_pt1 | contig 16779 bp, 36 predicted proteins | sample Kivu_15m_20L_FD_129675 | JGI IMG/M metagenome (GOLD analysis project Ga0169931, IMG submission 129675) | Freshwater microbial communities from Lake Kivu, Western Province, Rwanda to study Microbial Dark Matter (Phase II) - Kivu_15m_20L... | ecosystem: Environmental > Aquatic > Freshwater > Lake...
CTACAACACTACATTAAAGATGGTAAAATTGTGCGTCTTGACGATATTACTTGTAAAACGAAATACTATGGGATTGGTGGAATGCAGGAGGAACGAACTGAGGATCGTATCACAAAAAGTGCGGAAGATCTAATCAAACGATTTCCTGGTTTATGCACAATGTATATTAGAGAAACAACCAATCACGCTGAACTGCGTTTGAAAGATACGCGCTCTATTAAAACCACAACTGACTCTAAAACTTTGGATTCGTTCTTCTCATAAATAATGAATAATGTAATTATTTCAAGAGGCGATGAAAATTCTTTCACTAAAAGCAGTAGCGGTAGGGCCTTGGTTCGCGAAATGCTCTATCATGAAAGGTAATATTTTAATTCTTCTGTTTCATTCGGAAACAGAAGAGTGTATCATTCGTCAATTTAAAAATGAAAAGGAAGCGAATATCTTCGTTAATGGACTATGCTTGAGACAAGAATAAAAGATTTACCCCATTCAGGAAGAACACTCGAAGAACATCTAATCGGAACAGCCAATATTCTAAAAAATTGGTTGTGTTGTGATAATGTTGTCAATGCTGGACGTTATCATTCCGTATATGGGACGTCTGTGTATAAAAATGTGGCTACTTCATCTAGAATTGAAGTCAAAGATTTGATCGGAGAACATGCTGAAAAATTAGTTTATGATTTTTGCAATACTCCAAATCCACGCATGATCAATTTTATCACGCTTCGTCAGAAAGAACTCATACTTATAGAGTGTGCGAATCTGATGGAGCAGAAAAGCAGAAATTTCAACATGTTAAAACTAGCAGTCGATCATGTTCCTCAATATATTGCTGAGGATATCGACTTCTATATTATGGATCATCATTAAATGTATATCTTTGATATTGAAACTCTTGGAACTGAATCAACAAGCGTAGTATTATCTGCATCTGTTATCGAATTTGAAGCGACAGAAAAATACACATATGAAGAACTGCTATCAAAAGCATTGTTCGTTAAATTCAACGTAAAAGAACAGATCGAAACATACAATCGAACAGTAGATAAGGATGCCATCTTATGGTGGAAAAAACAAACAGAGTATGTCCGATCCATTTCGTTGAAGCCAAATTCAACGGATCTTTCAGTAATCCAAGGTATTCAGAACATAAAAGATTATATAGATCCGAAACAAAAAATATGGTCGAGAGGAAGTCTAGATCAGATGGTAATAGACTCTCTGTGTCGCAGCGCGAAGGTCGAATCGATATCACAATATAACAACTGGAGAGATATTCGAACAGCTATTGATCTTCTAAAAGATACAGCTAATAATGGATATTGTCATGTTCCAGAGTTTAACACGCAGGATGTAATCAAACATCATCCAACACATGACTGTGCATACGATATAATGATGCTACTATATGGAAAATAAAATCGAAGAAGCGATGATTATCTTAGCTGAGGAATGCGCTGAGGTAATTCAAGTTATCACTAAATGTAAAAGATTTGGTGTTGACAACTACTCACCCAATTCCAATGTATCAAACAGACAACATTTGTGCCAAGAACTTGGTGACATTCTCGCGATGATTGAAATATTGGTGGAGCAAGAACAATTTACTCCTGAAGATTTAATAAAAGCCAAAGAACTTAAAACTGAAAAACTTGTACAATTTATTTAAATGATAAAACATACATCAACAAATATCGGCGGTAAGATTATTAAATCAAATGAAGTCTATACTATACACGATAACAGTTATCTATCCAATCTAGTTTTATCACAAACGATACTTCATACGGGAAAGGAAACTACAGGTCATTCCCATCCAGGTCAAGAAGAAATTTATTTTTTCGTGAGTGGTGAGGGTGTAATGATTGTGGATCATTCTTCATTCTATAAAAAAATTGAAGTCAAAAGTGAAGATATTGTTCTCGTTCCAGAAGGTGCTTTTCATAAGGTATATAACACCGGGACGTCAGATTTAGTGTTTAATTGCGTCTTTGATGGAAAACGTAATCACTAATCCATTCCCAAGTCTTTGATTTATAAGGATATTTAGCCCTTGACAATTGACCAGGATTCAGCTATAATATCCCACATAGCGTGATCATTATCACTGTCTAGGAAACCATAATGAAACATGGATATCTACTTAAAGTCTACAAGGCAGATCGGCGAGCCCGCGCTGCGCACGCTGTTTCGCATCGCCGATGCGTGGCAATTGACCAGCAAAGAGTTGATCAAACTCCTCGGCAACCCGCCGCGCTCGACGTTTTACAAATGGAAGCAAGGCGAAGTCGCGGCACTCCCGCAAGATGTGTTGGAGCGCATTTCGTACGTGTTCGGCATTTACTCGGCGTTGCAAGTGCTGCTGCCTAAACCGGAGGCGGCGGATGCGTGGATCAAAAAGCCCAACACCGCGCCGCTGTTTGGCGGCAAGAGTGCGTTGGATCGCATGTTGTCGGGGCAGGTTGGCGATCTTTATGTGGTGCGGGAGTATTTGGATGCGCAGCGGGGAGGTTGAGTTGGGCTATTTGAGCGAGAGTGAGGTAGAGGACTTTGCTCGTAAAAATGATATTATGCCCTGGCTTGAGACTGATGAGGACAGCGAAGAATAATGAAAGACTGGAAAAATCATAAATCTCAATTCAACTCGGGTCCTTCTCTCGACGATATTCTTTCGTTCATTTGTTTCGTTTGTTGTTTTTTTATAGTCTTATTTCTATATTAAGATTTATTACCCTTTATTGCTAGGAATAATATGAAAATCGTAATCAATAGATGTATAGGTGGTTTCAGTCTGTCAGAAAAAGCAGTCATGCGATATGCTGAAATCAAAGGACTAAAACTCATTCCGCATCATGGCGTGCATCGGCAACACTATTATATTGACCAGGGTCCCAACAAAGAGTATTTCAGCGATCTGTATATTCAGCGTAATGATCCCGTATTGATTCAAGTAGTTGAGGAACTTGTAAAAGACGCGGACGGTTTTGCGGCTGAGTTGAAAGTTGTTGAAATTCCCGATGATATAGAGTGGCACATTACCGATTATGATGGCATTGAGCATATTGCAGAGAACCATCGGACCTGGCGATAATGAACACATCGAAAGTTGCAGTGATAGCTCGCCACGCGAGAGATTTAATTTGTTATCACTTTGGTGTTGATGAATCCGATATTATCTAAACTGGAATGGATACGAGATGATTGGCATAGTTATCCTTTTCGTTTTTGCATTGAGTTGCTTGCTTGGAGTATTAGCATTGGGAATGCGATTACCATGGCTCTTACAGTACCCAATCCGCCTTTATTGGTTTTGTATCCTATTTGGATTTTTGGCTGCAGTCTCTATGCTTGGGCTGCTTATACTCGGAAATCTTTTGGCATGCTGGCTAACTATCTACTGCTGGTAGCGATTGATATAATTGGTTTTGGAAGGATGATATCATAATGATTCCCCATGATGTAGCTGATGATATTACGCTGACTACGCTGCAAGCGCATCTGTCTTATCTGGAAGAAGAGTTACGACAACACGTAGAAAAAGATCAATGGATGGATCCCGAAGACGTGATAAAGAGTCGTGATGAGTATATTCCTGCACTGAGAGTATGCATTAAATTTTTTGGTGGTGACGTTGTTTAAACAATTTACGGAGGATTGGACATTATGAGCACAATTGAAAAAATCGGTGAAAACAGCTGGATGGTTAAAGTTGAACAAGCATCCGATGGCGAACGTTTTATTCAGCTGAACGATGAAATGCTTGAACGTTCGGGTTTCAAGATCGGAGACGAACTTGGCTGGATAGACAATAAGAATGGAAGTTTCACGTTGACGTCTAAAAAGCCAAAAGTATGGGTATTGGTTGACTGTGTACAATCTTATCGTATGCGCTACATGGTGCAGGCGCCTGCGAATCATCCCGAGTATGCTCTTGATACAGTTACTATGGAAGAAGCGAAGGAGTTTTCGCAAGAAGCGCTCTCCGAACAAATATTTAGTCATCGTGTGGTTTCCGAAGAGGAAGCGTTACGTATCTGCGATCAGGATAATGACTACGGTAGAACCTGGTCAAATGAAAAAAAGATAGAAGCATTCTTCACCAAAGAGGGAGAAAAGCGCTTTAACGCCGACGAATAGAGTTCGCCCAATTGTGCACTTGGAGAATAAAATGATATCAGGAAAAGTGTGGGGAAAGACAAAGTTATTAGAAGCCACGCCCAACTGCGAATTACATCGCATCGAAGTTAATCGTGGCGGAGTCTGTAGTCAGCATTTACATCAACATAGATGGAACGGTTTCTACGTAGAAAAAGGATGCCTACTCGTTCGTGTGTGGAAAAATAACTATGATTTAGTAGACGAAACGATACTCAAAGCAGGAGAATACACTAAAGTTGCTCCAGGTGAATATCATCAATTCGAAGCATTGGAAGATACAATCGCGTTTGAACTATATTGGTCAGAATTCGCGCATAACGATATTCAACGTAAAAGCGTAGGATATAAGAAAGACGAAATTCCACAATTCTTATCCTCTCAGATGAGAACACAATAAAAAGATCGTTTTTTTCCGGTTTTATCTTCTTGGCGTGAACACTCGCGGCGAAATTTTTTCCGATTCGAGATTTTCCCTTTAATTCAAGGGGTTACGCGGTAAGTTTTAGCGTCAAACCCTTGACAAGTAGCCAGGATTCAGCTATAATATCTCCATAACGTGATGAATATATTATATCTTTAAGGAGAAATAAATGAACAACTATCCAAATATGAGCCATTGCCAGTGCGAGAACACTCTGCTGGCCCTCAAGCGAATCCTATTGGAGCATGTAACATGGTAAATGATCGGACAATTGCACTATTTGGTCATAAGAAACTTAATGAAAAGATGTCTCTCAAAGAGACGCTTAGTATGTTAAATGATTTACGTATGCTCAACACAGGTGAGCTAATAGAAAAAGCTGTAGCCAAACAAGCCGGCACTAAGCAGGTAAGAAGGGGTAATCCTGGATACGATCTAGAGAATAAATGGGAGATCAAGAGCGCGAACACTGCTCAACAGTTTCGATATGGAAAACCCTCCGGCAACCGTACCGCCACTATTGGTGGACTGAAAAACAAAACAGGCACAATTCGTGCAGTGGTAACAGAAACCCTAACAAATAAAGATTACTACTTTGTAATACCCTATAGTGCTTACAAAGATCTTACGCGCGTTACCGCCGGAGGTAACACATCGCCTATAAAATTGTTTTTTGACAAAGATGGAACTCCAAGACGGGCATTTAGTCGCAGTAAAGCGCATCGCGCGAACATGGCGCTAGCCAGGGGTGGTAATGGAGTTGTCAGACCTTGCTATTGGGATTTTGAAGTTACAGGCGACGACCGTTGGGAAAAATTTTGCTCTGAAAGCGAAGGATTAACGAAAGGAGCGAACGATGTTTAGATTTATTGGGATTGCCGTAGTCTTGTATGTGGGTTGGATCACTGGTATCATCCAGGCCACTCTGATCCTCATGGCAGCAGGTCTTACTACCGTCGCAGGTTTGGGCTAAGGAGAACGACAAATGGATGTCATGGCTTGGTAAGTTTCCCGTTCGGTAAATTATAATCCACAACCTGGCGAAGCGCAAGATATATTTACCGATCGGGAATTTTAGGTGTGCTTAGGAGATTATTCGGCTAATTATTTCCCAATAGAGCCAACGATGGCTTGGCAAAGCCCTTGACAAGTAGCCCGGATTCAGCTATAATATCTCCATACTGTAAATATCAAGGGGCAATCAAATGAACAAAGAACGTCATTTCCGCAAGGACCCCCGAGACTATGCAATGGTCTTGGTCGAAGATGGCATGATCGACGCCATCGTGCTGCTGTCTGCGGCACTGAAATGGATGAGCGAGGATCAGGTGCGCAGCATGCTGGATGCCAACGATCTCAGCCCACGTTTTATTGACAAAGAAGAGGACGAGGAGTGAGATGATCCGATTCGCTGAAATGACCGATCAACAGAAGCGTGAAGTTCGCATGTACGGTTGCATCGAAGCAGAAATGCGTGAAGCGGTTAAAGAAGCGCTTACTTTCCGTTTTTCCGATTATACCATGTATGCAGCCAGTCTGATGAGCGACTGCCAAGAGATGCTGAATTATGGCGGCGAAGACAGCATGATCCGCGAGGATGTGCGTCAGACCTTGAACCGTGCCAAGTGGATTCTGTTTGAATATAATACATAATCAAAACGATGATTTTGATCAAGGATACTGGAGTAGAAGATGGGCACTAGATCACTGACTTTTGTCTACGATGAGCACAACGAAGCAATCATCAATCTTTATCGCCAATACAACGGCTATCCCGAACTTCATGGTCGTGAGCTTGCGAACTTCCTGTTGCCTCGCATCATTGTCAACGATATTCAAGATGAGACTGATGACATTGCTAATGGTATGAGTTGCTTGGCTGTTCAGCTGATTGCTCACTTTTCGACGTCGCGCAAAGGTGCTGGGTTTCACATACACAGTGTTTCAGATCGAGATTGCGGACAGGACTACGAGTATCACGTTCACAAGGACAGGGTTGTTGTCAAGCACTACTGCGAACGAGTAGGCCTACTTGCTCGCCAGCGAGAGCTCTTCTCGGGTGATTGGGAAAACTTCAGCAGGTATTGCACGGCATGCGCTGGCTGGCATCGAGGGCGTCGAACTGAGCACGCTGATCGCAGTGAAGCCCTTGACAAGTAATCAGAATTCAGCTATACTATTCTTTAGAAGTTTATACAAATACAATCTTGTGGCTTTTATCGGCCCTAGGAGCGAACTATGAGTAAAGATAAACTGGACATCGTAGCACAGGTAGTAGAGAATGGTCGTGCACTGGCAGCCAAGGCCACAGCGGAATTCCTCGCACAGTACGGGGATCGTGACTGCTGTGGCTTTGCCTGGGTCACTGTCTACGAAAAAGGCAGCACCAAGATGGGTCGTGCTCTGCTGAAGAGCGGCTACTTCGAGGCATACGGTGGGGGACTGCAGATGTGGAATCCTTCGGGCTCGTTAACACAGTCTATCTCTGCTAAAGAAGAGGGCGCTAATGCTATGGCTCGGTTCCTTACAGAACAACTGGGCGTCAAGGCATATGCTGGTAGCCGTATGGACTGATAAAGCCACTCGGGTCATGATTCAGGGGGCCACCGGCTGACCTCCAGTATTTTAGGGGTCAGGATTCCTAAACGATTCGGGGCGCTTTAGGTCGCGGACCCAAAAAATTACAAAATACCCCGACAGTGAATGCTGGACCCACCCCGACAGTGAATGCTGAAATACTGGATGGAATGCTGGACGAGAGATATGAAATTAGATAGCGTGGATATTATTCAGTGGTTTGGAGCCATCGTAATTATTCTAGCACATTTTCTTAATGCGCTGGGTCCGAGTATGTATCCGTGGAATATTTTCATGTTCACGATTGGAACGAATCTGTTTTTTTTGTGGGCATATCTCGTTAAAAACGTTCCACAAGTTGTTGTAAATGTAGTAGCACTTTTTGTCTGTCTTTTTGGAGTATACAATACATTATGAATGCGAATAGTCCTAGTCGTAAGTATAAGAAGTGTAAGATCGAAGAAATCAGTTGTATCCCCATACAGGATTTTATGTATGAGAATAAATACAAAGCAACGGATTTCATACTGAATCTTTCCATGATGCCGACTCGAATCTCTCCTGTGGCTCAACAGCTTCGGAAACTCATGAACGTCAAGTCGTGCGTCTATGTGTTTTTTCTTCGATCACAGTATTCGGAGATTCGAGACTGTAATACAATCCATCCGTCCTATGGCTATGTTGGTGAGACCGGCGATCTCGTCACTCGTCTGCGGGCAGTTCGGGAATCGTATGATAATCCGAGATACAGCGTGTATCATGGTCTGGGAAGATTTTTCCGAAGAAATAATATCAACATCGACAACGACATCATTCTTCGCGTCATTCGCACGAAGTCTAAGAGCGATGCTCTGAAACTGGAGCAATCGATCCATCAACGTTGTCAGGAAAAATATGGTAGTAGATTTTGTTGGAACGATGGTGCTGGATCGGGTAAGATCAATACAATCTATAAAGCAGAAGATCTGATCGAATCTATCAAAGATACTACTCAGCTTCAAAGTCTTTACGCTTTCATCAAGAATCATATCAAATCTTTGCCCAGTAACAACGGAGTGCTCATCAAATGAAACCTGCATATGAATCGCAATTTTTGAATCAACATCTCGAAGCAGCCATAGATTATCTTCGCAAAAGGAACAAATACATAGTGGACGGTGAATTCAAACCGACCAATGCGGTTGAGACCAACGTGACGAAGACCATCAAAAAATACAAAGATGAGATGAAAAAGAGCAAAAAGTCTCGAGAAACCAAGGCGTCTAAGTCCCCTGTGGCGATTATCTATCCCAAGACGATCGCAAACCCCTGATTTATAAGGAGGAAAAAGTTTCAAAAAATCCTTGACAAGTAGCCAGGATTCAGCTATAATATCTCCATAACTTGATAAAGGATGAATGAAATGACTGAGTATGAAAAGCAAATGAAACGTTTCTTCAAAGCGGGTGGTATGGTTGAGATTTGCAGCCCCCGCAAACTGAAGGGTTCCAAAACCTTCAGCGGTAAAGCGGCTAACTCCGCCCCGACGTTTCTTTCGAGCCCTCCACCAGTGGGACCGACTATCTCTTCGGTCTTTCGTCGATATTCTTAATTGGAGAAACACAAATGACGTTCAAACTTCTGACTGTCGGCAATCCTAAGACCATGAAGGGTGAGGAACAGGGTTATCTCACGTTCATTCTTCATCTGGCCCCTGCGAACGTTTCCGGATACGAAACTTGTCCGAAAGCCACTGAGGGCTGCAAGGCTGCGTGTTTGAATACTGCTGGTCGTGGTGGTATGTTCAAGCCTGGTGGCACGAACGTTATTCAAGAGGCGCGCAAACGCAAGACGCGCCTCTTCTTCGAGAATCGTGGTGCGTTCATGACCCTTTTGTGGAACGATATCCGTCGTGGTATTGAATACGCAAAGAAACGCAATCTCATTCCCGTGTTTCGTCTGAATGGCACTAGCGATATTGCATGGGAAAAGATTCGCTTCCAGGAATATCGTAACATCATGGACGCATTCCCTACGGTGCAATTCTATGACTACACGAAAATTCTTGGTCGGAAGAATCTTCCTGCAAATTATTCGTTGACTTTCAGCCGTGCAGAATCCAACGAAATGGATACTCGCCTTGCTGCTTCTGCGGGTATGAATGTTGCGGTTGTGTTTTCAACCAAGGTTCTTCCTGCTGTTTACTTGGGTCGCCAAGTATTCAACGGTGATGAATCGGACTTGCGTTTTCTTGATCCGAAAGGTGTCGTGGTCGGTCTGTATGCAAAGGGTCGTGCTAAAAAAGATACCTCTGGCTTTGTGGTGAAGGTGTAATATGCGATTCAATCCCTATCCTAAAAAGGAGATATATCATGGTTGAAAAAGAAACTGTTTTCGAATTTCTGGACAATCTTCGCGAAAGTGGTGTCACTAATATGTTTGGCGCAGGCCCTTATGTTGAATCTACGTTTGGGGTATCGCGTCATGAAGCACGTGATCTAGTGGTTCAATGGATGAAATCTTTTTCTACTCGCCATGCAAACTAATAGAGATTCCAAAATGTATGAAGTTGGTTGTCAATATCTAGGGCCAGATGTTGATCCCAGAGATCATTATCCTGGCTGGTGTCCTACATGTAATCGTCAGGAACTCGTGCATAATAGCGTGTATTGCGCTGAACATTATGGCAAAATTTTCACTAAACATAAACCAAGAGCCAGGAAAAAAAATTCCGCAATCACGGAATCCGTTATTGTCACAAAAGTTTCTTTTGACAATAGCGGCGAACTGTGTTATAATGAAACTGTAATTGAAGAAGTTTTTAAATAAAGGAGTATTCACATTATGAAACGTAAAGAAAAACTTGATATCGTAACTCAACTTATTGAAAAAGGTAACGGACGCTTCACAGTTAAGGATCTTAAAGATGCAGCCGGATCCGATCGCGTGGCTCGCTCTGCTATCTTCCTTTCGCGCAAGTCTGGCATGAAACTCGAAGCCGTTCGCAGCGCCGGGCGTAAGATTGATGCATACATTCTCCTGAAACAAAATCAGGAAGTAAAAAGCGCCCAAGTTGAAGTTGTAACATCAGCAGCAGCAGCAGCAGTATGATTATCGGTATCTGCGGCTTCATCGGTTCAGGCAAAGATTCGATCGCAGATTATTTGATAAACACACATGAGTTTTCTAGACTTTCTTTTGCTACAGTATTAAAAGACGCATGTGCATCGATCTTTCAGTGGGATCGTGAGATGCTGGAAGGTAAAACGCAAGCTGCCAGGAAACACCGAGAGTCGATCGACACGTGGTGGGCTGATAACTTGGGGATAGAAAACTTTTCCCCTCGTTATGCGCTTCAGTATGTTGGGACGGAGTTATTCCGTGATAATCTTCATCGAGATATCTGGGCGCTTGCCGTTGAGAGACGTCTTTCTCAATACGAGAACGTTGTGATTTCTGATGTTCGATTTCCGAATGAAATAGAAATGCTGCAGCGAAACTACGCGCACATTTGGCGCGTTCAGCGTGGAGTTCTGCCGCATTGGTTTGATAACGTGAAAGAAATCTTGCAGAATAAAGATCCGATCGAAGCAAAGATTATGATCAAATCAATGTATCCGGATGTTCATGAATCCGAATGGGCGTGGACCGGAACAGAATTTAATCAGATAATTGATAACAACGGAACTCTTATCGATCTTTTCAAAAAAGTAGAACGAATTCATTTTGATTTGGCGATGCAAAAAATCGCGTTGAAACATATGGATCTAAATGCAAAGGATTCGTCACAAAAAGATTCCACAGGAATTTAGTATGAATATTTTTTATCTGGATAAAGATCCAATGTTTTGCGCAAGACAACATTGTGACAAACATGTTGTAAAGATGATTATCGAATACGCACAACTGATGTCCACTGCGCATCGCATACTTGATGGTAAGGAATATCTGGGACTGACTGCGAATGGACGTAAGATTCGTCGCTGGCGTATGGATAACGACGAGCTTGAAAAAGGTTTAATGAAAGCATCTCACATCAATCATCCATCGAACATTTGGCTGCGTCGGAGCAAACAGAATTATATTTGGCTTAATCGAATGTGGAATTATTTGCTGCTGGAATATACATATCGCTACAATAAAAATCATGCTTGTGAAAAATATAGAGATCTTCTCTATGTGTGGCCTACCAATATCCCTGATGGTGAATTTACGGATCCCACACCAGCGATGCCCGATGATTGTAAAATTTCTGGAGATTCTCTATCATCGTATCATAAATATTATAATGAGAAAAAATTTCATTTCGCTCGATGGACGAATCGTAATAAACCAATGTGGTATGTTTACTAAATAACATTATGCCTACATACATTATACGAAATAACGATACGGGTGAAGAAGTAGAGCGCTTCATGCGTATCGCAGAGATGGAGGATCTCCTCAAATGTGAACCATCTCTTTCGCTGATTCACCGCAAATCAGCAGGAATTATTTCCGGCGTCGCACACGGAAAAAATAAACCAGATGATAATTTCAGAGATATCCTTCGCAACATCAAAAAGAATAATAGAAGGAGCACTATTGACACGTATTAATAGTGACTCCATTTATCAACTTGTAAGGAGTCGTCTATGCACACAGCAGCCAGCTTGCACTTTTACGAAAGTGATTTGGAGTTCTTGTCTTTAAGAAAGAAAAATAAAAAAGAGATCCGAAGAAAGAAAGAAGCTGCTGTTAATTTTTCGTTGTTGAATGTAGAACCGATAACAGATAATCAGAAAAAAACTTTTGAAGCATTCGCGTCAGGTAAAAATCTGATGCTACATGGAGTTGCTGGAACAGGAAAAACATTTATATCGATGTATCTTGCGTTGAATTCAACGTTAGCAGGAAGAATAGATAAACCTGTTGTCATCATTCGTAGCGTTGTTCCAACCAGAGACATCGGATTTCTTCCAGGATCAATGGAAGAAAAGATATCAGTTTATGAACAGCCGTATGAAGCTATGTGTTCGGAGCTATTTAATCAGAAGAACGCATATGCTGAATTAAAGAAACGAGGATTTGTTGAATTTTCCACTACATCATTTTTGCGCGGTCTGACATTCCACGATAACACAATAGTTGTTGATGAATGTCAAAATTTAAGTTTCGCGGAACTCGATACAGTAATGACGAGAGTCGGAACTGGATGCAGAATAATATTTTGTGGTGATTTTCGTCAGAGCGATTTATATAAGCACAATGAACGTGAGGGTTTAAAGAAATTTATGAATGTGATTAATCGAATGAACAGTTTTGAACTTGTTGAATTTAACAAAGAAGACATTGTTCGTTCAGCTTTAGTGCGTGAATACATTGAAGCGAAACTTGAAGAGGGTATCGTTTGACTTTTAAACACGATCTTGTCGATCTTCCAGAATTAAAAACACTCCAAACCGAAAACGGTAGATTTTATGTAGGAACCGATGGTAAAAAATACCCATCGGTCACTACTGTGCTCGGACGTCGTAAAGAAAAACTCAAAGCGCTTTGGAAATGGCGACAACGAGTGGGCGCCGAACAAGCAAATAGAATTTCTGGAGTAGCAGCACGTCGCGGAACATCTATACATAAACTTATAGAACGTTATGTGCTGAATGAAAACATCGACTCGCGTAGAGAAATGCCACTGAATATTGAAATGTTCAATAGTATAAAACCCGTGATCAATGAAAATCTTTCTTTAGTAAAGGCAGTTGAAGTTACTCTTAAATCAGATGTGCTTAAATTGGCAGGAAGAACCGATCTGATTGGTCATTGGAAATCGGTGAATTCAGTTATAGATATAAAGACTTCAACAAGAATTAAAGATGAGGATGATATATTAGATTATTTTTTGCAATGCACAGCATACGCAATAATGTTTGAGGAACTTACTGGAATTGAAACTCCAAAGATAGTGGTTGTCATTGCCAATGAAGATAATGAACCATCTATATTTGAAAAGTCTAGATCGGAATATGAAACAGAATTAATGAAGTTTTTATCTGTCTATAATATATAAATAGATAACAACTTTGTTTTGTTGAGAAGTTTTTATTATTAATAGAACCAAGGAGAAAATTATGAAACGTATTCTTACTGCACTTGTAACTTCATTCTTCGCTCTGAGCGCTGCTCAAGTTTATGCTGCTGATGCTCCAAAGAAAGAAGAGAAGAAAGCTCAAAAGAAAGAAGAGAAGAAAGCTGAAAAGAAATAATTGATTGTGGTATAAATTAATTAATTTGTTGATGACGATGCTGTTGTTTTTTGCAATGGCACTGTTACTGATACCAATATTTGGAATAATATTTGGTGTCATAAAAAGAATTGCTGTATGAAGTGAAGTAAAAGGTGTTCTGGACGCGGGTTCGACTCCCGCCTGGTCCACCATAAGCATACTATTGCAGACCCTAACGAAGGCACTTGATACAATCAAGAATAGTATGTTTATGATGGGCCAGTCATGGTTTCGACAGGGCAATGAGTAGCGGAACAGACAGCACGAGAGGCGACTGACGTAATTAGAGCAAAAACTATAAATGCAAACGATGCATTTTATGGAGAGATGCGCCTGGCGGCGTAATCACCACGGGGTTTCGGAACTGCACCTTGTTATCCAAGCAGTTCCACTTTCAATATGCAAAACACTAATCCCGAAAGACTAGAGAGAGATTTTTATTCTCAAAAAGATAAGGAGACAAATATGCATCCAATTTTTTTCATTGGAACAACGTTCGTATCATTACTGATTATTATTTTATCATTCACAGTTTCAAATATATATTATTTGCCTGTAAATATTTCATTTAACAATTTAATCGATCCTATCAAAAAACAAATAGAATGTCTTGCCGAAAATATTTATTTTGAAGCAAGAAATGAATCTGATAACGGTAAAATTGCAGTTGCATTGGTAACAATGAATCGTGTTGCAACAGGTAATTATGCAAATACTGTTTGTGATGTGGTTTATCAGAGAACTAAAACTATTGATAATAAAATTGTATGTCAATTCTCATGGACTTGTCAGGCAAAAGAAATGTCAGAACGATTGACAATTAGAAAGACTTCGTTATATAATGATATACGTAATATGTCAATCAGAGTTTACATGAACTATGACAAGATTCAAGACATAACAAACGGTGCAACATATTATCATGCAGATTATGTTAGTCCTGGATGGGGTTTACCTATTTCAGTGAAAATTGGTAGACATATTTTTTACACAGAAAAAACTGATTTGAATAACTTATATAAAAGGATATAATATGGAAGACGCTAAAAAAGATAATACAGTTTTACAGATTACCATTGCAGCAACAATAGTTACAGTTTCAGCAATTGTAGGAGTTTCAATTTACAATATCAATGACAGAGCATTGATGGCAAAAAACATTGAACAAGCAATTACAAAAGGCGTTGATCCTCTTTCAGTTAAATGCTCATATCAAACACAAACCGATCCTATTTGTGTTACATATTCAATGAAAAAATGATAAAATCATTTGATAATGTTCTAGATGAGAATATATCTTTATCTTTAGAAAAAGATATTACCTCTTTAAACTGGAGAAGTGATTGGGGTTTAGATTCCTCTAAAAAAAGAGGACGCCAAGATTGGCATTGGCATTATGAATTTTTTCAGGACGACAAAGCGTGTCCATCACCAACTCCCGAACAGTTGAAAGAATTAATCTCTAGATATCCTAGAGTAATGTATCTTTGGAATCATATTCAAAAGATATTTATGAATGAGACTAAATTGAAATATGACTTCGTGCGCGCATACAGTAATGCGCACACCCATGGAGTAGATGGATTAATTCATTGTGATGATGGAGACTATACTGCAATATACTATCCATGTTCTAATTGGGATGTTGAATGGGAAGGTGGCACTTGTTTCTACAACGAAGAAAAGAACGATGTTATAGCATATTCCGCATATAGACACAATAGGCTTGTAATATTTAATGCTAATATACCACATAGAGCCATGCCAATTACGAGAGATTGTTATAGACTTAGGACTGTAATCGTTTTCAAGTGTGTGATAGACGTTAATCATTCTTCATACGCCAAACAGTATTATATTGACAATCAGAAAAAAGTATGATATAATTATTGTATGGAAAATAATTTTATAACTCAAGAAAAGTTCTTAGAGCTGGTTGAAGAAACAGTTCGAAAGAAAGAAGTTTCTTATATGGATGCAATCGTTCTAATTTGTGAAGATATAAAACTAGAATATGAAAGCGTCCCTAAACTGATAAACATTAAAATGAAGAAACTTATTAGGAATGAGGCATTGTCTTTAAACATGTTGAAAAACAAAAAGAAATCGGCTAAACTGCCAATATAAAATATCATGGAAGGTACAAAAGCATATCAAAGATATTTGGCTTTGAGATTACACTTCACTTCTGATTACGATTACTTTCGTTACAGTGGTAAGACTCGTGCTCAAACTAATGAATCTTTTAACAAACGAAAAGATATATTCTTCTTTCGTAAATTAGAACGACGTTATTCGGATGAAGAATTAACTAATTTCTTTGTCGCCAATTTCGTATCAGGTGGCAAAGTAAAATGGATTGGTGAACTTTCAACTATTGAATCTGAAAAGACATATGTGGAATGGAAAAAGAAAATTCAATCCTTTTCATATTTGTTTGAACAGGATCTTTTGAAAATAAAAGACAAAATGAAAACAGCCAATCCGGCAGAAATGTGGGAACCGATTAGGGGTGATCATCCTGAAGTTTTAAAAATGTATCTTGGTAAGAAGATAAATGTTGAAACACTTGTAGCTTCTAACATTGTGTTGAATTATCTACCAAGATGGGATAAAGAAATTAATGATACTATCGTTTATCCTGATATCAGCAAACACATTACGAAGTATGCACCATTTCTACATGTAAATAGAAAAGATTTAATTAATGTATTGAAGAATGTTTTTATGAATTGATTACTATATAATGGATATATGATGGTTGTTTGTGGATAAAATTAATACACCGTTTATACAGGAGATACTATTATGCCAGACTCATTCGCAGCACTTAAACGCTCACGTGAAACTTCGATGGAGCGTCTCACCAAAGAACTAGACAAGTTCGCCAATCAAGGAAAAAAATCATTAGATGACGATCGCTTCTGGAGACCAGAAGTCGATAAAAGCGGTAATGGCTATGCAGTCATTCGCTTTCTTCCAGCACCTCAAGGAGAAGATGTGCCTTGGGTTCGTACCTGGACTCATGGATTTCAAGGTCCTGGTGGCTGGTATATCGAAAATTCGTTGACTACTCTTAATCAATTAGATCCAGTTTCTGAACTCAACTCCACGCTGTGGAACAGCGGTAGTGAAAAAGATAAAGAAATTGCTCGCAAACAAAAACGCAAGCTCAATTATATTTCAAACATCTACGTTATCAAAGATCCTGCTCATCCTGAAAATGAAGGTAAGGTTTTCCTTTTCAAGTATGGAAAGAAAATCTTTGTTAAGTTGAACGAGAAGATGAATCCAGAGTTTGAAGATGAGAAAGCAGTTAATCCTTTTGATTTGTGGCAAGGATCTAACTTCAAACTCAAGATTCGTAATGTC
>Ga0169931_10007053_pt1 | contig 16778 bp, 14 predicted proteins | sample Kivu_15m_20L_FD_129675 | JGI IMG/M metagenome (GOLD analysis project Ga0169931, IMG submission 129675) | Freshwater microbial communities from Lake Kivu, Western Province, Rwanda to study Microbial Dark Matter (Phase II) - Kivu_15m_20L... | ecosystem: Environmental > Aquatic > Freshwater > Lake...
AATGTTGCATATCCTTCATCGTCGCCAAACATTCACCAAAATACGGGTCAATTTCACCAAGCATTTCGATGGTTCTTTCGAGCATTTCCTCTCCGGATTCAAACGGTTTCAAAGGTGCTTTTCCGTCGGGATCTACTTCTGTATCCCAAGGATTGAATTTCTCCTTTCCAAGTTTATTTAGTTTCTCTTTTTGTATGTCTTTCACGATTGGAACCACCAATGTTTTAATCGCATCATGAAAAGCAAAACAATCTTCTTTGGTGTAATCAAAGCGTCCTAATGCTTGAAATTTATAATCTCTAAAATTTTCAAATCCAGCATTTTGTGCTAATTGGTGGCGTTTTTGAATTAAATCTGTGTATAAAACGTTCAATGCGTCAATGTCCGTTCTTCGTCTATCCACCATTTTACGAAAAACAGATTCGCGTAAGTTCGCATCCTGATTTTTCAAGAATTGAGCTGCTTGCTGCATCGTTAGGTTCTTCCCGTTATGCTCGATTGTTTGTGCGCCACTAATTGCACCGTACTGCTGTGCTTGTTCGTTCAATTCAGCTTCTAAAGGAACATTTTCCTCTCTGAATAATTCTTTCTGAACTTCAATCGAACGGAAATAAATAGCGTAACGCTCCTCCTTTTTGAATTCTTCCAGCCACGGTGAAGACAACAATTTCAAATTCAATTCATGGTCGAGTGGTGCGATTTCAGGCTGAATTTTTGTCACAAAATCATTGAATGAATTGCGTAAATTTTCGTCCTGCGTATTGATAGACATACGAATATAGCGCCAAGCTTGATCTTCTTCAAGTACTGCGTCTAATTCACTCCGGTCTTTCAACCATTTTTCAAAATCATCCGAACTATTGAAAGACCTGTCGATTAAATCCAAAAAGTAAGGCTGAACGTCTTTCCATTCATTGATTATTAAATCGTTAGATACAAATTGACGAGTCGGTTTTTCTATTCTTGCCATGTTATTTTTCTAAGATATTTATGAAACTTATTCTCCAGCCTCAAATCTATTGATTTAATTCACTTATGGAAACTAATTTCTTTTCGTTTTTCTTTTCTCTGAAATAATTTTAGACCAATTTCTTCGAAAGAAAAAAATTGAGTTCAAAAACCTAATTTTCCAGATAAAACTTCAAATATTACTTTTAGACAAATTGAATCATTATTGATTAGTTACAGTCGCCGAAGACAAATTTTAGAATCGAACTCTCAGGTTAATAAATGCGCAGAATAAAAAATCAATTTAGTTCAATGCTTACTTTTGCCTCCTTTAATTGAATAGAATGAGTAAGAAAAATAATTCAGACGAAACCCGTTTACATGTCGAAGTTTGCTTCACACCAGGAGAATATCCATACTATAAAGACGAATTTGAAATTGTTGTTGTAATTGATGTTTTACGAGCAACATCGGCTATTTGTGCTGCATTTGACAACGGGATTTCTGCTATAATTCCTGTTCCAACCGTGGAGGAAGCCTGGGAATACAAAAGAAAAGGGTATTTAGCTGGCGCAGAAAGAAAAGGACAAATTGTTGAAGGTTTTGACTTTGGTAACTCACCATTTTCCTACATGAAAGAGGAGTTTAGAGGTCAAGAAGTCGTACTAACTACAACGAACGGAACAAAATCTTTGGATGTCGCAAAGGACGCAGAAATCGTTGTGGTTGGTTCTTTTTTGAATTTAGATGCACTTAGCGAATGGCTTTCAAAACAAAACAAAAATGTACTTTGCTTGTGTAGCGGTTGGCAGGATAAATTCAATTTAGAAGATACAATTTGCGCTGGTGCAATTTCTGATTATCTTCTCAAAACAGGAAATTTCACAAGTGATGAGGATAGTTCTATTGCTGCGAAATACCTTTATTTATCTGCAAAAGACAACTATTTTGGATATTTAAAATCAAGTTCACATAGGCGACGATTAAAAAACTTAAATTTGAATGAGGATATCAAGTATTGCTTGACTCCTAATCAAACGAATGTTATTCCAATTCTTCGCGATGGTAAATTGGTCAAATTATAAAAGGGTTTTATTTCTGGCGCTGGCATTTTTAGTGTTGGGAAGTGGCTCCACTGAAAAAAGAGCAGTTCAGTGGGGTTTTTTCGGTCACAAACGCATAAACAGAATTGCTGTTTTTACCTTGCCACCTGAAATTTTTGGTTTTTACAAAGAACATATTGAGTTTCTAACGGATCACGCTGTTGACCCCGATAAACGTAGATATGCGGTTGAAGGTGAGGCACAAAGACACTTTATTGACCTTGATCATTTTTATAAACCTGGTGAAGATCCTTTTGTCATCATGCCGAAAAAATGGAAAGATGCCGTTGAAAAATTTACCGAGGACACTTTGCAAGCTTATGGAATTGTTCCATGGCATATCGAAGTGATGAAGGCGAAACTTACTCGCGCTTTTGAATCGAAAAATGTGGATTTAATACTTAAGTACTCCGCTGATATTGGTCACTACATCGGTGATGCTCATGTTCCCTTGCATACCACCGAAAATTACAACGGACAAATGAGTGGACAAAAAGGAATTCACGGTTTGTGGGAAAGTAGATTGGTGGAAATCAATGCGGAAAGCTATGATTATTTTGTTGGAAAGGCACAATACATAAAAAACGTAAATGACTTTGCCTGGGGAGCGGTTGAAGGTTCACACAGAGCCTTGGATTCCGTTTTAAGAATGGAAAAAGAACTTACAGCACAGTTCCCTAAAGATCGAAAATACAGTTTCGAACAGCGCGGAAATGTGACAATTAGTGTTTATTCTAAAGAGTTCAGTGATGCTTACCATAAAAGGATGAACGGAATGGTTGAACGTCGCCTAAGAAAAGCAATTAATGGTGTTGGTTCAATTTGGTACACTGCTTGGGTTGATGCTGGACAACCCGATTTGACCAAACTGCAACGAACTCCACCTTCAGCAGATTTATTGAAAGAAATGAGAACTTTGGACGAAGAATTTCTGAAAGGAGCGAAAAAGGGTAGAATCTGTGAATAGGAAGTATTATTTAAACAAAGGAAATGAAGAAAATTCTAGTTTTTACTGGTGCAGGAGTATCTGCGGAAAGTGGCATAAAAACCTTCCGTGATTATGACGGTTTATGGGAAAATTACCGAATCGAAGACGTGGCTACTCCCGAAGCTTGGAAGAAAAACCCTGAACTTGTCAATCAGTTTTACAACGAAAGAAGAAAACAACTTTCCAGCGTTCAACCTAATAAAGCACACCATTTAATTGCTGAATTGGAAAAGAATTTTGAAGTAAATGTTGTCACCCAAAACGTGGATGATTTACACGAAAGAGCTGGTTCAAAAAACATCATTCACCTACACGGAGAATTGAAGAAAGTTCGTTCAACTCTTGCTTCAAATTTAATTTACGATTGGGAAGGTGATTTAACGTTTGAAGACAAGTGTGCAAAAGGAAGTAAAATGCGTCCACATATTGTTTGGTTCGGCGAATACTTGAATGAAAATTATCTTTTCGAGGCACGAAAATTAGCCACACAAGCAGACTACTGTATCGTAATTGGAACTTCCATGTTGGTTTATCCTGCCAATGAGATTCCGACCTTCGTTAAAGAGGATTGTACTATTTTTCTGGTTGATCCAAACGCGAATGAAATCCCTTTCAAAACAAGAAATAAATTAGTTCGAATTGCTGAAAAAGCTACAGATGGAATGGAGAAGGTGATGAATATGTTGAATATATGAACCATTATCGATTGAAATTGACCAAAAAAAAGGTCAGAACCTGAATCCTGACCTTTTCTGTGAAATATGAATTTGATTTAGTAATAAATCGCTCTTCTTACTTTGGAAACGTATTTTGCGAGACGAATAACTTGTTTAGTATATCCAAACTCATTATCATACCAAGCATAGAGAACTACATTTTTACCGTCTTTACTTACGATTGTAGCGTTAGAATCAAAAACTGAACAACAAGTGTTCCCAATAATATCACTTGAAACTAATTCAGGATCAATTGAATAATAAATTTGATTTACTAATTCTCCATTCAAAGCGGCATCTTTTACCAATGCATTTATTGCTTCAATTGAAGTTTCTTTTTCCAATTCAAGACTTAAAATTGCCAAAGATCCATTTGGTGTTGGTACACGAACAGCATTTGCAGTCAATTTGTCCTTCAACTCTGGAATCACTTTTGTTACTGCATTACCCGCACCTGTTGAAGTGATAACCATGTTTATTGCAGCTGAACGACCTCTACGCGGTTTTTTGTGCATATTGTCCAATAGGTTTTGGTCATTCGTGTATGCATGTACTGTTTCGATGTGACCTTTTACTATATTCAAATTATCGTTAATAACCTTTAAAACAGGGGAAATAGCATTAGTTGTACAAGAAGCAGCTGAGTAAATCGTCTCGTTTTCAAGATCTAAAGTTCCTTGATTAATTCCATAAACAACATTAGGAATCTCTTTACCCGGAGCGGTTAATAATACTTTACCAGCACCTTTTGCTTTTAAATGTCTTGACAAAGCTTCGCGGTTAGTGTAAACCCCTGTATTATCAATAATTAAAGCATTATCAATTCCGTATTGAGTGTAATCAATATCTTCTGGATTGGAAGCATCAATCATTTGAACGATTTGTCCATTAATAATCAAAGCTCTTTTTTCTAAATCAGCAACTACACTTCCTTTGAAAGCACCATGAACAGAATCATTTCTCAAAAGTGCCGCACGTTTAATGATGTCATTGTCAGATGCTCCACGAGTAACAATTGCTCTTAAACGCAACTGCTGACCTTTTCCAGCTTGTTTAATCAATTCGCGAGCAGCCAATCTACCAATTCGACCGAAACCGTATAAAACCACATCGCGTGGTTCGATTTGTTGACCATTTGTACTGATGAATTGTCCCAACTTATTAATCAGAAAGTCGCTTTTTGTAGTATAAGCATCTTGCTCAGTCAACCACTCACTTGCTAATTTACCAATGTCCAATTTCGCTGGCGCGATGTTCATGTCGTAAATCAAACAAGCCAATTCACTTGTTGTAAAAACATCAATAGGACGGTTAACCACTTTTCCAGCATACTCGTGCAATTGAAGAATTTCTGAAATGGTAATGTCCGTTAAATGGTTGCGGAAAAGCACTAATTCAATGCCTTTGTCGTACAACAATTCACCTACTTTTCCTTGTAATTTTACGGCAGCACGTTCACGCTCAATGTGAGATTTGAGCTCCTTTTCGTAGCCAACTACTGTTTCCATATTTATTTGTTGATTAATGATTGCAGAAAATAAAAAAGGCCGTCAGTGATGAAGCTGACAGCCTTTTAAATGTTATCCTAAGTAGGATTTTAATAACTTATTGCGAGAGGTGTGTCTCAAGCGACGAATTGCTTTCTCTTTAATTTGACGGACTCTTTCGCGCGTAAGATTGAACTTCGCACCAATTTCTTCAAGTGTCAAACCGTGGTTCATTCCAATTCCAAAGAACAAACGGATAATTTCTCTTTCCTTGTCTGTCAATGTACTCAGTGAACGTTCGATTTCACGCTGTAGTGATTCCGCCATTAGCATGTGGTCTGTTTTTGGCGCATCTGTGTTAGCCATAACGTCCATTAAAGTTCCACCGTCTTCATTTGTTGTCAAAGGTGCATCCATTGATACGTGACGACCAGAGACGTTTAAGCTTTCTTTGATTTTGTCTTCTGGAACTTCGAGCGCTTCCGCCAACTCTTCAGCTGAAGGTGGACGTTCGAATTCTTGTTCCAAACGAGAAAAGGCCTTATTGATTTTGTTCAAGGAACCAACTTGATTCAACGGTAAACGAACGATACGAGCTTGTTCAGCCAAAGCCTGTAAAATAGACTGACGAATCCACCAAACGGCATAAGAAATAAACTTAAATCCACGTGTTTCGTCGAACTTTTGAGCTGCTTTAATCAATCCTAGGTTTCCTTCGTTGATTAAATCTGGTAATGTCAAACCTTGATTTTGGTACTGTTTTGCAACAGAAACAACGAATCTTAGGTTGGCTCGGGTTAATTTTTCAAGTGCTTTTTGGTCGCCGGCTTTAATGCGACGCGCTAATTCCACTTCTTCTTCTGCTGTGATAAGTTCTTCACGACCAATGTCTTGTAGATACTTATCTAACGATTGACTCTCACGATTAGTAATCGATTTGGTAATCTTTAACTGCCTCATTTAACTTAATGTATTGTTAAAATTTATATTATTTCTTTGTGAAATCGGCGACAAAGTAACGCCAAAAAAAGTGAACAGAAAAATTTCTTATTCACTTTTTTCTAAAAAAATTAAGGGCGGGTAACTGAACAAAAACTGTGCCTTTATTGGTTTACAAACCAAATCCAACGTAGTCTTTGCGTCCGCTTTCCGTAAGAATTTCCAACAAGATACCGCGATTAACTCCGTTGAGTTTGTTGGTCAATTGTTCTACCGTTTCAATCGTTTCGTTGTTGACTTTGGTAATGACCATGCCTTCTTTTAACCCAAGAGATTTCAATTTGCCGGTTTCGATTGTTTTAATCTTTACACCAGACTGAATGTTTAACTCCTTTTTTTCTTTGGCTGTCAATTCAACAAACGTTGCTCCAAGTGCGAAATTCTTCTTAATTTCTTCTTTGGACACTAACGAAGTTTCGCCTTCTTTGTTACGCAAAACCAATTCTTTTATGACTTCATCCCCGTCCTTTTTTCGAACTGTCAAACTCACTTTATCACCAGGACGTCTTTTACCAATTTCCTCTTGTAACTCCGCCACAGAGTTAACTTCCTTGTTTCCAATTTTTAAAATAACGTCACCATCCTTTAAACCTGCTTTATCTGCACTACCATCTTCAACAACTTTTGCCAAGTAAACACCTTTTAAATTCGGTAGTTTATGTTTCTCCTTAAGTTCTTGATTTACATCCGCAATTTGAACCCCTAAAAATGCACGCTGAACAAGACCATAATCAATTAAGTCGCGCATTACTTTATTCACCAAATTTACAGGAACAGCGAAACTATACCCCGCATAACTACCTGTTTGAGAAGCTATAGCGGTATTGATTCCCACCAATTCTCCTCGAGTATTAACAAGCGCCCCACCACTATTTCCAGGGTTCACAGCTGCATCCGTTTGAATAAATGATTCGATTGGAACTACGTTTTGTCCTGCCGTTCTGTCGCTCAATAAGTTAATATTTCTTGCTTTTGCAGAAATAATTCCAGCAGTTACAGTAGAAGTTAAATTAAATGGATTACCAACTGCAAGCACCCATTCACCAATTTTCAATTCATCTGAATTACCTAATGGAATTGGTCGAAATCCTGATCCTTCGATTTTTATCACCGCTAAATCCGTTGCTGGGTCTGTACCAATAATTTTTGCGGAATATTTGGAGTTGTCGTTCAGTGTAACTTCAATTTCACTTGCGTTATCAATTACGTGATTGTTAGTTACAATATATCCTTCTGAGGAAATTATAACACCCGAACCAGCGCCCTGTCCGTATTGTTTAAATTCGCGTCCTCCAGCTCCAGGACCGTAGAAAAACTCCTGAAAAATATCGCGCTGAAAAGTAGTTTTTACAACTTTGGTGGTAACGTGAACCACAGAATTAATCGTGTTCTCAGATGCATCCGTAAAATCAACACCAGCAGCGGCCGCATTCAAATTAACTTGCTGAGCCACATTCATTCGGTTGCCATCAATAACACGATCAGAAAGTGGTTGAGATGCTGTTTGAATGTAAATGTAAGTTGCAAGCGGAAGAGAACCACCCACGATTCCCAAACCGAACATTTTTAAATAACTCAAGCAGTGCATAATTTCAAATTTGATTTTTCAAAAACTCAAACCTTATGCCTTTTGGTATATTTTCACTGTTAAACAATGTTAAGCTGACTTTTTGTCAGCAATTTACAGTTTGTTTGTACCTTCAATACTTACTTAACTTCTCAACCGCTTCCTTCAAACGGAAATTAGCCAAAAATTGCTTTTCCAAACCTACTGCAAATGGCACTGCGGTATCGATTGATGCTACGCGAATTATAGGTGCGTCGAGGTATTCGAAGCAATTTTCAGTAATCAATGCTACCAACTCCCCTCCTATTCCACCGGTCATACAATCCTCATGAAGAACAATTACTTTACCCGTTTTCTTTGCTGCTTCGAAAATTGCATCATTATCCAGCGGTAAAAGCGTTCGTAGGTCAAGTATTTCAAAACTCAAATCGGGAAAATCATTTTGAATTTCTTTTGCCCAATGAACACCCATTCCGTAAGTAATAATTGTTAAATCATTCCCTGATTGAACAGTCCTTGCTTTTCCGATTTCTAGGGTGTAATAATCACTTGGCACTTCCTCTTTCAAGCTGCGATATAAATACTTATGCTCAAAGAAAATAACCGGATTTGGATCTTCAATTGCCGCGTTAAGCAAACCTTTAGCTTCATAAGGAGTGCTTGGGTAAACAACTTTCAATCCGGGAGTGTGAACAAACCAAGCCTCATTACTTTGTGAATGAAAAGGACCTGCTGCTGTTCCTGCTCCTGTCGGCATTCTAACAACTACATCAGCATTTTGTCCCCAACGCCAATGAATTTTTGCGAGATTATTCACAATTTGATTGAATCCACACGTCACAAAATCAGCAAATTGCATTTCCACAATAGCTTTCATTCCAGAAATGGACAAACCTAATCCTGCTCCAACAATAGCCGATTCACATAAAGGTGTGTTTCGAACTCGGTCTTTACCAAAAATATCAACCAATCCCTCCGTTACTTTGAACGCACCACCATACTCCGCTATGTCTTGCCCCATAATCACCAATTCAGGAAATTGCTCCATCGACTGTTTGATTCCTTCTTGAATTGCATCGATAAAACGAATTTCTCTCTTATCAGAATTTGGAAGTTTTAAATCCGGTTTAAACGGCGCATAAACATCGTTTAATTCGGTCGTTAGATCAACAGGAATCGCAGGTGCATTATTCGCTTTTTCAAAGGAAGATTGAATATTTTCTTTGTGTTTTTCTTTGATTTCCTTTTCTAATTCATCGGTCAAAACACCTATCTCTCGAAGGAACAGTTCGTAATTCTCAACAGGATCTTGTAAAGCCCATTTTTCTTGCAGTCCTTCAGGATAATACTTTGTACCCGAAGATTCTTCGTGTCCGCGCATTCTGAAAGTCATTAACTCCAACAAATAAGGTTTCGGATTTTCCCGAATTTCTTCGTTGATTTTTCGAACAGTACGAATCACCTCTAAAATATTGTTACCGTCAATCTGAATAGCATCCATTCCGTAACCAATACCTTTATCAATGAAATTCTTGCAACGAAACTGCTCGTTGGAGGGAGTTGACAAACCCCATTGATTATTTTCTACACAAAAAATTACTGGCAATTGCCAAACCGCTGCAACATTCAATGATTCGTGAAAATCACCTTCCGAAGCACCACCATCACCTGTAAAAACGATAGTCGATTTTTTTTCTTTTCGAATTTTGTTTGCAAGCGCAATTCCATCAGCTATTCCGAGTTGAGGACCTAAGTGGGAAATCATCCCAACCAATTTATGTTCTTGACTTCCAAAATGAAAGGAGCGATCTCTACCTTTTGTAAAACCGTCTAATTTCCCTTGAAATTGACTAAACAAGCGATAAAGTGGAACCTCTCTTGTGGTAAAAACACCCAAATTACGATGCATAGGAAGGATGTATTCCTCTTTGTTCATAGCATACGCACAACCAACCGAAATTCCTTCTTGACCCCAACCTGAAAACCATTTTGTAATTTTCCCTTGTCTAAGGTAAATCAACATTTTTTCTTCAATCATACGTGGCAGCAGTAGCTGCTCATAAATATGCAATAACTCATTGTCTTCGAATCCTTCACGATTGAATTCGATATACCTTTTTGTCAATTTATTTTCAATATTCATAAACTTAATTTAGTGACGTGCCATCAAGATTTGAATTTGGATTAACGCCAAACCACTTTAAAATTGTCGGTAAAACATCAACTATTTTAAAAGAGGGGATTTCTATTTGACTTTGATTTGGGAAACGTAAAACTGCCCATACATTTCTTGTTTGCGGCAAATCATCTTGTCCTCCATGACCTGTCCCTTCACCACCATGATCGGTCGTAACAACAACTAACCATTCTTCATTCAAATTGCTTTCCCTCCAATAAACATTTTCCAAAATTTCCCCTAAATAGTAGTCTGTAATTTCAATTGAATTTAAGTACTCGATAGAGGTCGGTGAAAAACCTATGGAATGTCCAATGTAATCTGGAAAGTCATAATGCAAAACAAAAATATCGGAAGAACAATCGCCTATTAACGCGTTTGCTGCATTCGTAACTTGCCAATCATTGTCGTATCTTTGAGCGTAATCTTCGTTGCTAGTGATTCTAAGAAAATCATCCCAATTGCTTAATACAACAGCAGACAATTCAGGTCTTTGACCTTTTAGAATTTTTACAATATCTGGAAATTCATCAAATCTGTTTTTTCGAAATGAATTTTCCCTGAGATTATGTTTGTCGGGCCAAACGCCATGCAACAAACTAGACCATCCAGGAACACTGACGGTAAATGGACCTCTATCACAATTGAATGTATAAATGGAGTTTTTTAAAAGAGAATCTAAATTTGGAGTTTCTGCTGCTAATAAGGCGTCAGTACGGACACCGTCCCATCCGACAATCAATACCTTTTTTAAAGATGCTCCTTGTTTACAATTCGTTCTTATTTCTTTTTCCTCATTGAACTTATCTGAACAACTTGTGATTGAAATAAATAATAGAGTGATAAATACGAATCTTGTGATTATCATACCCTCATCCCTTTCACAATTCTTTCTTTGCGACGCGTTTTTTCCAATCTTCTTTTCACCACCATTAAGTGAGCAGTTCTCGGACTTCCACGCATTAAATCGACTTTATAAACGTTTTCTCCATAATTAACTCTAGGACCGCCTTGTGCATTCCAATCAGCATCGAAATAAAATCTTCTATTTGCTGAATTTCCACCTTCCGATTTGGTAATAAATGCTATATATCTTTTATCTCCTAATTCGAAACGCACACGAATCTCTCCTTTAGGACCAAATTCTTCAAAAACGCATTTTGTTCCTGCAGGGATGATGATTGATTCTTTTTTACTGTTACTACTTGAAACCAATGTTCCATTTTGAGTAGAATTTTGTGAGTCTGCTTTATTGTCTTGATTGAGTATAATTGTGTGTGAGGTGAAAAATTGAACTTTTCTCAATTTATCATCTGAATCCAAATTAAAATCATCTCGAATTTGAGGTGTGAATGGAACTTTTACACCGCAAGAAGTTAAAACGATTAAAAAACCTAAAATTGCAAGTAGTCTCATGTTAAAATTTTTGGGTGCAAATCTACTCAAAATCATTGGCGAGAATTTTAATTTTTGTAAATGAAATTCGACCAATTACATTTATTTGTTCGAATTTCCGTAATTATTTCTTAACCTAGTTCAAGCTTTTCCACTAAATTAAAACCTTATTTTTGGGCATGGAATTGAAACAAGTGCCTGTTGAGTTGGTCAACAAAATGAGTAAAAACACCTTGATGGAGCAGTTAGCCATTGAATGTGTGGAAATTGGAAAAGATTACGTTATTTCCCGCATGCCCGTTGATCACAGAACTCACCAACCTATGGGACTTCTACATGGTGGAGCGAGTGCAGCTTTAATTGAAAGTATTGGTTCGATGGGAAGCACTCTTTTAATTGATTTAGAAAAATATGTCCCTGTCGGACTGGAAATAAATTGCAATCACCTCGCGGGTGTTAAAAGTGGCTATGTCAAAGCAATTGGAAAAATAATCCACGCAGGAAGACGTTCTCACGTTTGGCAGGTGGACTTGTATGACGAGGAAACGGAAAAACACGTTTGTACGGGAAGACTTACTGTAATGATAATTGACCGACCGAAATAAATGCTAAAATACAGACTACCGGGACAGGCTTCCATTCAACTCGACGGTACTTTTGAAATCGTTCGAGAAATGGTGAATGAAGGTTTTGTTGTGAGTGACTTTTCTCAGCAAAAAATGGCCGTTTTTAGAAAAAACAATAATTGTGACTGGTATTTTAATTCTGAGGAACCGTATTCTGTAAGTGAAAAGGAGTATTTATACACGGCAAAAAAATTAATTTCAACCATCAAAAAAATGGGATTGTTGAAGGTGGTATTTTCTCGTGTGATGACTGTTTCTTTTGATGAAAGTAAAACTGAAAAGTTATACGAAGCTTTAATGGCAAATTATCCCGATGCGTTTGTTTATTGCATTTCAGACCCCGAATTAGGAACTTGGTTGGGCGCAACACCTGAATTACTTTTGAGACAAGTAAAAAATCATGGTTTTACTGTTTCATTAGCTGGCACGAAAAGAAACAATGACGAAACGCCTTGGGGGGAAAAAGAAATTCTCGAACAACGGTTCGTGAGTGATTTTATTGAACAAACTCTTCAGGAGTGCAATGTTTTACCTTTTGAAATGGGAAAAGTTTACACACATTCAGCCGGACCCGTAAAACACTTGAAAACAGACTTTTCTTTTACTTTAAATAAAAATCAAAGAAAGGAATTATTGCAACGCCTTCACCCAACACCAGCGGTGAGTGGCTTACCTCGACCTTGGTCCTATGAAGTGATTGCAATGTCAGAAAAACACGACCGTTGTCTTTACACAGGTTACATCGGCTTATTAGGGCAAAACGACGCTAATGTGTTTGTCAACCTGCGCTGTTGCCAAATAACAAAGGGTAAACTACATCTATATTTGGGAGGAGGGTTCACAAAAGATTCTGTGCCTGAATTGGAATGGCAAGAAACACTGCATAAAAGTAGAACTCTTCTGAACTTGGTAGAAACTTTATAATTCTTTCAGTGGTTCTCATAGCAGCCAATTTAGTCCTTTTTCAATTGAAAATGAGATAATGGATAATTAAAATGATAGTTCAATTAGGAGTACAACGGGGTTAAACCGATGCAGAAATATTAATGTCTCCGCTGCGACAGATTCAAAATAAGTTAAATATCCTTCTACCGCAAGGAAGGTATTTTCCTGTCAGCCTAGCAGGACATTTATTAAACGACAAAATGAATCGTAATTGGTAAAAATAACGAATGAGGCTTTGTTTAAAATATTGCTTAATATCAACTTCTTCAATTATTTAGAAAGTGTTGAACTTGAGTATTAGGGGAAGTAACTCTTAAGCCAAAACAGAAATTTTCCAAACAAAAATGCCAAAACGATTAGTGTTGTTTTCTACAAATTAAACATTCGTTAACATTTTTACTTAAATTCGGCGACTAATCAAAACAGATTTATGTCGCAAAACGGAGATTTATTGGATAGAATTGAGGCGCAAGGCACTCTTTTCGGTCACCCTAAAGGTTTGTATTTGTTGTTCTTTACGGAAATGTGGGAACGTTTTAGTTACTACGGAATGCGTGGTTTACTCATGCTCTACATGACAAAACTTTGGATTCAAAACGGACTAAATATTCCAAAAGATGATGCTTCCTTAATTTATGGTTTCTTTACAGGTTTCGTTTACTTAACGCCAATTATCGGTGGTTATATAGCTGATAAGTACATTGGACAAAGAAAGGCCATCACCATAGGAGGAATTACAATGTTTGCCGGACAAATGGTGTTATTCGCCATGAACAGTCATTTGGGATTGGGAATTGGGCTTTTACTATTAATTCTTGGAAACGGAATGTTTAAGCCGAATATTTCAACTTTGGTTGGTCAATTGTATAGACCTGGTGACAATAGAAGAGATTCAGCGTTTTCAATTTTCTACATGGGAATCAACTTGGGGGCTTTGCTTGCTCCGATTGTTGCAGGAACATTGGCGGAAGATTGGTTTGCGGTTAGAGAAAATGGTGAAATTATGAGCTATGGCTTTAAATATGGGTTCCTTGCCGCTGCTATCGGAATGGCTTTAGGTCAAATCATTTTTAATCTTTACGCAAGCAAATACTTATTTGAAATTGGAACGGCTCCTGTTAAAACGAAAAATGATTCAGCGACCTTAGACAATGCGCCATCAACAAATGCACCTTTAACTTTCGAGGAAAAACAAAGAATTGCTGTAATTTTCATTCTGACATTCTTTGTTATTTTCTTTTGGGCTGGATTCGAACAAGCTGGTTCTTCCATGACGCTTTACACTGACAAATACATTAACAGAAACCTTTTCGGTTGGGAAATTCCAACAACACTTTTTCAGTCTGTAAATCCTTTATTTATTGTTGCTTTAGGTCCTGTTTTTGCTTGGTTTTGGAATTCTAATTTAGGTGCAAAACTAACTACTCCCGTAAAAATGTCTTTGGGAATGATATTGTTAGGAGTTGGATTTTTATTCATGCTTGTTGCCACTTGGAGTGTTCAAACGACTGGAACGGGTGATGCTGAAGTTGTAACCAAAAAAGCCGCTCTTGTATGGTTAGTTTTAACGTATTTCTTCCACACTATAGGTGAACTTTGCTTATCTCCAGTTGGACTCTCCGTAGTAACGAAATTAGCTCCAATCAAATTGGCTTCAATGTTAATGGGTGTATGGATGCTCTCATCTTTTGTGGCAAATATCATGGGAGGATACATTGCGATGTACGTTGAAAAATTGGGAGCAGGAACAATTTTCGTGTCAATCGCTGCCTTCGTTATCTCCCTTGGATTGTTGATGTTACTTTTAACAAGCCGATTATCCAAAATGATGCACGGCGTTAAATAATCGAATAAAACTTTTTCAAAGGCTATCAATTCAATAATTGGTAGCCTTTTTTTTAAACTGAAATTATGCAAAACACACTTATTACTGACGACAGAGTTGTAACGGGAATTCTACTCGTTCTTGTGGCGGTTGTATTTTATACTTCGCAAAAACAACACAAATACTGGAAACTTTTTTACACCATTTTTCCAAGTCTTTTACTTTGTTACCTCCTCCCTGCCCTATTCAATAGTTTCAATATTATTTCCGCTGAAACGTCTGGAACTTACACTTTTGCAAAAGATTACGCACTTCCTGTTGCTCTTGTTCTTTTAACCTTGAGCATCGACATGAAAGGTATTCGTCAATTGGGTTCAAAAAGTATCATCATGTTTCTCGCAGGAACTTTGGGTGTTGTAATCGGTGGACCTATTGCAATGGGTGTATTTAAGTTTATTTCCCCTGAAACCGTAGGTGGTGAAGGTGCGGATGCGACTTGGAGAGGACTTTCAACAATTGCCGGGAGTTGGATTGGTGGTGGTGCAAATCAAGCGGCAATGTTGGAGATTTACGGTTACGACCAACAGAAATACGGTGCAATGGTTTTGGTTGATATTGTGGTTGCAAATATTTGGATGGCTGTACTACTTTTCGGGATTGGACGTTCGGCTAAAATCGACAAATGGTTGAACGCGGATACTTCTGCAATCGAAGAATTGAAAGTGCGTGTGGAGGAAAATTTCAAAGATAAAGTGCGAAATCCGAGTTTGACCGACTTGATGATTATTCTTGGTTTTGGTTTTGGAGCTACAGCCTTGTCTCATTTTCTAGGTGCAAAACTCGTTGAAATCATCTCACAAACAGAAAGTTTAAAGGATTCTGTAATCAACAGTCACTTTTTCTGGGTGGTGGTTTTAGCAACAACTTTTGGTTTGATTTTAAGCTACACGAAAGCAAGAAATTACGAAGGGGCAGGAGCTTCAAAAATTGGTGGAGTAATGATTTATTTCCTTGTCGCAACAATTGGAATGAAAATGAACATTTTTGAAATTTTCAAGTATCCAGGATTATTTTTCGTTGGACTTTTATGGATGGCTATTCATGCAAGTGTGATGATTTTGGTGGCAAAACTTATCCGTGCACCATTCTTCTTTTTAGCGGTTGGTAGTAAGGCAAATATCGGTGGAGCTGCTTCTGCACCCATTGTAGCCTCAGCCTTTCATCCTTCATTAGCACCCGTGGGTGTGTTATTGGCCGTTTTAGGTTATGCATTAGGAACTTATGGAGCAATTGTATGTGCTGAGATTATGAGTAAGTTGGCTGGGTAAAGCGTTGTGTTTATAAATAAAAGCAGTTTAAATTGAATAAAAATGGGAAAAATCATTTTAGAATTCGATTCTTTTGAGGAGGCAGAAGAAGCAAGAACAGCATTGGATGGTCATAAATGGAAAATAGCAATGTGGGATTTAGACCAACACTTACGGGGACAACTAAAATACAATAGTGATAACCTCAAGGATGCCTATGAAGAATTGGAAAAGACAAGGGATAAACTTCGCGAAATTTTGTACGAATACAATTTAAAACTCGAGTAAATTTGAAATCGTTTGAAAGGATCTGGTTTTAGATTGATGTAATCTTAATCAATCCAAATTTCCCTATAAACGCCACAGAATCCAAGTGGCCTTAAATTTAGAGCTTTTAGTCGCTGCACTGAAATCGGCAAATTTTGAGGATTTTTGAAAAAACATCCGACAAAATCCGATTTCAGAAAGGGTTTAAAACAGTTCGCCTCGAAGCGTAAAACGTCACTTACACAAAAATTGCGAACCATTAGGATACCGACGAAGATTTTTCATAAAATCATATCGGCATTATTCCCTCTCGTTTTTGTTTTGCAGAATTCAATTCTGAAAGGAATAAAATTCACAGCCTTGACTTTTTTACCTCTACCTGTCGATAGACAGGTTCGGTGCTACTTCGTGGTGTTTCTTTTTTGGTCA
>Ga0169931_10007054_pt1 | contig 16777 bp, 10 predicted proteins | sample Kivu_15m_20L_FD_129675 | JGI IMG/M metagenome (GOLD analysis project Ga0169931, IMG submission 129675) | Freshwater microbial communities from Lake Kivu, Western Province, Rwanda to study Microbial Dark Matter (Phase II) - Kivu_15m_20L... | ecosystem: Environmental > Aquatic > Freshwater > Lake...
CGAAGCGTCCGGCCAGCCCCCCGTCCGCGAAGGCGGGACATGCGAAATCCTCACAGGCGGGACATGCCAAATCGGGCGCGAAAGCGGCGAAACCCCCTTCAGCACCCAAACAGCAGGAGCGCGTCGCAAAACGCTGACGAGGCCGAGCCAGTACATTTGACGAGGTCGCCCCCCCAAGCACTACGGCCAGGTCTCAGGCGTGCAGGTGGCACCTCACCCGATGTCCACCCGGCAGCGAAGTCACCTCGGGGTAGCTGGCCGCGCACTGCGGCAGGGCCTGCGGGCAGCGCGGGTGGAAATGGCAGCCCGCAGGCGGTGCCACCGGCGAGGGCAACTCCCCGGTCAGGGCCGATGCCGGCGCCCGCGCGCCGATCACCGGCATCGAGGCGAGCAGGGCCCGGGTGTAGGGGTGGGCCGGCCGGCCGAGCACGTCCGCCACACTGCCCTGCTCCACCACCCGCCCCAGATACATCACCGCCACTTCGTGCGCGATGTGTTCCACCACGGCGAGGTTGTGCGTGATGAACACGTAGGCCAGCCCCAGCCTGGCCTGCAGGTCGCGCAACAGATTGAGGATCTGCGCCTGCACCGAGACGTCCAGCGCCGATGTCGGCTCGTCGCAGACCAGCAGCCTCGGTTCGACCGCGAGGGCGCGGGCGATGGCGATGCGCTGTCGCTGCCCGCCCGAGAACTCGTGCGGATAGCGCGTGGCACAGTCGGCATCCAGGCCCACCTGCTGCAACAACGAGACAGTCCTGGCCGCGCGCAGCGCCGGCGCGGGCGGCGGGTCCAGCGCGAGCATGCCCTCCTGCAGAATCTCCTGCACCCGCAGACGCGGGTCCAGGGACGAGAACGGATCCTGGAACACCATCTGGAAGCGTGACCGCCGGGCCCGCAGGTGCCCGGGCGAGAGCGCACCGAGATCCTCGCCCTCGAACACAACCCGCCCGCCCTGCACCGGCTGGAGCATCACCAGGGCGCGTCCGAGCGTGGTCTTGCCGCACCCGGACTCGCCCACGACGGCCAGGGTGCGGCCGGGTGCCAGCCTAAGCGTGACCCCATCGACCGCCCTCACCTCACCGACCACCCGGCGCAACAGGCCACCCCGGACGGGAAAGCGAACCTGCAGATCGCTGACCTCGAGCAAGGCCTGGCCCGCGGGAGCCGGATCGCCGGGCCGTGCTCCGCCATCCTCCCCCGACAGGGGCAGCGGCCCAGGCTGCAGTGGAAACAGGCAGCGCACCGTCGCGTCTGCGCCCTCCCCCGGCACCAACCGTGGCGGCCGCAGGTGGCAGTCGGCAGCAGCAAGATGGCAGCGCGGCTCGAAGCGGCAGCCCGGTGGCATCTGCCCGGGGGCGGGCACGGCGCCGGGAATGCTGGCCAGCGGACCGCCCCGGCTTCCCGCGCCGGGCAGAGCCGCCAGCAACTGACGGGCATAGGGGTGACGCGGGCCCGCGAAGAAACGCGCCGCGGGGGCCGTCTCCACCAGTTGACCGGCGTACATCACCCCCACGCGGTGTGCCACCTGGGCGACCACGGCGAGGTCGTGTGTGATGAGCAGCATCGCCATGCCGGTGCGGCGCTGCCGCTCCGCCAGCAGTTCGAGCACCTGGGCCTGGAGCGTCACGTCCAGCGCCGTGGTGGGCTCGTCCGCGATGAGCAGATCGGGCTCGCAGGCGATGGCCATGGCGATCATCACCCGCTGGCGCAGCCCGCCCGACAACTGAAACGGGAACTCGGCGAGGCGACGCTCCGGATCCGGAATCCCGACCGCCTCGAACAGCGACACCACGCGCTGCGTCGCCTCCGCCCCGCGGCAACCGAGGTGGCGGGCAAGCACCTCACGCACCTGATCGCCCACGGTCATGACCGGATTCAGGCTGGTCGCCGGCTCCTGGAACACCATCGCGAGACGCCGCCCCCGCAGGTCGCGCATCGCACGCTCCGGGAGCGCCAGGAGATCGCGGCCATCGAACACCACCCGCCCCGCCACCGAGGCGGCAGCGGCCGGCAGCAACCGGGCGACCGAGAGCGCGGTCAGCGACTTGCCGCAGCCCGACTCGCCCACCAGGGCGAAGGTCTCGCCGGGCGCCACCGCAAAGGACACACCGTCCACCGCCGGCCACTCGCCGGCACCGGAGGCCACCGTCGTCACCAGGCCCTCGACCGAAAGCACGGGCGCGCTCATGCCCGGCTCCCCTGCCGCGATGGCGCCGTCAGCCGGGCCCGCAACCGCGGATCCAGGGCATCGCGCACGGCATCCGCGAACAGGTTGGCCGCGAGCACCAGCACGAACATAAACACGAACGCCGAGGCCAGCGACCACCAGACCACCGGCTCCCGCGCCATCTCCAGCCGTGCCGCATTGATCATGGTGCCGAAGCTGTTCATGGCCGGATCGACGCCGACGCCGACGTAGGACAGCACGGCCTCGGCCAGCACCAGGCCGCTGAAGCCCAGCACCGTGGTGATGATCACCAGATGCAGCACATTCGGCAGAATGTGGCGCAGCATGATGGTGGCGTGTCCGACGCCCAGGCCGCGGGCGGCCTGCACGTACTCCATCTCGCGCAGCTTTAGCGTCTCTCCCCGCAGCAGGCGGCACAGTCCGGTCCAGCTGGTGATGCCGAGGATCACGCACAGGAACAGCAGGCGGAAATCGGCGCGCCGGGCCACGGAATCGAACACCTCGGCCTGCGAATCCATGGTCACCTGCATCATCAGCACCGCTGCCGCGATAAGCAGCACGCCCGGGATGGAGCTCAGCGTGGTGTAGAGGTACTGGATGAGGTCGTCGATGCGGCCGCCGAAGTAGCCGGCCATGATGCCGAGCGAAAGCGCGAAGGGCAGCATCACCAGCGTCGTGACAGTGCCGATGACCAGTCCTGTGCGGATGCTCTTGAGCGTCAGGTAGAAGACGTCCTGCCCCACCTTGTCGGTGCCCAGCACGTGATACTGCGTCGAGAGCACCAGCAGCGGACCGAGCACGAACAGGACGATGCCGATCGTCACCAGCACCGCACGCAGAGGCACCGGGTGGCGCCCGCTCCAGATGGCGCGGGACACCTGCCCGACCGTGACACCCTGACGCCGTGCCGCGACGAAGCTGAGCAGACCGGTGACCAGGGTCCACACCAGCGCCGCGGCGGCGATGCCGCGCGCCGCGCCCCGGGCGATGTCCGGGCCGCGATCACGCTGCGGATCGGCCAGATGGGCGCCGCCATGGCGCAGACGCGGAAAGTCCCGCACCTGGCTGCCGTCTTCGAGCGTCAGCGTCTCGCGGGCATGGGCGTGCGTCGCGAACGGGGCCGAGAAGGTGCGCTCGGTGCGCATGCGCAATGGTGTGGCGAGGGCGTCCAGCACCGACAGCACCTCGCCCCCGGCCGACCGGGCCGGCGTAGCGCCACCCTGGCCCGCTGCCGGTGCCGTGCCCACGCGGTAATGCATCGAGTCCAGCAGACCAACGGCGGCGAAGAAGGCGAGCACCGTGGCCGCCACCATGCCGCTGCGCGAGGCCGCCACCCGGCGCCAGGGTGCGCGCAGGTGTTCCTCGTGACGGCTCCACCATGCGAATGCCGCGACCACGACCAGCAACGCCAGCACCAGGGCGTCGGTCCAGAGCATCACGGGCTCGATGCCGGCCATCATCGCAACCTCACGCGCGGATCCACCAGGGTATAGGACAGGTCGGTCAGGATCAGTCCGGCGATGTAGAGCACCGACCCGAGGAACACCATGGTGCGCACCACCGCGAAATCCTGGGCGTTGATGGCCTCGATGGTGTAGCTGCCCAGGCCGGGGATGCCGAAGAAGGACTCGAGCACCAGACTCCCGAGGAACAACCGCGGGATCACCACCACCGCCCCGGTGAGGATGGGAATCATGGCGTTGCGCAGCACGTGGCCGAACAGCACGCGTGCCTCGCCCAGCCCCTTCGCGCGGGCGGTGCGGACGTAGTCCTTGTCCATCTCCTCGAGAAAGAAGGTGCGGAACAACCGCCCGTCCTCACCAAGGGAGGACACCAGCGACACGACGATGGGCAGGACCATGAAACGCCACGCCCCGACGCCGTCGCCGAAGCCCGAGATCGGGGCGAGATGCCACAGCTTGCTCGCGAGGTACTGCCCGCCGATGATGTAGAACATCCCCGATACCGACATCGCCGCGACGCAGAACACCACACCGCCGGTGTCGATCGCGGTGCCGCGGAAGAACACCAGCATCAGGGCAAAGCTCACATAGGCCATGAGCCCCACCACGAACACCGGCAGGGCGATGGCGAAGCTCGGCCACATGCGCGTGGCGATCTCATGGGCGATGTCGCGGCCGTCGGACTCGGCGCGGCCGAAGTCGAAGGCGAACAGCCGCACCGAGTGCTGGAAAAAGATGGTGTCGGTGAAACGCGCCGTTCCAGCGGCCTCCGGATTGATGAGCAGCGGCCGGTCGTAGCCGCGCGACTGCTTCCATTGCTCGATGGCCTCGGGCGTGACCCGCTTGACCCCGAGTTGCATGCGCGCCATGTCGTCGGGCGTGTTGACCACGAAGAACAGCGAGAACGTCAGCAGGTTCACCCCGACCAGGATCGGGATCGCGTGCAGCAGCCTTCGCCAAAGGTAACGCAGCATCGCCTCAGCCTCCCGCGCGCAACCGGATCGCGCCGGCCGCCTCGCGCCGGCGGTAGGCCAGCCAGGCCGGCGCCACGAGCAGCGCCAGCAGCAGCGCGACCAGCGCGAGCGGCCACAGCACCGGCGCGTTCCAGGCACGCCGCGCCTCGGCCCGCGCCTCGGTGTCGATACGCTGGTACTTCAACAGGTTGTTGGCGATCTGGTTCGGCTTGCGGTTGTTCACCCAGCCGTGTGCCAGACCGTACTCCTTGGGGTGCATGCCCCAGATCCAGGGTGCATCGTCCTGAAGGATGCGCACCATCCGGTCGATGATCGCCTGCCGCTCCGGCCCGTTGTCCATGTTCTTCATCCGCTCGAACAGCGCATCGTATTCGGCGTTCACGTAGTTGGCCGCATTCTCTCCCTGGGCAGACACCTTGCCCTGGGGCCCGTGCAGCAGGAACAGGAAGTTCTCGGGGTCCGGATAGTCGGCGTTCCACCCCCAGTAGAAGATCTGGGCGTTACCCTTGCGGATCTTCTCCTGGAAACGGTTGTAGTCGGTGGCGCGTACCACGAGATTGATGTCGAGGCGCCCGAACTGCTTGCGCAGCCAGTCCATGCGCGCCTTGTCGTCCGGGCCGCGCGCAGTGGCGTCGAGGTACAGCACCAGCGGGGCCCCGGTGGTCGCATCCCGTCCGTCCGGATAGCCCGCCTCGCGCAACAACCGCTTCGCCACCTCGAGCGGCTTGCGCTGCGGCCGACCGGCGACCCAGTCGTACACCACCGGGTTCATGCCAGCCTCGCCATCGCGGTAGCCGAAGATGCCCGGCGGAATCGGGCTCTGCGCCGGCAGGCCGCGGCCGTTGGCGAAGATGGAGACGAACTCCTCGTAATCCACGGCGATGGAGATGGCCTGGCGCAGCCTGCGGCCCCGCTCACCCTGGCCGCCGACCACCGGATCGAGCATGTTGAATCCCATGTACATGGTCGACGGGGCCACCGCGGTCTTCAGGCGGATGCCCTTGTCGCGCATCTCGTCGGTCAGCATCACCTGTCCGCCCGACGCCACCTGGACCGCCTGATCGAAAGCGTCCGAGCTGATGCCCGAACTGTCATACCAGCCCTGCAGGAACTTGTTCCAGTAGGGGATGGACTCCTTCTCGAGACTGTAGACCGCGCGATCGATGAAAGGCATGCGCGCGCCGGCATCCCGCAGCAGCCCCTCCTCGAAATCCCCGGGCTCGCCCTCTGACGGATAGGCCTCGCCGTGATAATGCGGATTGCGCTCCAGCACCATCTGCCGGTTCGGATCGTTGCGCGTCAGCATGTACGGCCCGGCGCCGACCGGATACCAGTCGAGGGTGATGTTGCGCGCGGCCAGCAGCGGCTGGGCGTGGAAACGATCCGCCTCCCAGGGCATTGGCGCGAAGAACGGCATCGCCAGCCAGTAGACGAACTGCGGATACTTGCCCTTGAGGCGGATGCGGAAGGTGCGTCCGTCCACCACCTCCGCCCCCTCGAGCGGATGCTGGCGCAGGTCGATCCACTCCTCCCCCCTGCCCTCGCGCGCCAGCGCGGCATTCACCTCGCGCAGACGCTCGGCGTACTCCTTCAGGCCCACGATGTAGTCGCTCATCAGGCCGAGGATCGGCGAGTGCAGGCGCGGGTGGGCCAGGCGCTTGATCTCGTAGACGAAGTCGGCGGCAGTCACCGGGCGCGTGTCGCGCTGCCGGAAATCGGCCAGGGAGAACACACCGGCAAGCGCCTCCGGCGCCAGGGCATGGTGGAGATGGGTGCCGTCCGGGCCGCGGGCGAAGGCCGGGTGCGGCTGGTAACGCATGTCGTCGCGGATCGTGACTTCGTAGACGCTGAAGGCGATGGCGGACGCCGGCGCATCCTCCGGAAGCGGTCTGCCGGCAGCATCGAGATAAGCGGGTCGCGGCAGGGACACCGCCGCCTGCGGTACCAGCCGGTAGGGACGATCGAGGTAGTGGTACTGCAGCGGCGGCGTATAGATCTGCGCCGTGATCGAGATCTCGTTGGAGCTGTAGGACTGCACCGGATCCAGGTGCTTGGGCCGCTCGGCGAACCCGGCGTAGAAGGTGTTGGCCGTCGCGTCCGCCGCCGGATACGGGCTGTTCCAGGGCAGGTCACAGCCGCCCAGGGCCATCGCAAGCACGCCGGCAAACAGCAGTCGCAAACGCATGAGCCCTCGGAGTGGGTGACAGACCACGGGTGCCACGGCAGCACGGGCGGGCGCCCGCCCGCGGATGGACGATCGATATAATAGCGTCATCGACAACAGGGAAAATGAACCATGGGCTTCCTGCAGGACAGACGCATCCTCATCACCGGCATGCTCAGCAACCGCTCCATCGCCTACGGCATCGCGAAGGCCTGCCACCGGGAGGGTGCCGCTCTCGCCTTCACCTACCAGGGCGAGCGCGTGGAGGACCGGGTCCGTGATCTGGCGCAGGAGTTCGGTTCCGAACTGGTCTTCCCCTGCGACGTCTCCAGCGATGCCGAGATCGAGGCCTTGTTTGCCGAACTCGGCAGGCACTGGAGCGCCCTCGAGGGACTGGTGCACTCGATCGCATTCGCGCCGCGCGAGGCCTTGTCCGGGGACTTTCTCGACAGTCTGAGCCGCGAGGCCTTCCGCATCTCGCACGACGTGAGTTCCTACAGCTTCGCCGCCCTGGCCAAGGCCGCGCGGCCGATGATGCAGGGGCGGGAGGCGGCGCTGCTGACGCTGAGCTACCTCGGCGCCGAGCGCTCGCTGCCCAACTACAACGTGATGGGGCTGGCGAAGGCCAGCCTGGAAGCCAATGTCCGCTACATGGCTCAGAGCCTCGGACCCGAGGGGGTGCGGGTCAACGCGATCTCGGCCGGGCCCATCAAGACGCTGGCGGCTGCCGGCATCGGCAGCTTCGGAAAGATCCTCGCACACAACGAGCGCACCGCGCCCTTGCGGCGCAATGTCACAACCGAGGAGGTCGGCAACGCCGCCGCTTTCCTGCTGAGCCCGCTGGCCAGCGGCATCACCGGCGAGATCGTCTACGTCGACGCCGGCTACAACACTGCTGCCGTGGCCAGCTTCGACTGACGGAAACGCCGACGGCCGGGTGTGCTCCGGCCGTCGGTGTCTCATCGCAGGTCCGGCGGGACTTACTTGTCCTTCTTCTCCACCCGCGCGGTGTCGACGGACACGTCCGCCGAGGCCTTCACCACCTGCAGGTAGGCGTCGAACTGCTGCTGCGCCACGATCTGGGCCAGCAGCTTGCGCAACTCGGTGCGCTGCTCGGCGGTCAGGTCCGGCGCCTCGGTGACCTTCCCGATCCGGTAGACCACATAACGCCCCCGGGAGGCGGTGGCGCCGACATAGGCCGGCAGCTTGTCCGCCGGCGCACCGAAGATGTCGCGTGCCGCCGTGGGCGGAATGTCGCCCGGGTTCTGCAGTGACACTTCCACCGGCGCCGACCACGTGATGCCGGACGCGTCACCCTTTTTGATCTGCTCGAGGCGCTTCTTGCCCTCCTCGGCTGCGAGCTTGGTGGCCTTGTCCAGTTGCAGGCGCTGCGCCACGTCCGCCTTCACGTTGTCGAACGGCAGGACGCTCGCCTCGCGGTGATCGACCACACGTGCGGCGATCAGGGTGTTGGGGGTGACCTCGACCGCCTCCGTGTTGCGCTTGTTCTTGATGGCATCGTCCGAGAAGATCTTGCCCAGCAGCGCCGGCTTGGTCAGCGTCGGGTCGCCTCCGCCGTCACGCGTGAGCCAGTCGCTGGTCGCGATCTCGAGCTTGAGCGCGTCGGCAACAGGCTTGAGGCTGTCCGACTGCGAGTACACCGTCTCCTCGAAGGTCGCCGCCACTTCGGCGAAGGCCTTGCTCAGCTTGGGCTTCCTGAGTTCCACCTCGATGTCGGCGCGCACCTTGTCGAGCGGTGTCACGGCCCCCGCCTGGATCTCGTCCAGACGGAGCACGTGGAAGCCGTACTGCGTCTCCACCGGCCCCGTCACCTCGTTCAGCTTCATGGCGAACATGGCGTCCTCGAAAGGCTTGACCATGGCCCCCTTGCCCGCCAGGCCGAGATCGCCACCGTTCACGGCCGAGCCGGGGTCCTGGGAGTTCTTCTTCGCCAGTTCCGGGAAGGCCGCAGGCGTGCGATGCGCCTCCTCGGTCAACGCCTGGGCGCGCTTGCGCGCCTCCGCCCTGGCTTCGGCAGTCGCGTCCTTGGCTACGGCGATGAGGATGTGCCGGGCTCGGCGCTGCTCGGCGGTGCGGTACTGCGCCTCGTTCTTGCGGTAGTACTCGGCGATCTCCTCGTCCGACACGGTCACCGATTTGCCGGCCACCTCGGGGGTGAGGGTCACGTACTCGACGCGGACGCGCTCGGGAATGCGGAAGTCCTTCTGGTTCTCGTCGTAGAACTTCTTGACCTCGTCGTCGCTGACGCTGACGCGGGACAGCAGCTGCTCCGGGGCCAGCACCCAGTAGCTCAGTTCGCGCTTCTGCTCGCGGATCTTGCCGAGGCGGTTGACCACGGCGTCCGCCAGCACCACAGAACCGGTGACGGAGTCGCGCGACTGGGTCACGCGCAGGTCGTGCCGCAGCCGCTCCTCGAACATGACCGGCGTCATGCCCTGGCTCTTGAGCACCTGCTTGTAGCGGTCCATCGAGAACTTTTTGGTCGCGGGATCCTGGAACGACGGTATCTCCGCGATGATCTGCTGCACCTCGCCGTCCGGCACCGCCAGACCCGAGTGCAGCGCGTGGGACAGCAGGGCGCGCCGCTCGACCAGATCGTTGACGACCGCGATGCGCACCTCGTTGCTGTCCAGCATCGCGGCGTCGACCTTGTCCTTCATCATCTGGCGCAGCTGTTCCTGGCGCTCTCGAAGGGCATTGTCGAATTCCTGCGGCGTGATCCTGGTACCCGCCACCTTGGCGACCTCGCCGGAATCGCCATACTCGTCGAAGTAGTAGTTGATCCCGAACAGGGCGAAAGACGGAACGATCAGGACCAGAAGGACGATCTGTATCCAGCGCTTGTGTTTCTCGACCCAATCGAACATGGCAATCCGTGACTCGCATTAACGGCGCCGCAGGGCGCCCGGGACCGGCATCGCAGCGGACACCGGTCGTCGCTTCCTGCGTCCAGGAGGACGCACAAACAAAAAAGGCGAACCGAGGTTCGCCTTTTCCAATTGTTGGCGGAGTGGACGGGACTCGAACCCGCGACCCCCGGCGTGACAGGCCGGTATTCTAACCAACTGAACTACCACTCCTTGGGACATCTCCGTGGCCCGTGGGCCATTGCACTCTCGGCTTGGTGGGTGCTGAGAGGCTCGAACTCCCGACATTCGCCTTGTAAGGGCGACGCTCTACCGACTGAGCTAAGCACCCTGCCCAGGAGTCCCCTCAGGCAGCACCGAGGGCTCGACCACCTAAGCCCGCAATTCTAACCATGAGGCTCCGCGTTTCCAAGCCCCGGGAGCGCAAAAAATTTGCGCTCCCGAGTGGCCACCGCGCCCTCGCGATGTCAATGCTTGACGGCCACCACCGGCTCGGCGGGCTCCACTGCCGGCAACGTCACCGGGGCCGGCTCGACGGCGGCCGGCAGCGGCTCGGGCATGCGTTCGAGCGCCTGTTCCAGCACCTGATCGATCCATTTGACCGGATGGATGTCGAGGCGGTTCTTGATGTTGTCCGGGATGTCTGCGAGGTCCTTCGCATTCTCCTGCGGGATGAGAACGCGCTTGATGCCGCCGCGGTGCGCTGCGAGCAGCTTCTCCTTCAGGCCACCGATCGCCAGCACCTCGCCACGCAGAGTGATTTCGCCCGTCATGGCGACGTCGGCGCGCACCGGAATGCCGGTGAGCAACGACACCATGGCTGTGCAGATCGCGATGCCCGCGCTCGGGCCGTCCTTCGGTGTCGCACCCTCTGGCAGGTGAATGTGGATGTCGTTCTTCTGGTAGAAGTCCTCGGTGATACCGAGCTTCTGCGAGCGACTCCGCACCACGGTCAGGGCCGCCTGGATGGACTCCTGCATTACCTCGCCCAGTTTGCCGGTGGTCACCATCTTGCCCTTGCCGGACATGACAGCGCTCTCGATGGTCAACAGCTCGCCACCGACCTCGGTCCAGGCGAGCCCGGTCACCTGGCCCACCTGGTTCTCCTTCTCGGCCATGCCGAACATGTAGCGCCGCACGCCGAGGTATTTCTCGAGGTTGCGCGAGTTCACCTGGACCACGCCGCCCTTCTCACCCTTCTCGCCCTTCTTGAGCAGCAGGCCCTTCACCACCTTGCGGCAGACCTTGGAGATCTCGCGCTCCAGGGCACGCACGCCCGCCTCGCGGGTGTAGTAGCGCACGATGTCGCGCAGCGCGCTCTCGGAGACTGTGAGTTCCGCGCCGTCGAGACCGTGGTTGCGCATCTGCTTGGGCAGCAGGTAGCGCGTGGCGATGTTCACCTTCTCGTCCTCGGTGTAGCCGGACAACCGGATCACCTCCATCCGGTCCAGCAGTGCCGGCGGGATGTTCATGGTGTTCGCCGTGGCGACGAACATCACGTCGGACAGGTCGTAGTCGACCTCGATGTAGTGATCGACAAAGGTGTGGTTCTGCTCCGGATCCAGCACCTCCAGCAGCGCCGAGGCGGGGTCGCCGCGGAAATCCATGCCCATCTTGTCGACTTCGTCCAGCAGGAACAGCGGGTTGCGCACACCCACCTTGGTCATGTTCTGCAGGATCTTGCCCGGCATGGACCCTATGTAGGTGCGCCGATGGCCACGGATCTCGGCCTCGTCGCGCACGCCGCCCAGCGCCATGCGAACGAACTTGCGGTTGGTGGCACGGGCGATGGACTGACCCAGCGAGGTCTTGCCGACGCCGGGCGGGCCGACCAGGCAGAGGATTGGCGCCTTCACCTTGTCCACGCGCTGCTGCACGGCGAGGTACTCGAGGATCCGCTCCTTCACCTTCTCGAGTCCGTAGTGGTCGTGCTCGAGCACATCCTCGGCGATGCTGAGGTCCTTGCTGATCTTGCTCTTCTTCTTCCAGGGCAGCGAGACCAGGGTGTCGATGTAGTTGCGAACCACCGTCGCCTCGGCCGACATCGGGGACATCAGCTTGAGCTTCTTGAGCTCGGTCTCGGCCTTGACGCGCGCATCCTTGGGCATGTGAGCCGCCTTGATGCGCTTTTCCATCTCCTCGAAGTCGGCGCCTTCGTCCAGGTCGCCGAGTTCCTTCTGGATGGCCTTGACCTGCTCGTTCAGGTAGTACTCGCGCTGGCTCTTCTCCATCTGGCGCTTGACGCGTCCGCGGATGCGCTTCTCGACCTGAAGGATGTCCAGTTCGGCCTCGAGGAGGCTGAGCAGGTGCTCGAGCCGGCGCCGCACCGGGAACATCTCGAGCACATCCTGCTTCTGCTCGAGCTTCAGCGGCAGATGAGCGGCGATGGTGTCCGCCAGACGCCCAGGCTCGTCTATACCCGCCAGCGAGGTAAGGATCTCGGGTGGGATCTTCTTGTTGAGCTTCACGTACTGGTCGAACTGGCCCACCATGGCGCGCCGCATGGCCTCCACCTCGTGGGCCTCGGCACCTTCGGGCTGCTCCTCGGCGACCGGGGTGGCCTCGGCGCTGTGATGCGAGCGCTCGTCGACGACATGGTCGACCGTGGCGCGCTGCACACCCTCGACCAGCACCTTCACGGTGCCGTCGGGCAGCTTGAGCATCTGCAGGATGTTGGCGATGCTGCCCACCGCATAGAGGTCTTCGGGGCCAGGCTCATCCTTCGCGGCGGACTTCTGGGCCACCAGGAGGATGCTCTTGCCCGCCTCCATCGCGCTCTCCAGGGCCTTGATGGACTTGGGACGGCCGACGAACAGCGGGATCACCATGTGCGGAAATACGACCACGTCCCGCAGCGGAAGAAGGGGCAGTTGAACCGGGTCGACCTGGGATTCGGAAAGGGAAGGCATCTGTGTCACCTATGCTGTATCACCAGGAGGATGGGGGCGGCGCCTGTAGATCTCAACCGTGTCCACCTCCTGCGGGTGTCGGAATGCGGGCGAGCCCTCGAGGCCCCGCCCGGCCGTGTGTCACTTGGCTGCGGAACCGGCCACCTTCGGCTGCTCGCCGTAGACGAGCAGGGGCTTCTGGTCCCCGGTCACCGTGCCTTCGTCGATGACCGCCTTCTGGACGTTCTGGAGGGAGGGCAGATCGAACATGGTGTCCAGCAGGACATGCTCGATGATGGAGCGCAGCCCGCGCGCGCCGGTCTTGCGCGCCAGGGCCTTGCGGGCGATGGCCTTGAGGCCGTCGTCACGGATCTCGAGTTCGACGCCCTCCATGGCGAACATCTTCTGGTATTGCTTGATGAGCGCGTTCTTGGGCTCCGTCAGGATCTGGATGAGCGCAGGCTCGTCCAGTTCCTCGAGGGTGGCGACCACCGGCAGACGCCCCACGAACTCGGGAATCAGGCCGTACTTGATGAGGTCCTCGGGCTCGACGTCCCGCAGCACCACGCTGATGTCCTTGCGGTTGTCGCGGCTCTTGACCTCGGCACCGAAGCCGATGCCTCCCTTTTCGGAGCGCGCGCGGATCACCTTGTCGAGACCGTCGAAGGCCCCGCCGCAGATGAACAGGATGTTGGTCGTGTCGACCTGCACGAACTCCTGGTTCGGGTGTTTGCGCCCGCCCTGCGGGGGAACCGAGGCGATCGTGCCCTCGATCAGCTTGAGCAGGGCCTGCTGCACCCCTTCACCCGACACGTCGCGGGTGATCGAGGGGTTGTCGGACTTGCGGGAGATCTTGTCGATCTCGTCGATGTAGACGATGCCGCGCTGCGCCTTCTCGACGTCGTAGTCGCACTTCTGAAGCAGCTTCTGGATGATGTTCTCGACGTCCTCACCGACATAGCCCGCCTCGGTGAGGGTGGTGGCATCAGCCATCACGAAGGGCACGTTCAGCAGTCGCGCCAGGGTCTGCGCCAGCAGCGTCTTGCCCGAGCCGGTGGGTCCCACCAGCAGGATGTTGCTCTTGGACAGCTCGACTTCATCCTTCCGGGAACTGGTCTTCAGCCGCTTGTAGTGGTTGTAGACCGCAACCGCGAGGATCTTCTTCGCCGGCTCCTGGCCGATGACGTACTGATCGAGGATGGTCCGGATCTCCTGCGGCACCGGAAGGTCGGACTTCGCCCCCTTGGCGGTGGCGTCCCCGTGGGTTTCCTCGCGAATGATGTCGTTGCAGAGCTCGATGCATTCGTCACAGATGAACACGGAAGGTCCGGCAATCAGCTTGCGGACCTCGTGCTGGCTCTTCCCGCAGAACGAGCAGTACAGCAGTTTTTCGCCGGAAGGCTTTTCGGACATCGGATCGTCTCTCTCGGTCCAGGTGGTTCAAAGGAAATCGGGGGCGCCCAATCCGCCCGCCCCCTGCCGGTCAGGACGTGGCACGGCTGGTGAGCACCTTGTCGACCAGGCCGTACTCGACCGCCTGCTCGGCACTCATGAAATTGTCGCGGTCGGTGTCGCGCTCGATGCGCTCGATGTCCTGACCGGTGTGGCTGGCCATGAGCTGGTTGAGGCGACCGCGCAGGTAGAGGATCTCACGGGCGTGGATCTCGATGTCCGATGCCTGACCCTGAAACCCACCCAGCGGCTGGTGGATCATCACCCGCGAGTTGGGCAGCACGAAGCGCTTGCCCTTCGCCCCTGCCGCGAGCAGGAAGGCCCCCATGCTGGCCGCCTGCCCGATGCACAGCGTGGACACGTCGGGCTTGATGAACTGCATGGTGTCATAGATGGCGAGGCCGGCCGACACCGACCCCCCGGGGGAATTGATGTAGAAGAAGATGTCCTTGTCGGGATTCTCCGACTCCAGGAACAGCAACTGGGCCACGATCAGGTTGGCCGTCACCTCGGTGACCGGCCCCACCAGGAAGACCACGCGCTCCTTGAGCAGGCGGGAGTAGATATCGTAGGCACGCTCGCCACGACCGCTCTGCTCGATGACCATGGGGATGAGCCCCAACCCCTGGGGATCCCATTCCCGCTTGTCGTTGCCCCAGATCATCAACCGTTCCCCATGATGTCTTCGAATGCGACCGCCTTGTCCGTGACGCTGGCCTTGGAAAGCAGCCAGGACACGACGTTGTTCTCTACCACCACGGCCTCGATCTCGCGCACCCGCTCGGGCGACTGGAAGTACCAACGCACCACGTCCTCGGGCCGCTCGTAGCTTTGGGCGTAGTCCTCGATCACCGCCTTGACCTGCTCGGGCTGGGCCTCGATCTTCTCGAGGCGAACGATTTCAGCAAGAACCAGACCGATGCTGACGCGGCGCCTGGCCTCCGGCTCGAATACCTCGCGCGGCATGTCGGCTGCGCCCTGGTCCATGCCGCGCGCCTTCAGGCTCTCGCTGGTACCGGCGATCAGGCGGTCGGTCTCCATCTCGATCAGCGCCTTCGGCACTTCCATGGTGGCGTTGTCGAGCAGCGCCTTGAGAGCCTGATCCTTGACCTGCTTCTCCACCCGGCGCTTCACCTCGCGATCGAGATTCTGGCGGATGTCGTCGCGCATCTTGCCGAGGTCGCCGTCCTCGATGCCGAGCGACTTCGCGAGTTCGGCATCGAGCGCCGGCACGCGGGCTTCGCGCACGTCGCGCACCGTCACTTCGAAGGTGGCCTTCTTCCCCGCCACGTCCTTGCCGTGGTAGTCCTCGGGGAAGACCATGTCGAAGACACGGGTCTCGCCTTTGTTCATGCCCGTCACCTGGGCCTCGAACTCGGGCAGGAGGCGACCTTCGCCGAGCGTCACGGCCTGACCGGTGGCGGAACCACCCTCGAAGGCAACGCCGTCGATGCGACCGGTGTAGTCGATGATCACCACGTCGCCCTGCGCCGCTGCGCGCTCGACCGGCTCGTACTGCGTGCGTTGCTTGCGCAGGATGTCGACCGTGTGGTCGATGTCGGCATCGCCGATGCTGACCGCCGGGCGCTCGATGGCGACGGCAGACAGATCACCGATGGCGATCTCGGGGAAGACCTCGAAGGTCGCGGTGTATTCGAATGCGCTGGCCTCGGCGGGCTCTGGCTGCGATTCGATGCGCGGGTAGCCGGCCACTCGGAGGTTGTTTTCACGGACAGCGTCGCCGAAGCTGCGCTCCACGGTGTCGCCCAGCACGTCCTGGCGCACCTGGGGACCGTACTGCTGCTCCACCACCTTCATCGGTACCTTGCCGGGCCGGAACCCGTGCAGCTTGGCAGTGCGCTGAAGACGCTTGAGCCGATTGGCCACCTCGGCGTTGATTTGATCGATCGGCACCGCGATCTTGAGGCGGCGTTCCAGGGTACCCAGTGTTTCGAGACTCGCTTGCATTCCAGTCACTCGACAGATGTCCGTATGAGTATGTTTTTGGTCGCTTCGTTCGCGCGGCCGGCCGGGCAAACCGTGCCAACTGCGTCATCATCGCGGGTGGCCGGCAGCTGCATTCCGGCGCCGCGACTGTCCAGGTGGCGCCCCGGACCCACCCTGGTGCGAAAGGGGGGACTCGAACCCCCACACCTTTCGGCGCCAGATCCTAAGTCTGGTGCGTCTACCAATTCCGCCACTTTCGCGCGTGACCCATTCTAGTACAATCCCCACCCTCGCGCACCCCGAGGCCACTAATGACGCTCGCAACTCGATGAAGCAGCGAGAGTTTTGCGCCAAATCTCTGGTTCGGCCGTGGCCATAGACCACTACGAGAATTTCCCGGTCGCCTCGGTGCTCCTGCCTCCTAGGCTGCGGGCTCCGGTCGAGGCCATCTACCACTTCGCACGCGAGGCCGACGACATCGTCGACGAGGGCGACGCTCCGCGGCACGCGCGCATCGAGGCGCTCGACCAGCGCCTGCTCGAACTCGACCGCATCGAACGGGGCCAGGTTCCCGAAATGCCGCTCTATCGTGATCTCGCCAGCCAGATCGCCGCGCACCATCTGCCGCTGCAGCCGCTGCGCGACCTGCTCGACGCGTTCCGCCAGGATGTGACCAAAACACGTTATGCCGACTTCGGCGAACTCATGCAGTACTGCCGTCGCTCCGCCAACCCGATCGGCCGCCTGCTGCTGATCCTCTACCGCGCCGACACGCCGCGGAATCTGCAATACTCCGACGCCATCTGTTCCAGC
>Ga0169931_10007055_pt1 | contig 16773 bp, 14 predicted proteins | sample Kivu_15m_20L_FD_129675 | JGI IMG/M metagenome (GOLD analysis project Ga0169931, IMG submission 129675) | Freshwater microbial communities from Lake Kivu, Western Province, Rwanda to study Microbial Dark Matter (Phase II) - Kivu_15m_20L... | ecosystem: Environmental > Aquatic > Freshwater > Lake...
ACCAATCTCGGCAACCTGCTGGCCGACGCGTTGCTGTGGTACGGACAGCAACTGCATCAAGGCGGACAGGGATTAAAGGATATTCCCGCCGTCGATGTGGCCTTCATCAACGGCGGCGGCATTCGTGACATGATCGGCACCGAGCAGGTGATGCCTGATGAAGCGGTGCATCGCGAGCCCCCTGAAGCCAACCCAGAACTGGGTAAACAAAACGGTGAAATCTCCAAGCTTGATATCCTCAACAGCCTGCGCTTTGACAACACGCTGACAATCGGCACGATTACCGCCGCCCAGCTCAAACGCAGCGCCGAAGCCATGGTGGCTGAATCTCGCCATGGTGGATTCGGGCAGATTTCGGGCTTTCGTTTTCGTTATGACCCCAACAAGGCCAAAGGCCAACGGGTGATGACCATGGACCTCATGCGCCCCGTGCGACGCGCTGACGGAAGAATCGATGGCCGCAGCCAACGGCAGGAGCTGGTGCGACCGCTGGTGCGTCAAGGCCGGGTGCTCAACCCCGACGAGCAGCTGGGACTGGTCACGATCACCTATCTGGCCGAGGGTGGCGATGGCCAGGGTGGAGCCCAATTGACCCAACACCTGCGCAACGTGCACTGGATCGGCACCCCCGGCGATGTCACGACCTGGCGCAACCTGGGTCAACGATCCCCGCAGCTGCTGCTGGCGGCCGAGGCCAACCCGAGGATCAGTACCAACGCGGCGCAGCGGGAATTGGGTTTTGGCTCCTACCGCGACGCCCTAGGCGCCTACCTCAGCGCCCACCACGGTCCTGACAACCCACTGGCGGCCCCGGACCCATTGACACAGCCGGGAGTGCAACCCAGTCGCATCCTGACCGAAGTCACACCGTGATGACAGGACTGCAACGTCTGTGGCCTCAACAGATCGGCAACCAATGCCTGCTGATGCTCGCCCTGGGTGCCGGGTTTGGCTTGTTGGCACCTACCAAGACGCAACTGGTCCAACCGATCGCCACGGTGTTTCTGCAGGCCTCACAGATCGTGGTGATGCCGTTTCTAATCAGCGAACTGATCGTCGGCTTCGGCAAACTCAGCCCCGGATCATTGAAACAACTGGCCAAGCGGGGAGGGTTGGCACTGATCGGACTATGGCTGACTGCAGCAGCCATGGTAGTAATTCTTCCACTCTTTTTGCCACCCCTGGTGACATCTGAGTTCTATCATACCGGTCTATTCGCCGTTCAGGAACGCGAAGATCTACTAACAACTTATCTCCCCGATAACATTTTCACCGCGCTAGCCAGCGACAACTTTCCAGCCGTGGTGCTATTCAGTTGTGCGCTTGGAATTCTGCTGCAAGGGGCTGCAGAACGGGACGACCTACTGAAGCCACTGATGGTCATTCGCAGTGTCTTCCAGAAACTCAACAAATTGGTTGTGCGCCTAATCCCCTTTGGCATTTTTGCGCTCATCTCGCTCAACGTGTCACGCCTTGAGAGCAGTCAGCTGATTCGCATTCAGGGTTTCTTTGTGCTGTGTCTGATCAATTTTATTGTTCTCACTTTGTTGTGTAGCATCACCATCATCAGCCTGACACCATTGCAGCCAGTTCAGCTCTGGCAGATCGTCAAAGGACCATTGGCCCTCACGGCCAGCAGTGCCAACCTGCTGATTGCCTTGCCGATGCTGGTGAGCAATCTTCAGGAGCAGTTACCGGCAGCCCTGGGCATCGACGCCAAGGATCGGCACAGCCAGGAGATCGGTGAGGAACTAGCACCTCTGATCTCACTCGGATTTTCGTTACCAACGCTCGGTCAGGTGGCCACGCTGATCTTCGTGCCGTTCAGCGCCTGGTATGTGGACCGCAACCTTGAACCATTGACCACCCTCCAAATGCTGTTGAGCGCGATTCCAGCGACGGTTTCGGGAGTCAAGGCCGTGGTGCGGCAGGAACTGCTCAACCTGGGCCTGCCGATCGATCTGCTGCAGCTGGTCTATGTCAACGGCGAATGGCTTTATCGCTATGAAAAAGTGCTCAGCCTCGAGGGGCTGGTGGTGCTTGCCGTGCTGGTCTATGCCCAAGGGGCGGGATCGCTCAGGCCCAAGCCGGTACCAGCCCTGGCGGGACTGGGGGCTGCCGTTGCGCTGACCCTGGGTCTGGGCGGAGCCAGCAGGAACGTGCTGGCTGATGCACTCAAGGACAGCTATCGCAATGACGATCGCCTGCTTGCCCTGAGCAGCACCCGGACCGACAGCAGTCCAATCGAGCGCCAGACACCCTGGCCGCCGGCAGCCGTCACCCTGCAGGCGATCCAGCGACGGGGAGTGCTGCGTGCGGCCGTACAGCAGGACGCCTTGCCCTGGGCCTATCGCAACGCCAAGGGAGACCTGGTGGGGTTTGACGTCGACCTGTTCAAAAGCCTGGCGAAGAATCTGGGGGTCAGGCTTGAGGTGCGTGAAGCATCTATCAAGCAGCTCGAGACCGAGCTCAAACGCGGCCAACTCGACCTTGTGGCCGGCGGTATTCAGAACACACCAAACAGGGCCATTAAGCATGAACTGAGCCGCAGCTACCAGCCCCTCAACCTCGCCTTGGTCGTTGCCGATGCCAAGGTGCGCGAGCTCCAGGGGGGAGCGCGGGCAGCACCCAGGCGTGCCATCACTTTGGCGGTGACCGATGAGCACCTGATCAGCTACGGCCTGGAGGCGCAGATCGGCAAAAGCCTCGGTGATGCCCACCGACGGGCGCGGGTGGCCCTTGTTCCGATCACCTCCAATGAAGCCTTTTTCAGTGCTGAGGGACAACAACGTTTCGACGGTCTGCTGGTCCCGGCCGAAGCCGGTGCCGGCCTGGCGGTGATTCACCCCAGAACAACCCTGATCACCCCCTTTGGTCGCGAACTCAGCTCCGAACTGGTGCTGATGGTCGGCGGTCAGGATGCCAGCTTTCGCCGTTATCTCAATGGCTGGCTGACGCGGGAGATCTCACTGGGCCGCATTCAGGAACTCTTCAACTACTGGATTTTGTTGAAAAGCTGATCAGCTCAACTCCTGGATGGGGATCGCGTTGCTTCATGTTTCTCCTGGCTCTCAAAGACCGCCAGGTCTGCTGACCCAGTCGGCCGCATTGAGGGTGGGGAAGAGACCATCATCGCGTTGAATCGCCTGCAACCAGCCTTCGGGCAAGGGCGTGTTGTTGTTGATCGCATCCATCAGGCGCCAGAACCGATCGAGATGGCGCTCGATCCGCTCTCTGGCCAGATCGGTGGTGGTGCCGGCCCGCAGGATGAAACTCCAGTCGGAACTCTGGGCCAGCAGCAATTCGCGTCCTGCCTGGGTAAGAAGCTGACGGTGCTCACTGCTGCCAACACCCCGGTTGACGCGACGCACCAACGCCGCTGAAGCCCGCTGCCATTCGATCACCACCCAGGCGTTGGTGTCGTTGAGCCAATAGTCGTGGTAGCCGCCCTGCCCCCAGCTGCTTGGGGAGGGGCGGCACACCTGCAACGGCTGGTCTTCGGCCAGAACGGCCCGCAGATGGGTGAAGCGAACGCCCTGTGTTGGCCCCTGGCGGAAGAGCTCTGCCAAAAACGATGGTCCCTCGAACCACCAGTGACCGAACAGTTCGGCATCAAAGGGCGCCACCAGCAGCGGCGGACGCTCCATCACCCCGCTGAGACCGTCCAGCTCAGCCGAACGGCCCTGAAGGTAGTGCTGGGCATCGGCGACCACGCTGGCCTGGGCAGCCGCTGGGTCATAGGGCTGCTTCTGATCGAGAGAGGCGGCCTGACTGGTGACCCGGTGCAGCTTCAGCCCCAGGGGGCGACGGCTGGTGATCCCGGCTTCGGCCAGCAGCCCGTCAGGAAGATCCCAACCCAGATCCCGGTGGAATTCCCGGTAGGAGCCATGGCCTGGGTAGCCATCGCGCGCACTCCAGACCGGCAGGGTGGAGGTGCTGTCGCGACCGAAAAAAGCCACCCCGGCTGACGAACAGATCGGTGCATAAACCCCGTAACGAGGCCTGGGCAGGGCATGAAGCAGGCCGTGACCATCAAGAATCGAATAGCGGAGTCCGCAGTTCAGCAACTCCTGATCCAACCCTTCGAAATAGGCGCATTCGGGCAGCCAGATGCCCAGGGGGCGTTCGCCAAGCAGCCGTTCGTGCTCGCGCACGGCCGTCAGCAACTGGGCCCGCACCGCTTCAGGGGTGTGGCGCAACAAAGGCAGGTAGCCGTGGGTGGCGCAGCAGGTGATCAGATCGAGGACCCCAAGTTGCTGCAGCCGGCTGAAGCGTGCGATCAGATCGCCGTCCAGCTGGCGCCACTGGGTCTTGATGCGTTGAAGCTGGCTGGCCAGGGCGTTCGCGGCCTGGCTCTGAGCAGGCGGCGCCTGATCAAGAAGGGCAATCCGAACGTCAAGCCAGGGAGCGAAACGACGATTCAGCGCCTGGTCGCTGAGCAGCGACAACAGCGTGGGTGAGAGTCCCAGGGTCAGGCTGGGGGCCTGATCAGGGTCGGCCGCTGCTGCTTCAAGGACTGCCAGCAGGGGCAGGTAGCACTCCTGCAGCGCCTGGAAATACCAGTCCTCCTCCAGTGAGCCCGGCTCGCTCGAGCGCACATAGGGGAGGTGGGCATGAAGCACCAGGGCCAGATCACCAGCGGCCATGGGCTTCGCGCGGTTCACTCAGTGTAGAGGCAATGCACAGGCGACCCCACGACGGCCAACCAACACAGGCCTAGAATGGGGCTAACTCATACTTGCTCCGCATAAGGGCGCCTGAATCCAGCCATGGCCCGCGATCCCGGCCGCGTACTGATCTTTGACACCACCCTGCGCGACGGTGAGCAATCACCAGGCGCCAGCCTCAACCTGGAGGAGAAGCTGGCCATCGCCCAGCAACTGGCACGCCTGGGGGTCGACATCATCGAGGCCGGGTTCCCCTTTGCCAGCCCCGGCGACTTCAACGCCGTGCAACGCATCGCTGCCAGCGTCGGCACCCCCGAGGGGCCGACCATCTGCGGCCTGGCCCGGGCCGCCAGCGGCGACATCAAGGCCTGTGCCGATGCGGTGGCCCCAGCGGCCAACCGCCGCATCCACACCTTCATCGCCACCAGCGACATTCACCTCGAGCACAAACTGCGCAAAACCCGCGCCGAGGTGCTGGCCATCACCGCCGAGATGGTCGCGTACGCCCGCTCGCTGGTGGACGATGTGGAATTCAGCTGCGAGGACGCCGGCCGCAGCGATCCTGAGTTCATGGTCGAGGTGATCGAGGCCGCCATCAACGCCGGCGCCACCACGGTCAACATTCCCGACACCGTGGGCTACGCCACACCGGCCGAATTCGGCGAGCTGATCGCCGGCATCAACGCCCACGTGCCCAACATCGACCGGGCCGTGATCTCAGTCCACGGCCACAACGACCTGGGCCTGGCGGTGGCCAACTTCCTGGAAGCGGTCAAAAACGGCGCCCGCCAGCTCGAGTGCACGATCAACGGCATCGGCGAACGGGCTGGCAACGCCTCGCTTGAAGAGTTGGTGATGGCCCTGCACGTGCGCCGCAGTTACTTCAATCCCTTCCTGGGACGACCGGCCGATAGCTGCGAGCCCCTGACCGGCGTGCGCACCGAGGAGATCACCAAGACCTCGCGTCTGGTCAGCAACCTCACCGGCATGGCGGTGCAGCCCAACAAGGCGATCGTGGGCGCCAACGCCTTTGCCCACGAAAGCGGCATTCACCAGGATGGGGTGCTCAAGAACCGGCTCACCTACGAAATCATCGACGCCCGCACCGTGGGGCTGGCCGACAACCGGATCTCGTTGGGCAAGCTGAGCGGTCGCAGTGCCTTTCGCGCACGGCTCGAGGAGCTGGGTTACCAACTCGAGCGCGACGACCTCGATGACGCCTTTGCCCGCTTCAAGGAGCTGGCCGATCGCAAACGCGAGATCAGCGACCGCGACCTCGAGGCGATCGTCAGCGAGCAGGTGCAACAGGCTGACGAGGCCCGCTTCAGCCTCAAGAGCGTGCAGGTGAGCTGCGGCACCGGCCTGCAGCCCACCGCCACAATCACCCTGACCAACGCCGATGGTGCCGACCTGACCGAAGCGGCGATTGGCACCGGCCCGGTGGATGCGGTCTGTCAGGCCCTGAACCGCCTGGCCCAGGTGCCCAACGAGCTGGTGGAGTTCAGCGTGAAATCGGTCACCGAGGGGATCGATGCCATGGGTGAGGTGACGATTCGCTTGCGTGCCGGTGGGGTCCTCTACGCCGGCCACGCCGCCGACACCGACATCGTCGTGGCCGCAGCCCAGGCCTTTGTGAACGCGCTCAACCGCCTGGTCGCCGGGGGGCGCAACCAGCCCCTGCATCCCCAGAAAGGGCCCCTGCCGGTCGTGGGGGATCTTCCCCTGGCCGGGCGACCGCGGGTCTGATGGAAACGTCCCGTTCGGCCGGCCGGCCGTCCCTGACCGCGTCGGCCCTGCAGCTGACGCTGCTGCTGCTGCTGGCCCTGGCGATGCTCCTGCCGCTGTTGTGGCTGGTGAGCACCTCGCTCAAGGGTCCTGGCGAGAACATCTTTGCCAGCCCGCCGGCCCTGCTGCCGTCCCAGCCAAGCCTTGAGGCCTATGGGCGGCTGTTTGCGGGCAGCCCGATGGGCACCTATCTGCTCAACAGCGCCATCGTCAGCGGGCTGGCGGTGGCCTGCAACCTGTTGTTCTGTTCCCTGGCGGCGTATCCCCTGGCACGGCTGCGGTTTGCCGGCCGTGGACTGGTGCTGGCCCTGGTCGTCGCCACGATCCTGATCCCATTTCAGGTGGTCATGATCCCGTTGTATCTGCTGATGGTGCAGCTGGGTCTGCGCAACACCCTGGCGGCCCTGGTGATCCCCCAGGCCGCCACCGCCTTTGGCATCTTCCTGCTGCGGCAGAGCTTTGTCGGCGTGCCGGCCGAGCTGGAAGAAGCGGCCCGCTGCGACGGATGTACCCCCGTGGGGGAATGGTGGAACGTGATGATCCCGGCGGCCAGAGCCGATTTGATCACCCTGGCGATGTTCGTGTTCATCGGCACCTGGAGCGATTTCCTCTGGCCCCTGGTGATCCTTGATGAACCCCGTCTTTACACCCTGCCCCTCGGATTGCAACAACTGGCCAGCAGTTTTTCGCTCGACTGGCGGCTTGTGGCTGCCGGTTCCGTGGTGTCGATCCTGCCCGTGTTGATTCTGTTCATCAGCCTGCAGCGCCACATCCTGCCGAGCGCGAGCGGTGACGCGGTCAAAGGCTGATCAGGGTTTGATCGGTGGCAGGGGGGCAATGGCGTCGTCAGCCGGGAGCTGGGTCGTTGGCTTGCTGACCGAGCCCTCGAGGCCGCGAAGCTCTTGCCGCAAGCGGGTGTTCTCGGCCGCCAGGCCCGAGACCTGCGCCCCCATGCGTTCCAGGGACTGAAGGCGTTCTGCGGTGGTGCGCAGCTGATCCTCGATCGCCGTGGTGCGGTCGAGGGCCCGGCTGTTCTCGACACCGGCGATTTTGTCCTGCAGCTGCTGGATCGACACGCTCTGCTGCCGGGTTTTGACGAGCATCACCACGAACAGCACCGCCAGGGTGGTGCTCAGGCCCAGCTGCAGCCAGACCAGCCAGGCGGGAATCACGATCTCGCCCTCGAGGGATTCGGGCCGGGGATCAGTGGCAGACACCACAGGCATGGAGGACACCAGCAGGGAGCATGACCTGATCCTGCCTGCTGGGGCTCCGCTTGGCCACCACTTAACGGTCGAAGATCACCTTGCCGTCGCTGCGCTTGCGGCTGTGGCGCCGCGCCTCACGGCGGGTGTACTCGCTGACGGTGGGATTGGCCACCAGGGGATCGACGTGGGCGACCTGCTGCCACAGCTCCCGGGGGGCCCAGCGCACCGTGTGCTGGATGCGGTCATGTTTGACCACGTGGCACCAACGGGACATCCCACAGGCCGGACAGAACAGCTCTTCGAGCCACTCGTTGCTGAGCACCAGCACCGGATAGGCCTGGATCACCAGCTTGGCCTTCTTGTCGTTCATGCCCCGCTCCTTGAGCTGCTCGGGGGTCAGCAGGTGCAGGAAGTACTTCTGGCCATTGCCCTCGACCCGTTGTTCTGGGTGGGCGGGACACCACAATTCACGCTTCTTGGGGCGGCGGTTGCGACGCGGCGCATCGGTCACCGGCAAGCTCAAGTTCACACCTTCTGAAGCTATCGCCATGGCCGATCAAACGGTACGGCTGCTCGGCTATGCCGCCGCCTGTCTGACCACGGCCAGCTTCTTTCCCCAGGCCCTGAAGACAGTGCGCACGGGAGACACACAAGGCATTTCGCTGCGGATGTATCTGCTGTTCACGCTGGGAATCGCCACCTGGGCCCTCTACGGCCTGCTGCAGCGCGACGGACCGGTGCTGATCGCCAACCTGGTGACCCTGGTGCCGGCAGGGGTGGTGCTGGAGCGCAAACTGCGTTCGCTCAGGCGCTGAACGCCCGCCGCGGCGCGATCGGATAGGGAATGCGGCGGTGCCGCATCCGCCGCCAGACCCGCACAAAGGCACGGATCACGAGCTCCAACTCAGAGCGGTTGAGGCCGCTCAGGGCCAGTTGACCATCGCCCTGGCGGGCCTCGATCAAGCGCCGGACCATGTCGCGGGCCTGTTGGTCACTGGTGTCGGGGGGCAGCGAGCGCAGGGCGGCCTCACAGCCATCGGCGAGCATCAGGATGGCGGTTTCCCGGCTGCGGGGCCTGGGCCCCTGATAGCGGAAGGCGCTTTCAGGAACCGCCGGATCCCGTTCGCGGGCCTGGTGCAGAAAGAACCCCATCTTCAGGGTCCCCTGATGTTCGGGAATGAAATCGGCCAGGGGCCTGGGCAACCGGTAACGGCGGGCCAGTTTCAGGCCCTCGTCCACATGGGCCTGCAGGATGCCGGCACTGGCGTGGGGGTCATCGAGCCGGTCATGGGGATTTTCCCCCCCAACCTGGTTCTCGATGAACCACTGCGGGCCATGAAGCTTGCCCACATCGTGATACAGCGATCCGGTGCGAACCAGATCCACATCGGCCCCGATCGCCCGGGCCCCTTCCTCGGCCAGGCCAGCGATCATCAGTGTGTGTTCAAACGTGCCCGGCGCCTCGCAGGACAGGCGCCGCAGCAAGGGCCGTTCAAGGTCGGCCAGCTCGAGCAACCGCGAGCGGGTGAGCAGGCCAAACAGCTGCTCAACAAGGGGGGCCAGCAACAGACCGCCCATCAACAGACCGCCCAACAAAAAGGCCTCGCCCAGCAGGTCCACCTGAGCCAGCTGGCCCCGTCCCTGCAGCAACAGGGCCTGCAGCAACACGGCGCCACTGGGCAACACCACCGCCAATTGCAGCAGTTCGGCACGGCTGCGCTGGCGTCCAGCGGCGACGGCACCAGCGGCGGCCACCGCGGTGGCCAACAGCAGCCGCAGATCGGCCACCCCACCCAACGACAGGGGCAGCAACAGGCAGGACACCGCCAGCCAGCTGAGACCGGCCGCGGTGCCGAGGCCCTGGGCCAGCAGCAGCGTCGGCGGCACCAGCAGCACCAGAGGGCTGGCCAGGGGGCCCAGCCACAGGCAGATCCCCTGGGCGATCAACAGCATCCCCAGGGCCAGCAGGGCCTGCCGGGGTTCGAGGCAGGCCCGCCAGCGGCGCAACAACAGCACCATCACCGCAGCTGACGCCAACCCCTGAGCGAACGACGCCAGCCAGGCCAGGGGCCGGGGACGGCGGTTGACCAAGCCGAAGTAATCGAGCACGTCAAGGGCCTGAGGGCTGACCGGCTCTCCCTGGCGGGTGATCAGGTCGCCAGCCTGGACCTGCAGGGTCGGAATGCCCTGCTGGGTGATCAAAGCTTCGATCCGCCGCTGGCTGAGGGCAGGATCCGGACGCAGATTGGCCTGGCCCAGCAGCGAGCGGGTCAGCACTCTGGCCCCCAGGTCCCGACCTGGGGGTGGCAGGGTCTCGAGCTGCAGGGTGGCAGCACTGAGCAACTGCCCCTCGGCCAGTCCACCGCCGAGACCCTGGGTCAGCATGCGCAGCTGGGCCTGACGCAGGTCCCGCTCCCAGCCCGCCCGTTGGGTGGGATCAAGCCCCTGCAGCCAAGCCTGCTCGGCACCGGTGAGGGGCACAGGCGGCAGGGCCGCAGCCGGCCGCGGTCCCAGTTGCTGCAATTGGTTGAGGATCCCATTCAAGCGGTCCTGCAACACCTGGCTGGCCTGCTGATCCACCACCTGCACGGTGGTGCGGGGCAACAGCTGCAGGCGACGCTCCTCGAGCGCGATGCTGTCGACGACGGTGGCCGCCTTGGGGGCCCGGGCGGTGAACGGTGCCGGCATCCCGGCACGGATGCTGGGCTCAACCAACAGGGGCCAACTGGCCAACAAGGCCACCAGTACACAGACCAGCAGCACTGCAAAGCTGTCCTGCGGCCGCCAGACCGCCGGTTGCTGGCGAGGCCGCTCCTGCCGTAGCAGCTGCCGCCACAGAACTTTGGGCTGGCGCCATCGCATCATGAAACGCTAGCCCTTCTGCAGACCGTGATGCCCATGGCCACCTTGCTGGACGGCCGCCAGCTGGCAGCCCGGATCGAAACGCGCCTCGCTGAGGCGATCCACGCCGGCCTGCCGAAAGCAGGCCGGCCGCCTGGGTTGGCGGTGCTGCGGATCGGCGACGACCCCGCCAGCGGCGTTTATGTGGCCAACAAGGAGAAGGCCTGCAGCCGCATCGGCATCGACAACCACGGCGCCCATCTGGCCGCCGACACCCCCGCGGCTGAGGTGCTGGCCACCATCGCCCGGCTCAATGCCGATCCGGCGGTCGACGGCATCCTGCTGCAACTGCCCCTGCCGGCGGGGCTGGACGAAGGCCCCATGCTGGCGGCGATCGACCCCGCCAAGGATGCCGATGGGCTTCACACCCTGAATCTGGGGCGGCTGCTCAAGGGTGAGCCGGGACCCCGCAGCTGCACACCTGCAGGGGTGATGGCGCTGCTGGCCGCGGCCGGCATCGACCTGTCCGGCAAGCGGGCCGTGGTGGTCGGCCGCAGCATCCTGGTGGGTCAGCCCATGGCCCTGATGCTTCAGGCTGCCAATGCCACCGTGACCGTGGCCCACTCGCGCACCAAGGATCTGGCGGCGATCACCCGCCAGGCTGATGTGCTGGTGGTCGCCGCCGGTCGCCCCGGCATGATCGGCGCCCAGCATGTGCAACCCGGCGCGGTGGTGGTGGATGTGGGCATCCACCGCAAACCCGAGGGCGGCCTGTGCGGCGATGTGCGGTTTGACGAGGTTGCCCCGATTGCCAGTGCCATCAGCCCCGTGCCAGGCGGTGTGGGTCCGATGACCGTGACCCTGCTGCTCGTCAACACTGTGGCCAGCTGGTGCGGGCGCTGCGGGATCGCCAACCCGTTGGCCGATCTGCTGCCCTGATGGGCACCCCAGGCCCTGGCCTGAGAGAATCCGCCGCAGCGATGGCCCCAGGCCCAGCCCCCATGACCGCGGCCGTCAGCAGCTCAGGCACCAGCCCCAGCCCAGGCCCCGAGGACCAGGCGAACGGGTTCGATTTTGGCGCTTACCTGGAGGCGGCACGCCTGCAGGTGGAGACCGCCCTGGACGCCGCGCTGGGCCCCGAGCGACCCGAAAGCCTGCGCGAAGCGATGCGCTACTCGCTGCTGGCCGGGGGCAAGCGACTGCGGCCGATCCTGTGCCTTGCCGCCTGCGAGTTGGCGGGCGGCGATGCGGCCCTGGCGATGCCGACGGCGGTCGCCCTGGAAATGGTGCACACCATGTCGCTGATCCATGACGACCTTCCGGCCATGGACAACGACGACCTGCGCCGCGGCCGTCCCACCAACCACAAGGTCTATGGCGAGGCCAATGCCATCCTGGCCGGTGATGCCCTGCTGACGCGCGCCTTTGAAATGGTGGCCCTGCGCAGCCCCGGCGTTCCGGAAACGCGGCTGCTGGCTGTGGTTGGCGAACTGAGCCTGGCGTCTGGCGCGCCGGGACTGGTCGGCGGTCAGGTTGTCGATCTGGAGTGCGAGGGCAAGCAGGTCGATCTGGAGACCCTGGAGTACATCCACCTGCACAAGACCGGGGCCCTGCTGCGGGCCTGCGTGCTCTGCGGCGCCCTGATCGCCGGCGCCAGTGCCGAGCTGTTGCAAGCGCTGGGCACCTATGCCCACGGCATCGGACTGGCCTTTCAGATCATCGACGACATCCTCGATGTCACCGCCAGCAGTGACGTGCTGGGCAAGACGGCCGGCAAGGACCTGACCGCCGACAAAACCACCTACCCCAAGCTGCTGGGCCTGGAGCCGTCACGCCAACGGGCCGAGACCCTGGTGGACGAAGCCAAGGCCGCCCTGGCACCCTGGAGCGACAGGGCCGCACCGCTGTTGGCGCTGGCTGATTACATCACCAGCCGCGACCGATGATCGACCTTCTCGACAATGGCGTGCTGTGGTGGGGTCTGGCCGCCTGCGGCAGCGCCCAGCTCTCGAAACTGGTGATCGAGCTGATCGTCCATCAGCGCTGGAACCCACGGGTGTTGATCGAGACCGGCGGCATGCCGTCGAGCCATTCGGCCCTGATGACCGGCTGTGCTGGCGGCATCGGCTGGCAGCTGGGCTTTGCCGACCCCCTGTTTGCCCTTGCGGCGACGCTCTGTTTTGTGGTCCTCTACGACGCCAGTGGGGTGCGCCGTGCCGCCGGCAACACGGCGGCGCGGGTCAACACGCTCTCTGATGCAGAGCTTGCACCGCTCAAAGAGAACCTCGGTCACACCCGTCTCGAGGTCCTGGTCGGCAGCCTGATTGGCCCGGCCGTGGCTCTGCCAGGGCTTGCGCTGGTGGGATCGCCCCTGCAGCTGGCGATCAGCTGGGGCTGGCTGCCGCCGCTCGGATGAGCGGCGGAGCGGTCGCGCTCACCACCCACCAACAGCAGGCCGAGGCCGCCTTTGCTGCCTGGCTGGGCGCGCCGGCCCAGGGCCTTCCCTTTGTGCTGAGCGGCTACGCGGGAACCGGGAAAACCTTTCTGTCGATGCGCTTGTTGGCCGCAGCCGAAGCCGCCGGCCTGTGCTGGACCGTGGCAGCCCCCACCCACAAGGCGGTGGGAGTGCTGCGCAGCCATCTGAGTGCGGCGGGGCTGCGCCCGACCTGGTATCCCGCGACCGTGCATCGCCTGCTGCGGCTCAAGCTCAAACGCCAGGGGGATCTGGAACGCTGCGAAGCCACGGCCCAGACCGCAGCGGCACTGGAGCATCTGGGACTGGTGTTGATCGACGAGGCCTCGATGGTCGACAGCAACCTGCTTGAGATCACCCTGCGCTGCGCCCAGCCCTACGGCACCCGCCTGGTGTTTGTCGGGGATCCTGCCCAGTTGCCGCCCGTGGGCGAGCCCTGCAGCCCGGTGTTCGCCCTCGGCCGCCGCCAAGGTGCCGAACTGCGGGATGTGGTGCGGCATCAGGGCCCGGTGCTGCAGCTGGCCAGCGGCATCCGCAGCGGCGCCCTGCCCTGCCGCCAGCCCCCCCCCCTGCCACCGATCCGCAGCGACCAGGGGCAGGTGGCGTGCCTGGGGCGCCAGGCCTGGCTGGCAGCGGCCCAGGCGGCCCTGCGGCGCAGCGTGGAACTGGACAACCCCGACCACGCCCGCATCCTCTGCTACACCAACCGGTCGCTGGAGCGGCTGGTTCCCCTGGCCCGGCGCGCGCTGCATGGCGACATGGCCGATCAGTTGCCGGTGCTGCCCGGCGAGGTGCTGATCACCCGCACGGCGGTGATGGCACCGGCCTGCACCGCCGGCGAAGAGGCCGCCGAAGCTGTGGCCGAAGAGCCCGACATGGTGTTGGGTTCCAACCGCGAGGTGGTGGTGCGCGATGTCGAACCGGTGCGCTTCGACCTGGCCGACCTGGGGCTCAGCTCGGCCGATCTGGGCGGCAACCTGGCCGTGCCGGTGATCGACACACTCAAAGCCGTCGTCGACGCCGGCGACAACCAGCTGGCCCTGCGACTGCTGCCGCCAGCTGGCAGCAGCCAACGGCAAGGGGTCGACGGCGTGCTGCAGGTGCTGCGGCAACGGGCCCGGGAGGCCGGCAGCGACAACCAGCGCTCTGCCGGTAAAGCCCTCTGGCGCCGCTATTTTATGCTGCGCGATGCGTTCGCCTCACTCGGACCGGCAGCCGTGCTGAGCGTGCACCGCAGCCAGGGCAGCACCTTCGGCGAGGTGTTCATCGACGCCGATGTGTTCTGGCCTAGCGATCTGCAGCTGCGCCAGCAGCTGGTGTACGTGGCGGTCAGCCGGGCCAGCCAGGCGGTGACCCTGCTGGCAGCAGGGAACACCACTGGCGAGCGCGCGATCTGGCAGCAGTGGTTCACGCCAACCTGAGGCCCTGAATGCCCTGAGAAGCCAGATACACCGCCAGTGCAAGGCCCATCACCCCCACCAGCAGATCGCCACGGGCCAACAGCCACTGCTTGCCCCCCTGCAGCACCGGCAGCACCCGCTGCTGGCCCAGCACCAACAGCGCCAGCAGCGGCAACAACAGCAACACGGCACTGCTGACCCCGAACAGCAGCACCACGCCCAGCTCCTGAGCCCGACCCAGATGGGCCGCCAGCAGGCTGCCCGCCGACTTGGCAAACAGGAACAGATCATCGGGGCTAGCCACTTCAAGCAGGGCACTGACACCCAGCAGCGGGGGCAGAGCCATCGCGCAGAACCCAACGAGCCGTGACGCCCAGCCCGGCATCTCGCCGCGCTCCTGCCGGCTGGCCAGCAACTCCTTGAGCCCGAGGGCCAGCAGGGCTCCAGCAGCGAGCAGGTCGAGGCCGGTGCGGTGGCTGGTGCCCTTGTCCATGGTCAGCAGCAGCCCATGGCCCAGGGTCAGCAGCAACAGCAGGGCCAGGGAGGCGGTGACAATCCACCCCAGTACGAACAGGCTGCCGCGCCGCAGGGGGTTGGGGCCCAGCAGCAACAGCAACAGCAGCACGATGTGCAGCGGCGAGAACCCGATCGCCAGAGCAAAGGCACCCAGCTCGGCCAGCAAAGCCATCACAACCCCACCCGGATCAAGCGACCGGGCTATTCCAGCGCAGGATCACCCGCTGCTCCCGCTCGAACCCCAGCACGCTGATGGTGGCGGTCGACAGGCTGAGCAGCGCGCCGCCGGTGGCCCCCAGCCCCAGCCAGGTGCCGGCCAGGGCCCGCAGCAGATGGCCATGGGCCACCAGGGCCACCCGCGGCGCCGCTGCGACGGCCAGGGCCTGGGCGATCACGGTTTCACACCGCAGCTGCACCTGGGCGGCCACCTCGCCGTCGGGACAGCCGTCGCGCCACAGGTTCCAATCGGGGCGCGTGCTGCGGATCTGGGCTGTGGTGATGCCCTCGTAGGCGCCGTAGTCCCACTCGAGAAGGTCCTCGCACGGCACCGCCGCGGCTGCCAGGCCAGCCAGCTCAGCCGTGCGCCGGGCTCGCTGCAGCGGGCTCACCAGCACCGCATCCAACGCCAGACCGGACAAGGCCGGCCCCAGGGCACGGGCCTCGTCCTCCCCCTCGCTCAGCAGGGGCAGATCCGTGCGGCCGGTGTGGCGGCCGTTGCGGGCCCATTCGGTGGCGCCGTGGCGCAACAACCACAGTTCGGCAGACGGTGCGGCCATGGAGGTCAGCGCAGAATTTCAAACCAATCCGCCCCGGTGGCGGCGGTCTGGGTGGTGGTGACCCGCTGCACCAGAGCGGCTTCGGGGCCCCGCTCGCACCAGAGGCGCAGGTCGTTGAGGGCGCTCAGGGGTCCTTCGGCCTCAACCAGAACACTCCCATCTGGGTTGTTGCGCACCCAGCCTCCCAGGCCCAGGGACTGGGCCTCGCGCAGGGTCGCCTGGCGATAGCCGACACCCTGAACCCGGCCGCTTATGCACAGACGCCAGCGTTCGCACTGGGGAGGTTGGCGGGGCTCGGCGGGTTGCAGGAAGCGCCGGCTGGCTGCGGCTTGCCGGCGGTCGCGGCTGCGGCGACCAGGCGACGGGGAATCTCCGGGCATCCAGCCCAATGGAGATGAAGCCAACTGGCGTGCACGTTTGGCGCTGTCCATCCCTCCTCGCGCGATGAGCATCCCCAGCCTTCAAGCTGCCACAAACCCGCGCGGCTGGCCACAAGCGGCGGGGCCTCGGGCGCGCAGGGCTCCAGCTGCCAACGGTGAAATTCGTGGCCCCAGCGACGCTCGCCGGCCCGGGTCAACAGACCGTCGGTGCGGCTCAGGGTCTGGCGATAGCCAAGGCTGAGACGGCCGCGCGAGGCCCTGAATGGCAGCAGGCCAGCCATCGGGTGCCAGCGGCCGTCGGCATCGGCCAGGGCCTGACCCAACAGCAGCAGGCCGCCGCATTCAGCCACCAACGGCACCCCCAGGGCCACCGCCTGCCGCAGGCTGGCGAGGGCCTGGCCGGCGGCAGCCAGCTCAACGGCCGCCAGTTCGGGGTAGCCCCCCGGCAGCAGCACCGCCCGGGTGTCCGCGGGCAGGGGCTGATCGGCCAGGGGGCTCCAGGGGCGGGGCTCGGCCCCCAGGGCGAGCAGCAGGTCGCCGACCTCTGGATAGCAGAACTGAAAGGCCCGATCGCTGGCAATCGCCACCGGGAGAGGCGGCGCACCGGGCGCCCGGCTGGGCACCCCGCCAGACTGCTGCAGCAGCCACCGCACGGGCTCGAGCGCCGCGGCCCAGGGAACACGGTCCGACGGCGCCAGCAGGGGCCAGAGGCGCTCGAGATCGAGAT
>Ga0169931_10007056_pt1 | contig 16772 bp, 18 predicted proteins | sample Kivu_15m_20L_FD_129675 | JGI IMG/M metagenome (GOLD analysis project Ga0169931, IMG submission 129675) | Freshwater microbial communities from Lake Kivu, Western Province, Rwanda to study Microbial Dark Matter (Phase II) - Kivu_15m_20L... | ecosystem: Environmental > Aquatic > Freshwater > Lake...
CATCGCGTACTCGCCACTCACCTGGTACACGAAGGTGGGCACCCGGAAGGTGTCCTTCACCCGGCGCACGATGTCGAGGTACGGCAGGCCCGGCTTCACCATCACCATGTCGGCGCCTTCCTGCAGGTCGAGGCCCACCTCGCGCAGCGCCTCGTCGCTGTTGGACGGATCCATCTGGTAGGTCTTCTTGTCGCCCTTGCCGAGGTTCGACGCCGACCCGACCGCGTCCCGGAACGGGCCGTAGAAGCCGGACGCGTACTTGGCCGAGTAGGCCATGATCCGGGTGTGGATGTGGCCGGCCGCCTCCAGCCCGTTGCGGATCGCGCCGATCCGCCCGTCCATCATGTCCGACGGGGCGAGGATGTCGACGCCGGCCTCGGCCTGCACCAGTGCCTGGGCCCGCAGGATCTCGACGGTGCGGTCGTTCAGCACGTAGCCGTGATCGTCGATCACGCCGTCCTGGCCGTGGCTGGTGAACGGGTCGAGCGCCACGTCGGTCAGCAGGCCCAGCGCCGGGAAATGCTGCTTGACCGCGCGGACCGCCCGGGGCACGAGGCCGTCGGGGTCGGTGGCGATTACCCCGTCGGGGGTCTTCAGCGCAGGGTCGATCACCGGGAAGATCGCCATCACCGGCACACCCAGCGACACGCATCGCTCGGCCACGCCGAGCAGCCGGTCGATGGAGTGCCGCGACACACCGGGCATGGAAGGGACGGGTTGCGTGATGCCCTGTCCGTCCAGGACAAAACAGGGGTAGATCAGGTCATCGACTGTGAGTGAATGCTCGCGTACCAGACGCCGAGTGAAGGCATCGCGACGGAGTCGACGTGGGCGTTGAGCGGGAAAGCCTTGTATCAATTGTGGAAATTCGGCCATGGCTAGGTTCCTTGGACTGTCCGGTCAGGGTCGCAGCGTTGGGTCAAAGCATGGTGACAGGATCTTGTGCCGGGTATCGTCGTGGACACAATCCAGTCATTCGACGGTTGCAAGCGGCTCCTCCCTCGGCAGGTGCCTGCACTGCGTTCAAGGGCGGATCAGCCAAGGGGCTGGCGGCGGCCGGGGTCCTTGCGGGTGCCGGCCAGCCGGGCGCCGACGCGTCGCGGCCGACCCGCCGTCGCTTGCGGACCCGGCGCTGGCGGCCCGTCGGGCCCCGTCGGGCCCCGGTTGGCAATCCCGGTCGGGGCGGTCATCGATCGCACCACTGCCTGCGCGTCGGCCACCGCCGGCTGGCGCGCCCCGAGCCAGTTCTCCACCACCCCGGTGAGCTCGTCGGCGCCGGCGCGGCTGAGCGCCGAGAACAGCAGGATACGGTCGTCTCCCCCGGGTCGCAGGCCGGCCAGGGCGTCGCGGACGGTGCGCAGCGTCTGGTTCTGGGCCTGCCGTCCGAGCTTGTCCGACTTGGTGAGCACCACTGCCAGGCGGACGTGGGGCGGGATCCAGCCGATCAGCCGGGCGTCGAGCTCGGTCAGTTCGCGCCGGATGTCGGCGAGCAGCACCACCCCGGTGAGCTGCATCCGCCGCTGCAGGTAGGCACCGGCCAGGCCGTCCCAGGCGCGCTTGGTCTCGAGCGGGGCGCTGGCATAGCCGTAGCCCGGCGTGTCGACCAGGTAGGCGAGGGGCCGGTCGGCCGGACCGAGCGCGAAGTAGTTCAGTGCCTGGGTCCGGCCGGGGGTGCGGCTGGAGAACGCGAGCCGCCGCCGCTGGCACAGCACGTTGATCGCCGACGATTTCCCCGCGTTGGAGCGGCCCACGAATGCCACCTCGGGCAGACCGTCGTGCGGGAGCGTCGCGAGGGCGGCGGCGGTGGTGTGGAACCGGGCGGTGGCGAGAAGTGGCATGGAGCTTCGCTATTGTACAATTCGGAGTTTGCTCGCATTCACGAACGATCAGGTGTACCCGATGATCCGAAAGGCCGATTCCGCGCGCGCTGCGCTGCCCGGCACCCAGCACGCGATGCGGGCTCGGTCGATCTGCGCCCGGGCCGTCGTGGCCGTGGCGGCGCTGCTGGCCGCCGGTGCCGCCGCTGCCCAGACCGCCGCCGCCCCCAAGGTCGACCTCGCCCGCGGGCAGCAGGTGGCCGGCCAGGTCTGCGCCGCCTGCCACGGCGCCGACGGCAACGCGCCCACGCCGGCCAACCCGAAGCTCGCCGCCCAGCACGCCGAGTACCTGTACAAGCAGCTGGTCAACTTCGTCCCGAAGGCGGGCGCGGCGGTGGCCGAGCGCCCGAACGCCGTCATGATGGCCTTCGCCGCCCAGTTGTCCGACGCCGACCGCCGCAACGTCTCGGCCTTCTACGAATCGCAGAAGCTCAAGCCGGCCGCAGCCCGCGACAAGACCCTGGTCGAGCTGGGCCAGCGCATCTACCGCGGCGGGATTCCCGAGAAGCAGGTGCCCTCGTGCGCCGGCTGCCACGGCCCCACCGGCGCAGGCATTCCCGCGCAGTATCCGCGCCTGCACGGCCAGTGGGCCGAGTACACCGAGTCGCAGCTGGTGCAGTTCCGGGGCGGCCAGCGCAACAACAGCGCGATGATGTCCCAGATCGCCGCCCGGCTGTCCGACCGCGAGATCAAGGCGGTGTCCGACTACATCGCCGGCCTGCGCTGAGCGCGCCCTCAGGCCGTTCGCGTGCGGGCGCCTGCGGGCGCCCGCGTCCGTTCCGGGGCCGATGCGGCCTCCGGGTCAGGGAGGGCGCAGAATGACGACCCATCGGCGAAACCGCTGGAGACTGCCTTGCTGATCAGGTCGACCCCCCGCCACGAACCGCTGCCCTCCGAGATCACGCCTCGCCGCGTCTGGCAGGCCCGCCGCCGGTTGGTGCAGGCCGCCGCCGCCGCCGGCCTCGCCGGGGCGGCGGCCGGCTCGCTGCAGGCCCAGACCGGCCGCCCCGAGCTGCGGCTGCAGAGCCGGCCCGGGCCGTTCGGCACCATGGAGCGGCCCACGCCCTACAAGGACGTGACCACCTACAACAACTTCTACGAGTTCGGGCTCGACAAGGACGACCCGGTCAAGCACGCCGGTCGCATGAAGACCCGCCCCTGGACCCTGGCGGTCGAGGGCGCGGTCAACAAGCCGCAGACCTTCGACATCGAGGCGCTCCTCAAGCTCGCTCCCATGGAGGACCGGATCTACCGGATGCGCTGCGTCGAGGGCTGGTCGATGGTGATCCCGTGGGTCGGCTACCCGCTGGCCGAACTGGTGCGGCAGGTCGAACCCACCGGCAATGCCCGGTACATCGAGTTCGTGACGCTGGCCGACCCGAAGCAGATGCCGGGGCTGCGCGCTTCGGTCATCGCCTGGCCCTACACCGAGGGGCTGCGGATGGACGAGGCGAACCACCCGCTGACCTTGCTCACCTTCGGGCTGTACGGCGAGATCCTGCCGAACCAGAACGGCGCGCCGGTGCGGCTGGTGGTGCCCTGGAAGTACGGCTTCAAGAGCATCAAGTCGCTGGTGAAGATCCGCTTCGTCGAGAAGGAGCCGGTCACCAGCTGGGTCCGCTCGGCGCCCCAGGAGTACGGCTTCTACTCCAACGTGAACCCCGAGGTGAGCCACCCCCGCTGGTCGCAGGCCACCGAGCGGCGCATCGGCGAGGACGGCTTCCTCACACGCAAGCGGCCCACGCTGATGTTCAACGGTTACGCCGAGCAGGTGGCGAGCCTGTACGCCGGCATGGACCTGAAGCGCTTCTTCTGATCGGCCAGCGGGGCGCGGTGTGAAGGGAGCCCTGCGGGCGCGCCGGCCTGCCGGCGACGGAGCCGGCGCGCCCGTCCCGCCCGCCTCCGCCCGCACGGCGCTCGCGCCCCGATGGCTGTCCGGCCTGAAGCTGGCGCTGTTCGTGGCGGGGCTGCTGCCCCTGGCGCGGCTGGTGCTGGGCGGCACCCACGGCTGGTTCGGCGGGCTCGGCACCAACCCGGTGGAGCTGGTCACCCGCTCCACCGGGACCTGGGCCCTGGTGTTCCTGTGCGCGTCGCTCGCAGTCACGCCCTTGCGCCGCCTGTCGGGCTGGAATCCGCTGATCCGGCTGCGGCGCATGCTCGGGCTGTTCGCGTTCTTCTACGGCGTGCTGCACCTGGTCACCTACGTCTGGTTCGACCAGTGGTTCGACGTGGGCGCGATCGTGGCCGACGTGATCCGCAGGCCGTTCATCACGATGGGGTTCCTCGCCTTCGTGCTGATGGTGCCGCTGGCGGCCACCTCCACCGACACGATGGTGCGCCGCCTCGGGCGGGCCTGGGGCCGGCTGCACCGGCTGGTCTACCTGGTGGCGATCGCGGCGGTGCTGCACTACTGGTGGCACAAGGCGGGCAAGAACGACTACTCGGAGGTCGGCTGGTACGCGGCGCTGGTGGCCCTGCTGCTGGGCTGGCGGCTGGTGGACCGCTGGCGGTCCCGGCGGTGAGAGTGATGCGCACGATCCCGACGGTGCCCGGGAGCGAGACCGACCGGCTGCGGCTCCGGGCGTTCCGCGCCGACGACCTCGACGCCTATGCGGCGGTCTGCGCCGACCCGGAGGTCATGCGCCACCTGGGGGCGGGACTGCCGCTCGACCGACCGTCGGCCTGGCAGCAGATGGCGGCGTTCGCCGGCGAGTGGTCGCTGCACGGCTGGGGCATGTGGGCGGTGGCGGGGCGCGACGACGACCGGCTGATCGGTCGCGTGGGCTACCTGCGTCCGCCCGACTGGCCCGAGGTGGAGATCGGCTGGCTGCTGGCGCGCGAGGCGTGGGGCCGGGGCCTGGCGCTGGAAGCCGCACGGGCGGCGCTGCGCCTGGGGCGCGCTTCGCTGGGCATCGCCGCGCCGATCAGCCTGATCCGCCCGGAGAACCGGCGATCGATCGCGCTGGCCGCGCGGCTGGGGGCCGGGTTCGAGCGGACGATCGTGCTGCGGGGGGTGCAGGCGCGGGTCTATCGGCACACCCCGGGATGAGGGGCGGGGCCGGCGGTCAGCCCGGCAGCGGCCGTTCGCCGGCCATCAGCTGTTCGAGGGTCTCGCGAGGGCGCGCCAGGTGCATCCGGGTGCCGTCGACGATCACCTCGGCACCGCGCGGGCGGGTGTTGTAGTTCGAGCTCATCGCCATGCCGTAGGCGCCGGCCGACAGCACCGCGAGCAGGTCGCCTTCGCGGATGGCGAGGCGGCGGTCGCGCCCGAGCCAGTCGCCGGATTCGCACACCGGGCCGACCACGTCGCAGACGATGGGCGCGACCGGGGACGCACGGACCGGGACGATCTCGTGCCAGGCTTCGTACAGGGCCGGGCGCATGAGGTCGTTCATGGCCGCGTCGACCACCGCGAAGCGCTTGTCGCCGTTGGCCTTGAGCACCTCGACCCGGGTCAGCAGCAGGCCTGCGTTGCCCACCATCGCGCGGCCGAACTCGAACAGCACCTCGGGGGCCTCGCGGGCGCGCCGGGCCGCCCAGTCGTCGATGCGCGCGAACACCGCCGACAGCAGCTCGGCCGGCGCCGGCGGGCGCTCGTCGCGGTAGGCGATGCCCAGCCCGCCGCCGAGGTCGATGTGATGCAGCGCGATCCCGTCGCCGGCCAGTGCGTCGACCAGCTCGAGCAGGCGGTCGAGGGCCGCGAGGAAGGGCGCGAGCTCGGTGATCTGCGAGCCGATGTGGCAGTCGATGCCAACGACCTGCAAGTGGGGCAGGCCCGCGGCCTGCCGGTAGGCCGCCCGGGCGCGATCGTGCGCGATGCCGAACTTGTTCTCGCGAAGGCCGGTGGAGATGTACGGGTGGGTGCCGGCGTCGACGTCGGGATTGACCCGCAGCGAGACGGGGGCCGTGACGCCGAGCTCGGCGGCGACGCCGTCGAGCCGCAGCAGCTCGCTCTCGGACTCGACGTTGAAGCAGCGCACACCGGCCTGCAGCGCGGCGCGCAGCTCGGCCACGGTCTTGCCCACGCCCGAGAACACGATCCGGGACGGGTCGGCGCCGGCGGCGAGCGCCCGCGCCAGCTCGCCGCCGGAGACGATGTCGAAGCCGGCGCCGCGACGGCGCAGCAGCTCGAGCACCGCGAGGTTGCTGTTGGCCTTCATCGCGTAGCAGATCAGTGCCCGACGGCCGGCGGCGGCCTGCGCGAACGCGTCGTAGGCCGCCTCGATGGCGGCGCGCGAATAGACCCAGGTGGGCGTGCCGAAGCGCTCGGCGATGGCCTCGAGCGGGACCTGCTCGACGTGCAGGCGACCCTCGATGATGGAGAACCCGGGGGGCACGCTCACCTCTGGGAAGCCGGTTGAAGGGGGCTGCTGCGTCAGCGGGGCAGGCGGCTGCCCTGCGGCTCGACCGCGTCGCCGGCGGTGCCGGGCGCCGCCGGGGCGGGGCGCGGCACCGGCGACAGCACCGTGGGGGGCGCAGCCCGGCGGGTCGGCTCGGCGGGTGGCGTGGGCAGGTACAGCGGCCCCCGCTGGCCGCAGGCCGAGAGCAGCGAAGCGGCTAGAATGCCCGCAACAAGAGCGCTCGCGCGCCGCGCGATCCCACTGCGATCCATGAGGCCAGCATAGCATGAGCGAATCGGAGTTCCAGCGCGCCGCCGAGGCCACGCTCGACGCCATCGAGGCCACCCTCGAAGGGGCGATCGATCGCGGCGAGCTCGACCTCGAGCTCGAGCGCCAGGGCAACGTGATCACGCTGGTGTTCGGCGACGACTCCCGGATCATCGTCAACAGCCATGCCGCGGCGCGCGAGATCTGGATCGCGGCCCGGGCGGGCGGCTTCCACTACCGGCAGGACGGCCGCCGCTGGGTGGACGGCCGCAGCGGCGACGAGCTGTGGGCCGCGCTGTCGCGCCTGGTGAGCCAGCAGGGCGGCCGCGCGGTGGTGCTGGCAGCCCGCTAGGAATCGGGCCGGCGGTCCGGGGCCGGGTCAGCCGGGCGCGGCGTCGGCTTCCCGGGCCACCCGCAGTGCCTCGAGCAGCACGTCCAGGTCGCCCACGTGGTTGGCCAGCACCAGCACCAGCCGGCAGTTGAGCGCCAGGCTCTGCGCGTCGGTGAGGTCGCGGTGGGCCGCGATCAGGGCTTCGTAGAAGTCGTCGGGCCGCGCGAGCGCGGGCTCCAGGTTCAGGCGGGCGCTCATGGTCAGGCCTGTGACACGAGGGCGGGTGCGGCGGCGTGCGCGACCGGTTCGGGCCCCGCGCCGAGGGCGCGCCGCATCGCGGCCGCGATCGCGTCCGGTCGCGCGCTGCGCCAGCGCGCGCAGACGTGCTGGTCGGGCCGCAGCAGGTAGGTGGTGCCCGGCCGGGCGTCGCAGCGCTGCCCGAGCAGCCGGTCGGGGTCGAGCAGCATCGACACCGGGGCGCCCGCCGGCGCGGACAGGTGCTCGGCGATGGCCGCGGCGCGCCGCGGGTCGGGCGGCAGGACCAGGTGCAGTGCCCAGGCCGGCGCCCGCTCGGCCCGCAGTGCGGCGGCCAGCGCGTCGATCGCGGCCGCGCTGCGCTCGGGCGGCAGGCCGTCGTCGAACAGCAGCAGGTCGAACCGGCCGCCGATCCGGCTCAGCCACCACGCCGGCGCGCCGGCCGGGGTGGCCAGCGGCGCGTCGGTCGAGGGCGCTCCGGGGCGCATCGCGGGTGCGCCGAAGCCTTCGTCCTCGGGGGTGTTGGCGGGGCTCGCGTCGACCGTGGCGGGCACCGACAGGCGACCGCTGTTGACCAGCCGCCGGGCGAACGGGTGGTGCGCGGCCAGCGCCAGGGTCGCGTCGCGGAACGCGCGCGCGGTGGCCGACTTGGGCGTGATGAAGTCGGTGCTGCGGGTGGAATTGAGGATGTTCTCGTCGGCGGCGGCCTCGCGCTCGTGCGCCCAGGCGTCGAGCGCGGCCTCGCCGGCGTGGCCGGCGACCACCGCCGCCAGCCGCCAGGCCAGCGCGTCGGCATCCTGGATGCCGGAGTTGGCGCCGCGCGCGCCGAACGGCGACACCTGGTGGGCCGAGTCGCCCGCGAACAGCACGCGGCCGTGGCGGAAGCGGTCCATCCGCCGGCACTGGAAGGTGTAGACGCTGACCCACTCCAGCTCGAACTCGCGGTCACCGAGCATCGCCCTCAGCCGCGGCAGGACCCGCTCGGGCTTCTTCTCCTCCTCCGGGTCGGCGTCCCAGCCGAGCTGGAAGTCGACCCGCCAGACGTTGTCGGCCTGGCGGTGCAGCAGCACCGACTGACCCGGGTGGAAGGGCGGATCGAACCAGAACCAGCGTTCGGTGGGGTGGTCGAGCTTCATCAGCACGTCGGCGATGAGGAAGCGGTCGTGGAACACCTGGCCCCGGCTCTCGAGCCCCATCAGGTGGCGCACCGGGCTGCGGGCGCCGTCGGCGGCGACCAGCCAGTCGGCCCGCAGCCGGTAGGGGCCGTCGGGCGTCTGCACGGTGAGGTCCACCCCGTCGGCGCCGGGCTCGAGCGCGGTCACGCGGTTGCGCCAGCGCAGGTCGAGCAGCGGCAGCTGCGCGGCCCGCGCGACCAGCACCTCCTCGAAGTGGTACTGCTGCAGGTTCACGAACGCGGGCCGGGCGTGTCCGGTCTCGGGCAGCAGGTCGAACCCGAAGACCTCGCGCTCGAGCAGGAACACCCGTCCGCGGCTCCAGCTGATGCCGCGGTCGACCACCGGCTGCCCGCACCCGAGGCGGTCGAGGATCTCGAGGGTCCGCTTGGCGTAGCAGACCGCCCGCGAGCCCACGCTGACGGTCTGGTCGTCGTCGAGCACCACCACCGGGGTCCCGTTCGCCGCCAGGTCGATCGCGGTGCACAGGCCGACCGGCCCGGCGCCCACCACGACCACCGGGTGCCGGGCCGGCGCACCCTCGCGCTGGTCGGGGCTGCGTCGGTACTCGAACACCGGGTTGGCGTAGCTCTTCATCGGGCACTCCGGCGGCGTGGGGGCCGCGAGGGTCCCATTATCGGCGCGGCCACCGCGGCATGGGTAGCCGGACGTGCCGCCCTCGTCGAAGCTGGCGGGCACGATGACTGCTTCGCCGGCCGGGCATCCGCAAACTCACCCGGGAGGACCTCATGAATCTGCTCATCTGGCTCGTGGTCGGCGGCGTCATCGGCTGGCTTGCCAGCCTGATCATGCGCACCGATGCGCGGCAGGGCATCCTGCTGAACGTGGGGGTCGGCATCATCGGCGCCCTGGTCGGCGGCTGGCTGATCTCGCCGCTGGTGGGCGTGGGCACCCTCGAGCAGAGTGGCTTCAGCATCGGATCGCTGGTGGTCTCGCTGCTCGGTGCGGTGATCCTGCTCGCGATCCTCAACCTGCTCAGGCGCGGCTCGGTCCGTTGAACGGCCCACCCGCTGCCGGCCGGCGACGGGCGGGAGCCGGGCACGGCAATTGCCTGCCCGGTCGGGGCCGGTGCGCGCCAGCGTGCGCCGGGACCGAGGAGCCCATCATGAACGAACGGCGTGAGCCCCGTACCGAGCGCCCCGAGCGCCCCGAGCGCCCCGCTCGCCCCGCTCGCCCCGCTCGCCCGACGCGCCCGACGCGCCCGACGCGCCCGACGCGCCCGACGCGCCCGACGCGCCCGACGCGCCCGGCCGCCGGCCATCCGGGCCGCGCCCGCGCGGATCACCCCGGCCAGTGAGTCCCAACGTGCTGCCGGCAGGGGCTGCCGCCTTCACGCTCCGGCCGATGTGGTTCAATGCCCCGTGTCGTCACCCGGCCCGCAGCCGATGGAACCGTCCGACGCCCCCGATGCTGCCGTGCGGCGGCTGAGCGCCGAGGAGTTCTCCTCGCTCGTCGCCCACGAGCTGCGCAACCCGCTGAACGCGCTGTCGGGCTGGCTCCACCTGCTGGGGTCCGATCCGTCGGTGCGCAGCGAGCCGGCACAGCGCGCACTGGGTGGCGCGCGCCGGGCGCTCGAGCAGCAGCTGGCCACGATCGACCTGCTCGCCCGTGTCCTGCACCTGCGAGCCGATCCCCACCCCGCTCGCAGCGATCCGATCGACCTCGGCGAACTGCTGATCGAGCTCCTGGAGCCGTTGCGTGTGACGGGTCGCGCCGGCGCGCACGAAGTGGCGCTCGAGCGACCCGCGGCGATAGTACCGATGCTGGCCGGCGACCCCGCAGAGCTGCGGTCGGCGCTGCAGGCGCTGGGGGCGTACGCGATGCGGCACGGCACGCCGGGTGCGCCGCTGCAGATCGGCCTGGCGAGCGAGGACCGAGCGGCCCGGGTGCGCCTGTACATCGACGAGGGCGAGGCGGGGCGCACCTCGATCTGGCATGCGTTCGGCAGCCGGCCGGCCCGGCTGCCGCTCGAGTTGCTGCACGCGGAGCTGGTCGTCGAGGCGCACGGCGGGACGCTGTCGGCCAGCGGCGCGGGCCGCACCGGTGACGCGATCGACATCCGCTTCCGGCTGCCCGGGCGTACGGGCCCGGCCGCCGGCGGCGCCCCCCTTGAGCCGTCGCCCTGAGTGGCGGGGCAGGACTGCGGAGAGCGAGCGATGGAACAGGCCTCGACCGGCGCCGATGCGCGTTCGCGCGGGTGTCGCGTGCTGGTGGTCGACGACAACGTCGACTCCGCCCAGAGCATGGGCCTGCTGCTCGGTCTCGAGGGCTACGAGGTGGCGTGCGCCTACGACGGCGCGGAGGCGCTCGTGCGTGCCGAGCAGTTCCGGCCGCACGTGGTCCTGCTCGACCTCGGCCTGCCCCGTTACTCGGGCTATGAGGTGGCCCGCCGGCTGCGCGGCGAGTCCGGCGCGCCGGCCGATCCCGCGCTGCTGCTGGTGGCCGTCAGCGGCTATGGGCAGGAGCGCGATCGTGAGGCCGCGCGCGCGGCGGGCTTCGACCTGCACCTGACCAAGCCTGCCGATCCCGACGAGGTGCTGCGGGTGCTGGCGCAGCGGGCGGCGCTGCGAGACGAGGCCCGCCGGGACGACGGACCTCCGACCGTGCCCGTCCTATAATGGTTCGATGCCGCACGTCCTGATCGTCGACGACGAGCCGAGTTCGGCCGAGATGCTGGCCGCCGTGGTCCGCGGCGAGGGCTGCAGCACCTCGGTGGCGGCCAGCCTGCGCGAGGCGCGTCAGCAGCTGCTGCTGATGCCGGCCGAGGCGGTGCTGCTCGACCTGCGGCTGCCCGACGGCTGCGGCCTCGACCTGTTCGAGGACACCGAGCTGCGCGGCAACGCCGAGATCGTCCTGATCACCGGCCACGCGTCGCTCGAGACCTCGATCCAGGCGCTGCGCGTGGGCGCCGCCGACTACCTCACCAAGCCGGTGAACGTCGCGCAGCTCAAGCGGGTGCTCAGCCGGCTCGCCCAGCCGGGCGACCTGCGTGCCGAGATCTCCGGCCTGCGCGAGGCGTTCCGCAGCAGCGGGCGCTTCGGGCAGCTCTGGGGCCGGTCGCAGCCGATGCAGCGGGTCTACGACCAGATCGCGCGGGTGGCGCCCACCATGGTCAACGTGCTGCTGGTGGGTGAGAGCGGCACCGGCAAGGAAGTGGTGGCGCTCACGATCCACGAGCTGTCGCGCCGTCGCACCCAGCCCTTCCTCGCGGTGAACTGCGGGGCGATCTCGCCACAGCTCATCGAGAGCGAGCTGTTCGGCCACGAGAAGGGCAGCTTCACCGGCGCGATGCGCCAGCACCGGGGCTTCTTCGAGCGCGCCCACGGCGGCACGCTGTTCCTCGACGAGATCACCGAGATGCCGCTCGACCTGCAGGTCAAGCTGCTGCGCGTCCTCGAGACCGGCTCCTTCATGCGGGTGGGGTCCGACGACCTGTTCGAGACCGACGTGCGCATCGTGGCGGCCACCAACCGACACCCGCTCGAGGCGGTCCAGCAGGGCAAGCTGCGCGAGGATCTGTACTACCGGCTCGACGTGTTCCAGGTCCGGCTGCCGCCGCTGCGCGAGCGGCTCGAGGACATCGAGCTGCTCGCCCCGCACTTCCTGGCCGGAATCAGCCGGACTGACGGTACGGCGCGGCGCTTCGCGCCGGCCGCGATCGAGCGCCTCCAGCAGTACCACTGGCCGGGCAACGTGCGCGAGCTGCGCAACGTCGTGCAGCGGGCGGCCATCATGACCGACGGCGCGTTGATCCAGCAGGTGCAGCTGCCCGACGAAGGGCTGCCGGCCGGAGCCGCCACCATCGTGCCGGGTGCCGACCCACTGCTGCTGCGGGTGCGGGTGGGGACCTCCATCGCGGAGGTCGAGCGGCAGCTGATCCTCGCGACCCTCGCCCACTGCGGCGGCGTGAAGGAGCGCACCGCCGAGCTGCTCGGCATCAGCCTGAAGACGCTCTACAACCGGCTGCGCGAATACAGTCCGGCCGGCAACGCAGGAGCGGCCGAAAGCGACTCGCCGGCCACCGGCGCGGCCCGCTGATCATCGACCACGGGCCGCTGGCTGGCGTGACGGTCGCCGGCCCCGCCTGATCGACGAGCTACTCCCCGGCGACCGTCAGGGCGATGGTCGGTGCGACATGCGCCGGACCTCCACCGACGGGATCCGCAGCGCATCGCGGTACTTCGACACGGTGCGCCGTGCCACCCGGATGCCGCGCTGCTCGAGCAGGCGGGTGAGCTTGATGTCCGACAGCGGCCGGGTGGCGTCCTCGGCCCCGATCAGTTCGGTGATCAGCGCCCGCACCGCGGTGGCCGAGCACGGGCCACCGGCGGCGGTCTCCACGTGGCTGCCGAAGAAGTGCTTGAATTCGAGCAGTCCGCGCGGCGTCGCCATGTATTTTCGGCTGGTCACCCGAGAGACGGTCGACTCGTGCAGCCCGACCCGCTCGGCGATCTCGCCGAGGGTCAGCGGCTTCATCGCCACCGGCCCGTAGGCGAAGTAGCGGCTCTGGTGGTCCACGATCGCCTGCGCGACCCGCAGGATGGTCTGGAAGCGCTGCTCGATGTTGCGCACCAGCCAGCGGGCCTCGCGCAGCTGCTGCGACACCGGCGAGCCGCCGCCCGCGCGTCCGCCCCGCAGGATGCCGGCGTAGAAGCGGCTGACGTGGATCCGCGGGATCACTTCCGGGTTGATCGTGGCCAGCCAGCGGCCCTTGTGCGGCTGCACGATCACGTCGGCGACCACGAAGGGGGTCTCGTCGGTGCCGAAGCCCGCGCCTGGCCGGGGTTGGAGCCCGCGCAGCAGCACGGTGGCGGCCTGCAACTGCGGCTCCTCGCAGTCGAGTTCGCGCTGCAGCCGCTGGAAGTCATGGGCTGCCAGCAGGTCCAGGTGCCGGTCGACCACCCGCAGCGCGAGGTCGCGGGCCGGATGCACGGCCGGATCGAGCGCGAGCAGCTGCAGCCGCAGGCACTCGGCCACCGAGCGGGCCCCGACCCCCGGCGGATCGAGCGCCTGGACGTGGCGCAGCGCCACCCGCAGCTCGTCGACCTCGGCCGGCGGATCCACCGGGCACAGCGGGGCGGTCTCCTCGAGCGGCTGCGTGAGGTAGCCCGATGACTCGACCGCGTCGATCAGCACCTGCACCAGGACGCGGTCGCGCTCCGACAACCGCAGGCAGCCCGCCTGTCCCATCAGGTGCTTACGCAGCGTGGGCCTGTCCGGGACCAACAGGGCCCGGTCCCATTCATCGTCGCCGTTGCGGCTGGCGCGGTGATCGGCGGATCCGCCGCTCCAGAGCTCGTCGTGGCCGCCCTCCTCGGTCGCGGCCGGCGTGTCGTCCTCCGCCACCGCCGGCTCGGGGGCCGTCGCGTCGTCGGCACCGCCGTCGCCGGGTTCCGTGGCGTCGAGGAACGGGTTGGTGGTCAGCACTTCCTGCACCTGCTGCTGGAACTCGAGCGAGGACAGCTGCAGCAGCTGGATCGAGCGCTGCAGGAACGGCGTCATGGTGAGCTGGTGGCCAGCCCGGAGCTGGAGCGAGGCGGTCATCGGCGGGTTCCTCCTGCGGCCTGCGGTCGGATGCTGCGGGTGTGCAAGCGTCGTGCCATCGGCGGCAAACCCCTGTGTCCGCGTGCCGGTCGCATCGCGCTCGGGCACTTCTTGCCGATCGGCGCGCCCGGGTACGGAACTTCCTGCCGGGCCTGCGCCGCGGACGGGCCGCATCGCGTGACCCCAGGGTTCCGGCGGGCCGACCGGACGGCGCGCCCCATGAGTCAGGCTGCGGGGTTTCATTCCGGCGGGCATCGGCGTTGGGTCACGGGCACGGCGACGGATGACGGCGCCGGCGAGACTGGGATCTCCCCGCGTTCAGGGGCGCAGGTTGCTGTCGTGACGCATCGACTTCAACCGATCGGAGGTCCGGATGGTCCGGCGGCACGCGCGCTTTGGACCGGGCTGCGCGCGGATCGCATTCGCTGCGCGACGCCGGTCGGCGTCTCGTCGCCGATCGCAGTGCCGGCGACCCGCCCGTCCTCAGCCATCCGCGCCTCGATGGCGCCGTTGACCCTGGTGTCGTCCACGACTGCGTCCGGAATCGCGCGGTCGGGCCGCTTCCGGTGCGGTCTGCGGTGGGCGTGCGGCGCGCCGGACACCGGCAGCGGCAGGCTGGCCCGGACCGTGGTGCCACGGCCCGGGGCCGAGCTCACCTCGAATCTGCCGCGCAGCGCACACATCCGCTGCCGCATGCCGATCAGCCCGTGGTGGCCGCCGGCGACCGCTGCCGGATCGAAGCCGCGGCCGTCGTCGCAGATGGTCAGCACCGCGCGCCCGAGCGCCCGGTCCAGGCTGATCCGCACCCGGCGGGCATCGGCGTGACGTTGGATGTTGGTCAGCGACTCCTGCACGATCCGGTACAGGGCGAGCGCGGGCTCACCGACCGGTACCACGCGGTCGTCGATCTCCAGCGCCAGCTCGAGGCCGGCTCGTGCCCGGTGCCCGGCCACGAGCTGCTCGAGCGCCGCCGCGAGTCCGAGGTGGGTGAGTGCCGTCGGGTGCAGGTCTTCCACGATCCGACGCTTCAGCCCCACGCCCTCGGCCAGCACCCGCGACAGCGAGTCCAGGCGAGCTGCCACCTCGGGGGCCTGGCAGCCCGGCTGGGCAGCCAGCCAGGCCACGTCGAGCCGGGCGGCGGTCAGGATCGCGCCGAGTTCGTCGTGCAGTTCGGCGGCGAGGGCCTGGCGCTCGGCCTCGCGGGTGCGCTGCAGCCATGCGGCAAGCGCCGCGCAGTCGTCGGCGATTGCGCCGGGGACCGGTCGGGGCGGATCGTCGACGCGGGTCGGAGGAAGACTCGAGCTGGGCACGATGGTTGCATTCCTGTGGTGGCGATCCCCGCACGATGAGGACGCACAGCGATGCCAGCAACAACAGTGCCTGCATGGAGAGCCTCCCGATGATCCCAGCCCAGACGAGCAGCCGGAAACTGAAGGTCGTCATCTGCGACGACCACGCGATCGTACGAGCCGGCCTGCGCCGGTTCCTCGACGGACAGCCCGACATCGAGGGCGTGCAGGAGGCGGCAACCGGCCGGGAGGCGCTCGACCTGGTCCGCGTCGGCTCGTTCGACGTGCTGCTGCTCGACATCTCGATGCCCGGCCAGAACGGGGTCGACGTGCTGCGGGCGATCCGGCTGCGCAAGCCCGAGCTGCCGGTGCTGATGCTGTCGTCGTTCCCCGAGCAGCACTATGCGCTGCAGATGCTCAAGCTGGGGGCCTCCGGCTACCTGCCCAAGGATTGCGAGCCGGGCGATCTGCTGCGGGCCATTCGGTCGGTCGCCCAGGGTCGCCGCTTCGTGAGCGAGGCGGTCGGCGACCTGCTGGCCAACGGGCTGGGCGGCAACGGCAATGAGCCCCCGCACGCGCAGCTCTCGGACCGCGAGCTCCAGGTGTTCCTGCGGCTCGCCAAGGGCGAGTCGGTGACCGCGATCGCCAACGTGCTGAACCTGTCGTTCAAGACGATCAGCACCTATCGGTCGCGCGTGCTCGAGAAGCTGCACCTTCGATCGAACAGCGACGTTACCTATTACGCGATGAAGAACGGCCTGATCCAGTAGGGGTTCGCTGCGGATCGCGTGGCGGCTCAGTGCACCGAGCAGTGCCCGCCGCGCAGGAAGGCGAACAGCTCGTCGAGCTGGATCGACTTGTCGAAGACCGCGTGGGCGCCGAGCGCACGGCAGTGCGAGCGGACCGTCTCGCTCGCGTGGTTGGTCAGCACGACGCGCAGGGGCGTCGCCGAATGGACGAGGGCTCCCGTGCGCGCGTGCAGCGCATCGAGCAGCTGCAGGCCGTTGCCGCTTCGCAGCGAAAGGTCCAGCAGCACCAGGTCGCAGCGGTTGCGCTGCAGCCAGCGCAGCGCCGCCTCGGCCGATTCGGCGGTCGCGATCACTCGCACGCCGCTGAACGCGGCGAGCATCGGGATCAGCCGGCAGCGCACCAGCGGCGAGTCCTCGACCATCAGTGCGTTCATCGCGTTGCCGAGCCGCTCATGTCACCGAGGCTAGCGCGTGCCGGGCACTGCGGCTGTCGGAGCGCGACCCGGGGGCGGGTCGGACCGGGTGGTTCGCCCCGTGGTCGGCGCGTACCGGACGATGGGATGCGAACCCTGCCGCTGTCGAGCCGCTTCGGCGCGTCGGATCGGGTGTCGGCCGGATAGCGGGGGTTGCTGCCGATCGACCGGCCCTTCGACCGGGCCCGGGCGATCGACGCCCGGTGGTGGCGGCCGTGTCGTTTCGCGTCGCCGCGGCGGCCGGCAGTTCCGGCCGGGCCGGGGCGCTCCTCCTCGGTCGGCCTCGGGACCTCGGCGGGGCGCGACCACTTCGGTCAACCGGGCATCCACACGCTCCAAAAAAACGCCCCGCGTGAGCGGGGCGAAACCTCGCGTCCAAGGGAGGGATGCGACGCAGGCACGGGGAGCGCGCAGCCGAAGCGCCGCCATCGGCCCGATGCCGGTAGGCCGCCTC
>Ga0169931_10007057_pt1 | contig 16772 bp, 15 predicted proteins | sample Kivu_15m_20L_FD_129675 | JGI IMG/M metagenome (GOLD analysis project Ga0169931, IMG submission 129675) | Freshwater microbial communities from Lake Kivu, Western Province, Rwanda to study Microbial Dark Matter (Phase II) - Kivu_15m_20L... | ecosystem: Environmental > Aquatic > Freshwater > Lake...
GCGCTCTACCCGCGGACCGCGGGACGCTCCAAGTTCGGGCTCTCACGGATCCCCGTCGGCGTGCTCGATATGCTCGCCGTCTGGTTCGAACTGCGCTTCGGACAGAAGCCGCTCCTCGCCTTCGGGATGCTCGGCGTCGGGCTCTTCGCCTTGGGCGTGCTCGCTGGCGTGGTGGCGCTTGGGATCCTCTTCATCTCGGGGATCGGTGTGCGGTGGGTCTGGACCATCATCCAGACCTCGTTGATCCTCGGCTCGATCTTCTTCGCGGCGGGGCTCCTCGGGGAGCAGGTCGCCGTCCTGCGCGCCGAGCAGCGTGAGCTGCGGCGGCGGCTCGACGAGACCGGTGATCGTCGCGGCGCGGCGTGACCCTCCCTCGCGTCCTCTTCCTCACACACGCCTACCCGCGATCCGTCGGGGATGCGCCGGGCTCCTTCGTGCATCGCCTCGTGCGCGGGGTCCAGGCGCTCGGTGCGGAGGTGCGCGTGCTCGCGCCGCATGCGGCGCGGCTGGCCGAGCGTGAGGTCCTCGAGGGGGTCCCGGTTCACAGGTATCGCTATGCCCCCGAGGCGATGGAGACGTTGGCCTACACGGGGACGATGGCCGAGCAGGTGCTGGGGAGCTGGCGCGGCAAGGTGGCGTTCGGTGGGATGCTGCTCGCGGGCTCGCGCGCGCTCCGCCGGGAGATCGGCACCTTCCGTCCCACGGTCGTCCATGCGCATTGGTGGTTCCCGAGCGGGCTGCTGGCCGCGATGGGCGCGGGCACGACGCCGGTGGTGATCACCATGCACGGCTCGGATGTGCGACTGGCTCTCTCACGGTCGATCGCGCACCCGGTGGCCCGTCGCGTCCTGGATCGCGCGGCGGCCGTGACCGCGGTCTCTGGGTGGCTTGCGCGGCAGGCGACGTCGCTTGGGACGCGGCACACCATTCGCGTCGCGCCGATGGCGGTGGACACGCAACGCTTCCAGCCCGCGGCGATGTCGGGCCAGGTAGCGGTCGGGACGGAGCGCCCGCTGGTCTTTGCCGGTCGACTGAATGCGCAGAAGGGGCTCGTCGACCTGCTCGAGGCCATGGCGCTCCTCCATCGTCCGGCGACGCTGCAGGTGATCGGGGAGGGGGAGGACCGATCGGCGCTCGAGGCACGGGCGGAACGGCTCGGGATCGCACGGCGCATCCAGTGGCTCGGGCGCGGGACGCCGGAGCGGCTCGCCGACGCGTTTCGTGGGGCGTCGGCGGTCGTGATCCCGTCACGCGACGAGGGCCTCGGCCTCGTCGCGGTGGAGGCGCAGCTCTGTGGGGCTCCGGTGATCGGATACCGGTCCGGCGGGCTCCCCGATGTGATCGATCCCTCCTGGGGTGGGGTGCTCGTCGAGCCGGGAGATATCGCGCAGCTCGCGGCCGCGATGGATTCGGCGCTCGCCGCTCCTGCCGATCCGATGGGGGGGGCCACCGCCATCCAGGTGATGCGCGAGCGATTCGCTCCGCAGGCGGTGGCTGAGCGCTACCTCACGCTCTACCGAGCGGTGGGCGCACATGACTGACCCACGTGAGGCGGTCGCCCCTGATGCGGTCCCAGCAGCGATGGCCGATGCCGCGCCGGCTCCGCGGTCCCTGCGTACCCTCCTGACGGGGGTCTTCCTCCTCGCGGTCGTCTGGTTCGGCGGGCGCTCGCTGTTCGGGCAGTGGGACGCGGTGCAGGCCCTGCGCGCCGAGCTCTCGACGCGCTGGTCACTCGTTGTGCTCTCCTCGGTGCTGGTGGGGGTGAGCTATCTCGTCCTGATCCAGACCTGGCGCCTCACGGTCGGCGCGTGGGGGGAGCGGCTCAGATTCCGCGAGGCGGCCCGCATCTGGTTCATCTCCAACCTCGGGCGGTATCTCCCGGGGAAGGTCTGGCAGATCGGGGCGATGGGGGTGATGGCGCAGGAGGCCGGGGTCTCCTCGGTCGCCGCGGTGGGGAGTGCGCTCGTGGTCTCGCTGGTCCACGTGATCATCGGGTTCGCCGTGGTGGGGCTCACTGGCAGCGATCTCTTGGTCTCGCTCGTACCACCGGGGACCTCGCTCACACCGACCCTCACCATGGGGGTGGTGCTTCTCCTCATCGCGCCGGGGCTCCTCCCGATGGCCGCGACCGGCGCGTCGCGCGTCCTCGGCCGACCGTTCACGATGCCGCGGCTCCCGACGCGTGCCATCTGGGTGGCGGCGCTCGGATCGGGTGCCGCCTGGGTCCTCTTCGGTCTCGCGTTCCATCTGCTCGGGATCGGTCTGCTCCGGCACGCGACTGGAGATGCCGCCGATTCGGTCGCAGTTTTCACCTTGTCGTACCTCGCGGGATTCCTGGCCCTGATCGCGCCGGGGGGCATCGGGGTACGGGAAGGGGTGATGGCGCTCCTGCTCACCCGGGCTGGGATCGCCACGCCCTCTGAGGCGACTTGGCTGGTGGTCGCCTCGAGACTCTGGCTCACCGTGCTCGAGATCCTCCCGGGGGCGCTCTGGCTCGCCCTCTCGGTTCGTCGGCGCCCCTCCGCTCCCTCTCGCCCATCGGCATGACCGCTTCCGTTCGCCCCTCGCTCGAGACTCCGGCCTCCCCGCCATACGCGACCGCGTGGGCCGCGCTGGCCTGCGCGCTCGCCGCCCTGACGCTCGCCTATCCCGCGCTGACGGGGGGATTCCTCGTCTCCCCGGTGAGCGATCAGTACATCGCCGGGTATCCCTTCCGTGAGTTCGCGGCCGCCTCGCTGCGGGCCGGCGAGGGCTTCCCCCTCTGGAACCCCTATCTCTTCGGCGGGATGCCGTACGTCGCCGCGATGCACGGCGACATCTTCTACCCGACCTTCTTGCTGCGACTCATCCTGCCGACCGATGTGGCGATGACCTGGGGGATGATCACCCACCTTATGTTGGCCGGGGTCGCCGGATATGGATTCCTTCGCGTGATCGGCGTGGGATTCCATGCGGCGTTGCTGGGAGGGATCGCCTACATGATGGGGGGGCAGGTCGCTTCGCTCGTCTCCCCTGGGCATGACGGCAAGCTCTTCGTCTCGGCGTTGCTGCCCGTCACGCTGATCGTGCTGACGTACGGCATCCGTGACGGGAAGCGATGGGCGTGGGGGCTCCTCGCCATCGTGGTGGGGCTCGGCGTCCTCTCTCCACATCCGCAACTCCTCCAGTATCTCCTCCTCACTGCCGGCGCCTGGTCCCTGTTGCTCGCCTTCGTCGGCGATGGTCGGACGGGTGCCTCGGCGCGTGGGGTCGCCCTTCGTCGCCTGGCCCTCGCGCTCGGCGCGGTCGTCCTCGGCGGGGCGATCGGCGCGATTCAGTACATCCCGGTCCAGGAGTATGTGGACTGGTCACCGCGCACCGGTGGTCGCGACTACGAGTATGCGACGAGCTTCTCGATGCCGATCGAGGAGCTGATCAACACCTACCTCCCGCAGTTCAGTGGGATCCTCGATCGCTATTGGGGACGTAACGGGATCCATCTGCACTCCGAGTACATCGGGGCAGGGGTCCTCTTCCTCATGGTGCTCGGTCTGGCGGCACGGAAGCGTCCGGAGCGCCGGGCCCTCACCTGGTTCTGGGTCGGGACGGGTATCATCTCGCTCCTCTGGGCTTTGGGCGGGAACACCCCGTTCTATCATCTGGTGTACGCGATCGTCCCTGGCTCGAAGTTCTTCCGCGCGCCGAGCACGATCTTCTTCGTCACGACCTTCACGGTGAGCGTGCTCGCCGCCTTCGGGGCGGAGCGACTCCTCCGCGGCGAGGTGGGTCCGAAGGTCACAGCGTGGGTCGCGGGGCTCGGCCTCGCCGGCGTCGTGCTCGCGTATGCCGGGGTCTTCGAGTCGATCGCCCTCTCCGTCTCGCAGATCCCCCAGCTCGAGGAGAACATCCGCGCCAACGCGGACGCGGTGGTCGCCGGTGCATGGCGCTCCTTCGCCTTCCTTGCCGCCACGACTGGAGTCGCGTTCCTCGTGCATCGCCGGCAGCTCACCGCCGGTCTGGCGGGGGCCCTCTTGGTGGTCGTCACGGTCGCGGATCTCTGGAGCGTCGAGCGCCTCTACTGGACGTTCTCGCCGCCCGCGGCGCAGACCTATGCCACGGACGAGGCGATTCGCCATATCCAGCGGGAGCGGGAGCCGGTGCGCGTGATCACCGCGGGGGCGGCCATCGGCGTGCCCGGCGCGTATCACGATCCGAATCTCGAGGGGGATGGCCTCATGCATCATGGGGTCCGCGTCGCCCTCGGCTATCATGGCAATGAGCTCGGGCGCTACCAGCAGCTCGGCGGGAAGTCGCGCGGGTGGGACCAGATCGCGAACCCCGCCTTCTGGGGTCTCCTCAATGTGAAGTACTTCTATACGACGCTCGACTCCCTCCCGATCACCGGGGCGACGCGTGTCGTGGGGCCGGTGCAATCGGCGGCGGGGAGCACCGTCTACCTCCATCAGCTGCCCGGCGACCCCGTCTATGCGTGGGTGGTGCCCGCGCTCGCGAAGTACCCAGATGCCGACGTGGCCGAGGCGGTACGCGCGCCGAACTTCCCGCATCGGAGTGTGGCCCTGATCGATCCCGCGTCGGCAACCCCCGCACCGCCCCTCACCGTGATCCCTGAGCCACTGCCGATCCGTGCGGTGGTCGATACCGTCGCACCGGGATTCGCGCGCCTCACCTTGGATGCGCCCGCACCGGCGGGCTCCGCACTGGTGGTCTCGGAGAACTTCTACCCCGGGTGGACCGCCCGCGTCGATGGGGCGTCCGCGACGGTGGAGCGGGCCAACCTGTCGCTGATGGCGGTGCCGCTTCCGGCGGGCGCGCGTGGCATCGAGCTGCGCTTCGATTCGGCTCCCTTTCACCTCGGCAAGCGTGTGACGCTGATCGCCCTGCTGTTGGCGGCGCTCTGGGTCGGCGTCGGGATCGTCTGGCGTCCTCGGGCGGTGGGCCATGGCTGATCGCGCCCTCGTCATCACCCCGACCTACAACGAGCGGGCGAACGTCCCGACCTTGGTCGCGCGTGTCCTCGCGCAGGACCCGCGACTCGAGATGCTCTTCGTCGACGACAACTCCCCTGACGGGACCGGGGACCTGATCGCCGAGATCGCGGCGCGTGAGCCACGGGTGCATCTGCTGCGCAGGGCAGGGAAGCTGGGCCTGGGCACCGCCTACCGAGATGGCTTCCGGTGGGCCCTGGCACGTGACTACGAACTGATCCTCGAGATGGACGCCGACTTCAGTCATGATCCGGGGCATCTCCCCGAGTTCCTGAAGGCGGCGGAGCGGGCGGATTTCGTGCTGGGCTCGCGCTATCTGGATGGGAAGGTCACGGTGGTGAACTGGCCGATGACGCGCTTGCTCCTGAGTTACGGCGCGAACATCTACGCGCGGATCGTGACGGGAATGCAGCTCTGGGACGCCACCGGGGGATTCAAGTGCTTTCACCGGCGCGTGCTCGCGGCGATCGACCTCGATGCGGTGCGGTCCAACGGGTACGCGTTCCAGATCGAGATGTCGTTCCGTGCGATGCAGAAGGGGTTTCGGCCCGTGGAGATCCCGATCGTCTTCGTGGATCGGACCGAGGGGGAGAGCAAGATGAGCGGCCACATCGTGCGCGAGGCGATCACGATGGTCTGGCGGCTCCGGTGGTGGGCGCTGACGGGGCGGCTGTGAGCGCCTCGGCCCCTGCGGCGATGGGCCGCCCGATCCTGACGCGGCCCCTCCCATTCACCAAGCTGACGGGGTCGGGGAACGACTTCGTCTTCGTCGATGCCCGGGCGGATGCCGCGCTCGAGGCGGTGGCCATGGATCCCGCCGTCATCGCGGCGGCCTGTGATCGGCGGTTCGGCGTCGGGGCCGATGGGGTCGTGGTCCTGCGCCCGGACCCCGTGCACCCATTTCGGATCCGGTACTTCAATGCCGACGGGACCCAGGCCAATCTCTGCGGCAACGCCACCCTCTGCACGGTACGGCTCGCGACCCACCTCGGGATCGTGGATCCCGCGGGGTTCACCTTCGGGAGCGATGCGGGAGCGCTGCGCGGCTGGCTCCGGCCCGACGGACAACCGGAGGTCGACCTGAACCCCTTCGACCGGCTGGAGCCATCGATCGGGATCCCGCTGGCCCCCGGTGAGCGGCGGATGGGGTTCGGGTTCCCGACGGTCCCGCACCTGGTGGTCGAGGTCGACGACCTGGAGGCGGTCGATGTGGCGGCCCGCGGACCCGTACTCCGGCACCACCCGACCTTCGAGCGCGGGACCAATGTGAACTGGGTGGTCCGAACCCCGGACGGCTGGGCGATGCGGACCTTCGAGCGCGGGGTCGAGGGGGAGACGCTCGCCTGTGCCAGTGGGGCGACGACCTGCGCGGCGGTCCTCCGAGCCTGGGGGGTGACCGGCGACGAGACTCGGTTCCGGACCCGGTCCGGCCGGACCCTGACGATTCGGTATCGGAAGACCCCTCAGGGGGAGGTCCCGTCGATCTCCGGGGAGGGGCGGATCGTCTTCACGGGCATTCTGCTCGACGTGGGTGAGGTCGCGCGGTGACATCGAGGTATTTCCACACCTATCCAGCCTAATACTTTACATAATACATATTATTGGAAGTACATAGGCTCGCGCCGGCCGTCCAGGGGTCAAGACATGACAACGACACCGTCGTCCCTCTCAAATCACAATTGATTAACGGCCAAACGGCGTGTATAGAAATGAAAAACCCAAGTGAATCAATCACTTGGGCTATCTCATGTGATACTATACTTTAATTCAGGCCAAGGCGACCAGCTTATTCACACCTCAGATCTTGCCGATCAGCTCGCCGACCCGAACTCGAGCCTCACCAGAGAACGGCGAATCCTCCTGACTCGCGAGCGACCGATACAGTTCGAGTGCCCCCTCGGTATCCCCAGCCGCCGCCTTGGCCCGGGCCGCATCCATCTGGTACCCCTGGCGCTCGCCCTCCAACCGAGCCCCCTCCGCCGCCTTCCCATACGCCTCAGCCGCCTCAGACGGCTTGCCCGTCGCCTCCAGCCCAGCCCCCAACAGGGCGTGGATCCCGGGCTTCAGGTCGGCGTTCGCCGATCTGAGCGCCTTCTCCAGGAGGGCGAGCCCCTCGGCGTGCTTCCCCTCATCGAAGAGGATCTGGGCGCTCAGCATCGCCGCCTGGGCCCCGGCAGCCGTCCCCGCATAGCGGGTCGCGACCTTCTCGAGCTCGGTCAGGGCGAGCGGCCGGTTCCCGGAGACGTACGCCATCTCCCCGGCCTGGTACGCCGCCGACCCCTTCTCTTCCTTGATCTGGACCGACCGCTGCCAGAGCCAGACCCCACCGACCGTCGCGGCGATGACCACCGCGCCGATGGTCAGCTGGCGGCGGTACAAAAGGAAGGTCTCCCCGAGGGTCTCGGGTTCGATCGCGACGGTCGGCTGCGCGGGGGTGCCAGAGGCGGACATTGCGGTGATGGCTGGAGTGTACTCGGAACGGAGCCCGGTCCCGTCGAGCGGTTCGGGGATCGCGGAAAGGTAGCGGAGGCCGGTCGACCGGTGAAGCGAGGGGACCAGCCGCCGAGTGCCCCCGGGCAGATTCGAACTGCCGACCTGCGGTTTAGGAAACCGTCGCTCTATCCACCTGAGCTACGGGGGCAAGAGAAGGCGGCCCTGGCACCCGAGCGCCGAGCCGCCTCCGTCAAACTTAACCCGAGTGTCCGCGGCGTCTCAGGGGTCGCGCGGCTTGGCGGTGCGGCCCCCACCAGATGATGAACCACCGCTTGAGGCCCCAGAGGAACTGGTGGACGAGCTCCCACCGCCGGAGCTCCCCGACTGGACGGAGGTCCCCCCCGCGCTTCCGCTCCTCGGCCGCGCCCCGCTCGAACCGCCACCCGAGGGAGCGCTATAGCCGCCTCCCTTTACCACCCGCCCGCCCGACTCAGCCGTACGGCCGACCGGCACGCCCCCGGGCCCGATCGGCTGGACCACCACCGGTCCGCCGACATACCCGGGCCAGAAGCCTCCGCCGAACGGCGCCCCCCAGAACCCGTAGCCGAAGCCATTGTAGACCGGCGCGTACAATCCGTAATAGGCGAAGGGCGCCCGCCCACCGCACACCCAGGGATCACGCATCCCCCACATCATCATGCAGGAGTTCCAGAGCGCCCAGTCCGCCGTCGTCGGCGGGAGCATCGAATACCGCGGGATCCCGCTCCCACCGCCGCCACCGCCCATCGCACCCCCGACCTCCGCCCGTCGCGGCTGGAGATCACGCCCACCGCCGACGATCGCGAACGACTCCGGATAGGACGCGGCGACGATGAGGTCGATGATCGGCTCCGCCGTCCCGAGATCATCCAGTTCGATCAGGTCCTGTGCCGAGACGCGCCGCCCCGCGATCGCCGAACGCGTCGCCTCGGCCTCGGCGAGGAAGGGCGCCATGAGGGGGCGTAGGTCAGCCGGGATCACCTGGAGGCCGACCACCGGACGCAGACGCCGGGCCTGCGTCGTGGCGATCGAGGCGACCCCCCCACCCTGCACCTGCACCCAGTCCCCGTTCTCCGAGATGACGAAGGCGCCGGCGCGCTGCTGACGCGGCAGCCCCGTGCACGCGATCTCCGAGTCCATCACGATCCGTTCGTCATCGCGCGAGACCCGCGCGCGCTCCCACCCCGTGCACCTGTCGGCGGTGATCTCGACCTTGGTCCCGTCGAGACGGAGCACCGACTCGGTGCGCGCCCCGGTCGGTGGGATGGTGATGAGTTTGAGCGCCGGCCCCTCCTGCGGCAGGACGCAGGTCATGCCAGCGGCACCCGCCTCGGCATCCTCCCAGCAGCCCACGAAGGCGAGCGCGCGCCCGGCGTCCCGCTGCGCGAGGAGCGGCCTGGCCAACATCATGAGGCCAACCAATACCACCGTCGAGTGACGACGCATGAAGACGCTCCGCATCAGAGGCGCAGGGTGAAGCCGACGAGGGTCGTCAGCCCCGAGAGGTCGAGACGATATCCGATGTAGTCACGATACGGCGTACTCGCATCAGCGCTCCCGCGAAGGTAGCGCATCTCCCCCGTGAACAGGAGCCGACGCGAGAGGTTGTACTGCACACCACCACTGGCTTGGAAGACCGGGGCCCAACCGCTACTCGTCAGTCGGTCGGGGAGCACATCGAGCGTCTGGAAGTCGACGAAGTCCCCGACCTGTTCGAACGCGTAGCGCACCGTACCGAACCCCGCCCCGACGAAGGGGACGACCTTCGTCGGGATCCATGCGGTGGACCCGATGGCGCGCCCACGATCGGCGAGGTAGTAGCGCACGGAGGCCGTGAGCGGTGCCCGTCGGAAGGCGGTCGTCTGCTCGATCGGCTGGTCGTCGCCATCGACCCACTCGCGATACTCGGACGCGACGCGCGAGGAGGCCGGCATGAGTCCGACGAGGAGCTCGGTGCGCGGCCCGAGCACGAAGGCGAGATCGAATCCGACCGTCGGCGAGCGGAATCCGCTCCGATCGAGCGTGAACTCCCGGCGGGCATATCCGAAGAGATCGCCCCCAGCCCCCGGCTGATTCAATCCACCGTAGACCGTGAGCGAGATAATCGGCTCGCGAAAGAGGAAGCCTTCGCCACCCCCGCCCTGCGCCGTCGCCGCGGCCGGCCCGATGCCCAGCGTGACCGCGACCAACGCCAGCGCCCATCGCCAACGGTTCCGACTGGTCATGCCCATGCTCCTGTGAGATTCACTCGAGTATACACGATATCGGTTCCAAACGTTCACGCGTCGAAGCCATGCGCGCCGATCAATGGCACGAACCGCATGGGATCGAGACGGTCTTCCTGCAGTCCCTCCACCGTCCGCCGCACGCGGACGAGCGCCTGGCCGTGCCGGTCCCCGACCGGGACCAGCAACTGCCCCCCCTCGGCGAGTTGCTCGACGAGGGGGATGGGGATCTCCGGCGAGGCGGCCCCGACGAGGATCGCGTCGAAGGGACCCATCTCGGGCCAGCCGAGGGTGCCATCCCCGACGCGCTGGATCACCTGATCGATCCCACAGGCCCGGAGCGACTCACGCGCCGCCTCGGCGAGCGCGGGGATCCGCTCGATGGAGAAGACGGCGGAGGCGAGGCGCGTGAGGAGCGCCGCCTGAAACCCCGATCCCGTGCCGATCTCGAGCACCCGCTCACGGCCGGTGAGCCGCAGGAGCGAGAGAAATCGCGCATGCACCGAGGGCTGACTGATCGTCTGCCCGTGGCCGATCGGGAGGGGGGCATCCTCATAGGCCCGGTGCGCGACCCCCGAGGGCACGAAGTGATGCCGTGGGACGTCATCGAAGGCCTTGAGCACGGCGATGTCCCCGATCCCTTTGGCCTCGAGCTCCTCGATGAGGCGACGCCGCGCCCCCCCGAACTGGCGCGCTACAGCGGCCGCCACCACCGCTCCGTGTCCTCGAGCCGCGCCCGATGCGTCAGGTCGAGATGCAGTGGCGTGATCGAGACATAGCCATCGCGCACGGCCTGGAAATCGGCATCCTCGCTCCCGCTCCACTCCACGGTCCCCCCACCGATCCAGTAGATCTGCCGACCCCAGGGATCCTTCATCGCGGTCAGCGAGTCGGAAAAGACCCGCTGCCCGAGCCGGGTGAGCCGTACCCCCTTCACCTCCGACGGGGCACATCGCGGGAGATTCACATTCAACAGAGTGTCCGGTGGGAGATCCGGAAGGCTCGTCAGGTGCTTGAGGATCGTCGCGAGGACTTCGACCTGATCCTCCAGCAGGTCATCGGCTCCATGCAACACCCGCCCCGCGAACGAGACCGCGATACTCGGCACGCCGAGGGCGAGCCCCTCCATCGCCGCCGCCACGGTCCCCGAGTAGAGGACATCCTCCCCCATATTCGGCCCATGGTTGATCCCACTCAGGACGAAGTCGGGGCGCGCGGGCATCAACGCCTCGATCGCGAGCATCACACAATCCGTCGGCGTGCCATCGATCTGCCACCGACGGGCCCCGAGCTGCACGGGGCGCAGCGGATGGTGCAACGTGAGCGAATGGCTCGTCGCGCTCTGCTCGCGGTCCGGCGCGACGGTCCACACCTCCCCGAGGGGGGCCGCGGCCCGTTCCAGCACGGAGAGGCCCTTCGCCAGGATCCCATCGTCGTTCGAACAGAGGATACGCATTAGTCGGTGGTCGGGGTATGGGACTCGAGCGCCTGGAGGATCCCGAGGAGGTCCTGCTCGAGGAGGAGCACGGTCTGCGCATCGAGTCCCTGACGCGCCGCCGCCTTCACGCCGCCATCCTTCCGGCGTTGCTCGAGCTGCTGTTTGGCCCCCTCGATCGTGAACTTCTCGGTATAGAGCAGATGCTTGACCAGCATCACGAACTCCAGCTCGCGCCGTGTGTAGACGCGGTTCCCCGCCCGATTCTTGGCGGGGCTCAGGAAGCGGAACTGGCTCTCCCAATAGCGCAGCACATGGGGCTTGAGATCGGTGAGCTCACACACGTCCCCGATCGAATAGAACTCGCGGATCGGATCGTCGGTCGCCATCGCTAGGCCTGTTCCGACTTGAGATCTCGCGTCATCAACTCGACGAGGGCCCAGCGCGGCGGCTGCCGCTCGAAGAGGACGCGATGCACCGCGCTGACGATCGGCATCTCGATCCCTTCACGATCGGCGAGCGCCTTGGCGCTCTCCGTCGTCACCACCCCCTCCGCGACGGTCTCCCGCCCCTGCAACACATCGCCGAGCGAGGCCCCACGGCCGATCTCGAGACCCACCGCCCGATTGCGCGAGAGCGCCCCCGTGCAGGTGAGGACGAGGTCACCGAGCCCCGCGAGGCCGGCGAAGGTCGCGGCATCGGCCCCGAGGTGCACGCCGAGGCGCGTCATCTCGGCGAGCCCACGGGTGATCAACGCGGCACGGGCATTGTTGCCGAGCTCCAACCCGTCGGCGATCCCGGTCGCGACCGCCATCACGTTCTTGAGCGCCCCGCCGAGCTCGACGCCGATCACGTCGCGCTGCGTGTAGACTCGGAACCCCGAGGTGCTGAACGCCGCCTGCACGCGGGTGGCCACCGCGAGATCCTCACAGGCCGCCACGAGCGCGGTCGGCAGGTGCAACGCGACCTCGAGCGCGAAGCTCGGCCCCGAGAGCGCCACGATCGGATGCCCGGGGCACTCCGACGCGACGACATCGGTCATGAGACAGAGTCGCTCGCGATCGATCCCCTTGGTGGCCACGACGAGCGGGACCCCGGCCGGGAGATGCGCGGCGGCCTGCGCGGCGACGGCGCGCAGCGCATGGGAGGGCGGGACGAAGACCACCATCTCGCTCCCCGCCAGCGCCTCCGCCATCTCCGATGTGCCGATGAGGGCCGGATGGAGCGGGACATTCGCGAAGAAGCGCGGATTCTCATGCTGCCGGTTGATCGCCACGGCGACATCAGGCTCGAAGGACCAGAGCCGGACCTCGTGCTCATTCTCGGCGAGGAGATTCGCCAGCGCGGTGCCCCACGCCCCGGCCCCGATCACGGTACAGCGCATCAGCGTCGCTCCTTGGCTCGTGCGGCGGCGGCAGGACTCGCACGCCCCGGCGCACCTAAGCGCGGTTCGGTGCCGGCCCGGATGCGCGCGAGGTTCGCCCGATGCGTCCAGAGCACGAAGAGCGCGAGAGCGATGGAGACCGGCAGGAGCGCCGAGAGGGGACCTGCGGTCATCAAGACGGCCCACGGCAAGCCGAGCGCGGCCCCGATCGACGCTACCGAGACGATCCGCGTGCGCCAGAGGATGAAGGCGAAGAGCCCGAGGACGATGGCGAGCGCGGTGGGGGCGAGCGCCGCGAAGACCCCCGCGGTGGTCGCCACCCCCTTCCCTCCCCCCTTCCACAGGAGGAAGATCGGCTTCGCATGGCCGAGGATGGCCGTGACCCCGATGCCAAGGGTGAGGAGCTGCAGCGACTGCACCCCGGGCCGGAGCTGCGTCACGAGGCTCGGGAGCAGCAGGACCGGGAGCGCTCCCTTCAAGGCGTCGAGGAGCAGGACCACGATCGCCGCCGGCGCACCGAGGGTCCGGTAGACGTTGGTCGCGCCGAGGTTCCCCGACCCCACCGTGCGGAGATCGATGCCCTTGAGCAGCCGCCCCGCGAGATAGGCGAAGGGGATCGACCCTGCGAGGTACCCAAGGGCGAGTGCGGCGATCGGGGGCATGCTAGTTCCGTCCGCTCTTGCGCTTCAGGATGATGCGCAGCGGGTTCCCGGTGAAGGCCCATTTCTCACGGAAGCCGTTGTGGAGATACCGGATGTAGTGCTCCTGCACCAGATCCGGGTGGTTCCCGAAGACGACGATCGTCGGCGGGGCGGTCTCCACCTGCGTGGCGTAGTTGAGCTTGACCTCGTTCCCGGCGGCCTGCGGCGGCTGCCGGCGCGCGAGGAGTTCGTGCAACGCCTCATTCACATCGGAGGTCGGGATCCGCTTCGCACGCTCCTCGCGCACGGTGCGGATCACCTCGAGCACCTTCGTCACCCGCTGGCCGGTGAGGGCGGAGGTGAAGAGGAAGGGCACATGCTTCAGATACGGGGCCTTCTCCACACACTCCTTCTGGAACTTGGCCGCCGTCTTGTCGTCTTTGTCCTTCAGATCCCACTTGTTGACGACGATGATCATCGCGCGTCCCGCCTCCCAGGCGAGGGTCGCGATCTTGAGATCCTGGTTGTGCAGCCCCTCGGTCGCGTCGATGAGGAGGAGGCAGAGATCGGCCCGGTCGATGGCGCGCCGCGTACGAAGCGCCGAGTAGAACTCCACCCCGTCATCGATCTTCGACTTCCGCCGAAGTCCCGCGGTGTCGACGAAGATGTAGGGCTCGCCATGAAAGGTGAACGGGGTGTCGATCGAATCGCGGGTCGTCCCCGCGACCTCAGAGACGACGAGGCGATCCTCCCCGAGGAGTCGATTGATGAACGACGACTTCCCGACGTTCGGCCGCCCGATCACCGCGACCCGCGTCGCCTCCGCCGGACCATCGGCCTCCGAGACCGGGAGCCGCGCGACCAACGCATCCAGCAGGTCCCCGGAGTTCTTCCCGTTGGCGGCGGAGACCGGGATCGGATCCCCCGCCCCGAGGTTGAAGAACTCGAAGAACTCGGTGCTCGTCGGGTCGTCAACCTTGTTGGCGACGAGCATCCACGGCTTGCGCGACTGCCGGATGAGGTCGACGATCCGCGCATCGCTGGGGTGGAGCCCCGCCTGCGCATCGACCGTCAACAACATGAGATCGGCCTCGGCGATCGCCTGACGGACCTGCCGCTTGATCGCGACGTCCATCGGGAGATCGGAGTCCTCCACCAATCCACCGGTGTCGACGAGCCAGAAGTCCCGCCCGTTCCACTGGGCGAGCGCGAAGTGCCGGTCCCGCGTGGTCCCCGCCTCCTCGCTCACGATCGCGGAGTCGTCACCGACGATCCGATTGAAGAGCGCGGATTTCCCGACGTTCGGGCGACCGACGAGTGCGACGACTGGGATCCCGCTCATGCGGTGGAGCCTCCGACGCCAGTCGCGGAGAGGGCCCCGGCCCCCTCCTGCTCGAGGACGTCGATGAAATCGTAGGACGGATAGACCGGCATCGGGAGCGATTCCCGGACGGCGACGAACGACTCATCGTCGAGGAAGAGCCCCCCGTCGTTGATCGTCTCGGCCGGGATCAGTGCGAGGTCGAGGTCGGCCCGATCCTGCAGCGCCTGACGGATGTCCGCCCCGACGAGGAGACCGGCGGTGGTGACGGTGAGCCCGAAGAGGGAGTTCACCGTGGGGATGAGCTCGAACCGGGCCCCGGTCGCCGCGGTGAGCTGGTCGAGTAGCTCCGGCATGAGCGGGGCCATGGCCGAACCGGTGACGATCCCGATCCGTCGGCCATCGAGGCGCGGGAGTCGCGCGACACCGTCCCGGACCCGGTCGCGGAGCGAGGTCACCGCCCCGACGCCATTCTCGATCTGCGCGAAGTCCCGATAATGCGCTGCCGTGGGCAGTTCACGCTCGGCGAGGAGATAGAGCTCATCCGAGCCATAGACCCAGGGCTCGCCGCGCTCCTGCTCGGCGCCGCTGGCCCACCGATCCGCGACGCCAAGAATCTCGCGCGCCGTGTCACGATCCATCGACTTGCCGGTGTAGATGTGCGAGAACTGCGTCAGTCCCACCGGGACGAGCGCCACCGAGAGACAGGCATCGCCGAAGGCGTAGAGATCGGCGAGCGACTGCTCGAGGACCGCCCCGTCGTTGATCCCCGGCACCACGACCATCTGCCCGTGGAACTGGATCCCGCCCGCCGTCAGCCGCTGGAGCTGCTCGATGATGTTCGGGACGCGCGGGTTGTTCAGGAGGACCTTCCGCGCCTCCCACGGGGTGGCGTGCACCGAGACATACAACGGCGAGAGGCGATACTCGAGGATCCGCTGGACATCCCGCTCCTTGAGATTCGAGAGGGTCGCGAAGTTCCCGTACGCGAAGGAGAGCCGATAGTCGTCGTCGCGGATGTAGAGCGGCTTCCGGAGCCCCTTGGGAAGCCCCTCGATGAAGCAGAACTCACAGCGATTGGCGCAGCGGCGGACGGTCGGCGGCTCGAGCTCGATCCCCATGGAGAGCTCGCGATCCCGCTCGATCTCGAAGACGAGGTGCTCCCCGTCGGGGAGTTTGGCCTCGAGCTCGAAGCGTTCGTCCGCGGTCAGGAACTCCCAATCGAGGAAGTCATCGAGCTCCCGCCCGTCCACACGCAGCAGCTCCGTACCGGGGACGATCCCCAGCTCGGCGGCGATGCTCTCAGGTTGGACTCGGAGGACGCGGATCATGCGAAGGGGCTACGCGGGACCGACACGAAAAAAGCCGCCGAAGCGGCTTGAGAAAATGTATGAGATCAGACGCCGGAAATCAATGAATCACAGTGACTTCCGCACTTCCTCCCTGACCTCACGAACCGACCGACCCGACGCCTGGGCGACGCGGACCACATCGTCCGACTCGGCCTTGGCGCGCGTGCTCCCGTCGGGGAGCGAGACGACCTTCACCCGGAGGTCATGCCCGAAGACCGCGACCACGCGCTCGACGCGGGGTAAGGCGCGCCGCGCCACCTCCAGCCGCCGGACCCCGATCGTCGTGCTCTCCGTGAGCAGCAACACCTCGAACCGGTCCGCATCCTGCGGCGCGACCAAACACTCCAGGCGCGTCCCGGGCCGCCCCTTCTTCATGACTGTCTGGAGGAGGACGACATCACGCGCCCCGCCGTCACGGAGCGCATCAGCCAAGGCGCCCAGCTCCTCCCCCGTGGCATCGTCGATGTCGGCGGCGAGCATCACGAGCCGCTCGTGCGCCGGCGCATCCACCGCCTGATCGGCCAGCACGAGGCGCAGGGCATTCGCCCGATCGGGGAAATCCTTGGTCCCCGCGCCGAACCCACTCGCCACCGGGACGAAACCTGCCGGAGGCGCTCCCGCACTCAGGACCCGCACCAGCGCGGCGCCAGTCGGCGTCACGAGCTCCCCCGCCCCCTCAGGCCCCGGGCGCACCGGGAGCCCCTCGAGCAGCCGCAGCGTCGCCGCGGTCGGCACCGCCATCCGTCCGTGCTGCGTATCGACGAAGCCATCGCCCAGCGGGATGGTGCCGCAATACACGGCAGAGACGCCGAGACGCTCGAGCCCCCAGATGCTCCCGACGATGTCCAGGATCGCATCGACGCTCCCCACCTCATGCAGATGCACCCGCTCCACCGTGGTCCCGTGGATCGCGGCCTCGCACTCGGTGATCAGCGTGAAGGCCTCCATCGCCTTCCC
>Ga0169931_10007058_pt1 | contig 16771 bp, 21 predicted proteins | sample Kivu_15m_20L_FD_129675 | JGI IMG/M metagenome (GOLD analysis project Ga0169931, IMG submission 129675) | Freshwater microbial communities from Lake Kivu, Western Province, Rwanda to study Microbial Dark Matter (Phase II) - Kivu_15m_20L... | ecosystem: Environmental > Aquatic > Freshwater > Lake...
ATTTGGGGATTGGGGATTGGGGATTGGGGATTGGGGATTGGGCCCAATCCCCAATCCCCAATCCCCATCAATTTATTTTTTAAAGGTAGAATTCTAATAATCATGTAAATTTTAATTTTTTAGCAAAATAACTGAAAAAACAAAATTTATATTTTATATTCTCTAAATTTTAAATCGTAACCATGTAAAATATATAATAATTTATTTTGTAAATGTCATCGTTTAATTCGAATGTTCAGATTCCATTAATTAAAGTAGAACAAAGAAGAAAATCAAGCGAAAAACTAGATCAAATAACTGAATTGAAATTTAATCAAATTACCAATGAAAAGAAAATAGTCATGAAAAATACAGAAATTTATGAAGATACCGAAAATGAAACTATATTGGATTTGAGAGAAAAGCAAAATTTAGAAAATTTAAGTAAATTCAAATTTTAATGGTATAGAAAATCCTAAATTACTTGCCAAGGGATCAATTTGTCATTCTCTTGGTTCATTTTCAATTATGCCAGATGACAATTCCATTGAAAAGATGATTTTAATTTTACAAAAGCATCCGAACGAGAGATCGGCAAAAGAAATAATGACATTGTGTAAAGGGCTAGAGCACTCTGATTTGATTAAAAAATTTAGAATAAACAATAGAGACACGGCTGATCTACATCAAATGATCTACAATTGTTCCCTTAACATGAGATACAAAATGTATGAAAAGGGTAAAACAGTATTTCAGTATGGAGAAAAAGGAGACAATTTCTACATTATATTAAAAGGCAGAGTTCAGGTTTTAAAGCCAGTTGCTGTATTGGAGAGACTTACAGCAATAGATTACTTACATTACATAAAAACCCTTCACGATAAAAAAGATAAACCACTGATAAAAATCGCACTGGAGGCTAATAAGAACACTTTCCAAATTAATTCTAAAGATATCCCTGAATTAGACAAAATTTTATTTAAATTGAAATACCGACGTGCTTTAATTCAACGTGCGAGTATTCAAGATTTAAAAAATATTTTTAAAGAATTTAACATCGAACCAGAATTATTTTCTATAAAGGAATCTGATTTTGACAAAATTTACGATTTCAAGGAAAAAGATATCAACATTTTTTATCAAACAGAATTATCCTATTTTACATCCGAATTAAACTCAGGAAAATATGAAAACTATAACTATGCGCTGGATGATGTATCTAAAAAGATTCTTACAATTTTTTATATGAATGAATTCATTACCTTAGAGATAGGTAATTACTTTGGAGATTCAGCATTAGATGACGGACGTGATCGAACAGCTTCCATAATAACACTTGAAGACACTCATCTAGGCTGTTTAGAAAGTAACATTTATAAAGAGCATATTTCAGTTCACAAGAGAAGATTTGTGTTGAAGGAAATAATGTTCCTTAGTGGAAATTTTTTCTTCTCAAGTATTAAAAAAGAGACCTTCGAGTCAAATTTTTATCTTTGTTTTATTTATGAAGAATTCTTTCGCGGTGACATTATAATAAAAGAAAATCAACCCATCAAATATATCTATTTCATAAAGGAGGGTGAGATAGAAATTTCTTGCAATAAAAATATTCTCGAAATTCACAAAATTATCAAACTCTTGACTTCACTTAAAATAAACTTTCCTTCAACTGTAAAAGAACCCTACAAATTACAAAACCAACCAAAAAATTTCCTTGAGGATTTAAAAAGAAACAAAAAATATAAACTCTTCATTTACGGTTTGAACGAAATAATTGCGGCTGAACAATTTTTTTATAATTTAAATTCTTTTTTCCAAGCTAAGGCTATCAGTGACAAAGTTAAACTATACAAAATCGAAGTCAAGGACTTACAAAACATTATAGAGGACAAGAATTGCTTAGCAGATTTTGAAAAATTTTGCAAAGATAAAATTATTATGTTTACAAATAGGTTTAATGATATAAAAGATATTTCTTTAAAATTTTTGGATAACAAAATTTTAGGAAGAAGAGATTGGGCGAATAGTATAAATGTATATGAGAAAACCGGGGATTCTCAAATGGACATAGAAAGAGTAGATACAAACTTAGTTAATAATCAAAATATCAAAAATATTTTCAACAGAAAATTCTCGAAAGAAGAAATGCCCTATGGGGTGCAATCACAAAATAGTTTGAAGTCAAATGATCAATCAACCAATACTAAAAATATGTATTCCCCTAATAAAGAATTGAATATTCTGCCGAGATACACTAATCCGAATCTTTTAGAATTACCTACGATTGAAAGTACTAAAAAGAATTCTGAAAATTGTTTGGAAAATCAACAAATAAAAATTCTAAAGAAGGAAATCAGAATGTTCGATAAATTTAGAATTTCCAATAAATCTAAATCAAGTATCAAGAATTTGAATAGTTTAAAAGAGATCCCACTAAATAGAAAAGTTTCACTCGACACTGCTGCAGATTATTATGTAAAAACTTTTAACAAGAACACACTAAATTCCATTGAGAATCTTTTGACTAAAAATTGTGTAACAGATTTTTCGACTTATAATGAAACTATTATCAATAATAGAAATTCCTTGAGAAGAACAGATAGAATGCTAAAATCTAAAATGAAATTTTTGAAGAAAAAGAAGGAAATTTATGAGTTCACAAATTTAAATAGATTTAAATCTGAAAATTCAATTTTACTTCTTAATTCGAATATACCGATTGAAAATTCAGATAAAAAAGAATTAAGCGTGACTAGATTCAAAACTGAGGAAAATTCAAACATAAAAAAGAAAAAAAGTAGTTTAGTAGCAGAAGATAATATGTTTATTAGAAGTATGCTTCTGAGTTTAAATTTCAATGGCACACATAATAATGTCAATAAATCAAAAGGGAGTATATTTTTAAAGAATGATCTTTGATAAAAACAAAGACATAAATAATTTACTTAAATAATATATGTTTATATATTTAAATTTTTTTAAATGAAAAGATTATTTCACATCAAGAGCAGTACACAAAATAATAATTTTTATTTTAAGAATACTACCGACAATCATTATTGCTTTTTAACAGGTTTAAACAGATTTAAGAACAGGAAAATAAATAAGAATAAATTTTCCAAAATTATGAAAACATTTGAATTATTCCACAGATTAGGGTTCTTATATTACAGAGAAAATTTAGAATTCAACACTTCTAATTTCGGAAAATTCAAAAAATTCTTGGTAGACAAGAAAACTATTGTGGAGTTAAAATACAAAGAAATAAAAGAAATAGATATTTGTCTATATTTAAATTCAGAGGAATACAGCTCTTTTAATCTAGCTGAAGATTCGTATATCAAGAGATCATTTCAGAATAAAGGAGAATTTTTAATAGAAAAAAACATTTTAATCAGTCGAGAAATGAAAGATTTATCTAAAGATATTGAGGAAATTTTTAAAGACAACCACTCGGAGGAAAATAATCTTAAAAATATAATTTCAGTATTAGGACCTATCGGTTCTGGAAAATCATTGTTAATGAAAATTTATAGACTGTTTCAAATTAATAATGGATCTTTTGTGTTATTTTTTGATAATTATATTTTAAATAAATCCCTTGAAGATATTGTGATTTCAATTATTGAAGAAATTATGTTTGCATTCAATCGAGTTATTTCCTCTGACGTAGTTTCAAATTTGGAATTTAACACTTTAAGAGATTTGTACAAGATATACAGTTTAACCTTTGAGGAAAATTCAACAAGTATAGATATAGATAAAAGGAATGTAATTATTTATCAAGAAATTTCAAGAGTATTGTTGAATATGACAAAATTTGCAGAAGAAAATAAAACAGATTTCACAATTTATTTTGATAATATTCATAATTTAGATAAAAACATTTTTGAAAATAATTCTATTATTGATTTGATTATAAAAGAAAAAATAGGAAAGAATATAATTGTGAGTTTTTCTGATAATTTTTCAAAAAGATATTTTAATAATCGATTTGATAATTTGGCACATCACTACAAATTATACAAAAAATACGATCTAGATCTGATTAAACATATGATTTTAAATAACACAATATATAAGAATTATGATGCAAAATACTCCTGCGAAAATTGGAGGATTATTATAGAACAATCTCTTGATAAAAGAAACTATATACTACCAAGAAAAGAAATTTTTAAAGATTTTTCTCTTTTTTCTCTATTCGAACACTACACAAAACTCAACCCTATTTTTGTTAATTTATTCATTAAAGCTATGATAGAAGAATATGAAGACTTAGAGAATGACTATTTGATAGTAGATTCATTGATTGATAATTATGAATATAAATCAAAATCAGAAGTTTCAAATTTAATTAGAGATTATCTAAATTATCAAATTTCAACGGGGAAAATGTTTAACAACCTTTTATTAGAATTTCAACAAATCATGAAACAGATAATAAATCCAGAAAAATCAAAAGAAATTTCTAGCGAAATAATCTGTGATAATTTTATTTTTTATTCTGAGGGAAATAAGGTCAAATGTAACTTGCCTTTTCTACTTGAGACCTTAATAGAAATTATGAAAAATTAATTCTAATAAGACATTTCCTTATTTTAAATAAATTTCTTATAAAATATTTATTCTAAAAATGGAAAATTTAAATTATAAGCAACATGATTTATGTATTCTTTATGGATCACAAACAGGAACAGCTAAATTAGCAGCTGAAGAGTTGGAACGGGAACTGTGTCGTTATGATTACAAGACATCGACCATGGCCATGAATTCTTATGATATTATGGATCTCCCAGAAGAAAATTTCATAATTTTTATAGTATCTACAACTGGGTATGGAGAAGCTCCCTCTAATATGAAGAATTTTTGGAAATTTTTATTGAGAAAAGATCTGCCAGAGGATTCCTTAGAAAATCTAAAATTTACAATATTTGGTTTAGGTGATTCAAGCTATGAAAAATTTAATTACGTAGCGAAAATGTTGAATAATCGTCTTAAACAATTATCTGCTGAATTAATTTACCCCGTCGGATTAGGAGATGATCAACACGATTTTGGATATGAAGGAGAGTTTGACCCGTGGTGCAAGGATTTAATTGATTTACTTAATAAAAATTATTTTTTAGGAAAAAATCTTGTCAAAGAGAAAATCTCGTATCAACCCAAATATGAATCAGAAATTTACGATAATCAGAATGTGGTAAAAAACACGTGTTGTGATCAGTGTGATATTAATAAATCGTTTTTTTATCAAAATTACGAAATCTTTGAAGGATTTATCGATGAAGCTAAAATTATCACAGGCCAGAATTCAATAAAGAAAGTTTTCAATATTAAAATAAAAACACATGGTTCAAATACAATAATGCAAAAGGATATTCAAGAAAATAAAAAAAATTTTTGTGATATTTTAAGTAAAAATACTGTTCCAAAATATCATCCTGGAGATGTTTTATTATTGTATCCACTTAACGATGAAGAAAGTGTTACAAAAATGTTAACCTTAATAAATCTAAAAGGAGATGAAACTATTCTAATCAAATGTAATAAAAATGAAACAAAAAGTTTATTTCCTGAAAAAATTCAAGCACGAGACTTTTTTAAGCGATGGTTGAATATAAACGGAACACCTACAAGATATTTTTGTAACATAGCAGCAGACTATACAGATAATGAAATTCATAGAGAAAAAATTCTTTTATTTGCAAGCAAAACATCAGTAAACAAATAAATTTAATTATTAATGTATTAATAGGAAGGAAAAGACGAGTTTTATCGTTATTGCATCAGAGAGAGAAGGAGCTTTGTGGAATTTCTATGGGACTTCAAGTCTGTTAAAATTCCACTAGATATTCTAATAGAATTAATAGGGAGAATTCCTCCTAGAGAATATTCAATTTCTTCATCTTACTCTCATGATCGATCTTCAGTAAGGATAATTCTTATTGTTATATTGAATTAACCTTAGGTGAAACCGAATACACTACTCTTTTGGGAAGGAAGAAGAAAGGTTTATGTACTAAGTGGGTAGAAACTATTAATATTTCCCAACAAAAATCACAAGTTTCAGAAATAAGTCTCGATATGCACAGAGTTTCCTTCAGCATAAATCCTGGGTCATTCCCAAATATTTCCTTAAACGATTATGCAATTATAATCGCTACTGGAACCGGAATAGCCCCCTTCAGAAATTTATTGTTTGAAAGATTCAATTCAGCTCGATTCCTTAAATATGAGGGAAGTGTCTGTCTTTTTTATGGTTGTAGAAATAAAACTGATGATTTTCTTTACGGAGATGAATTTCAAATGTTCAAAAATTGTTCAAATATGAATTTCGACTATAATGTAGCATTTTCTAGAGATCAAAAAGAGAAGATTTACGTCCAGCATTTGATAAAAGAAAAGTGGGAATTTATTTACGATATGGTATTTGTTAAAAGATGTTACGTCTTTATTGTAGGAAATTCGAAGGTTCTGCCTAAATCAATCGACAATGCATTGAAACACGTTTTTTGTCAGAAGAACAAGGATATGGAAAAGTTAGATGAAGAGTGGAATAAAATATTATATGCTTTAAAAAAATCAGGAAGATTTTACATAGAAACATGGTGACTTAATTTAATCTATTCTTATTTGCTTTATTTTTAATAACAATTAAACATAAAATTAAAGAAAAATATTTAAAATACCTTAATGAAGTTTATATTAATAATAGTAGTTCTTCTAAACATTTGTAAAATCAAAACCAAATTTTTCAAGACTATTTCAAGACGAAGCAAAATGAAAAATCTAGCATGCAGACTATCTGAAAAATATGATGAAGTCGATGAATTAGAAAAAAATTATGTGGAATTGTCTAATATCATATCTGAATCTGACGATTATATACATTTATCTCCGAAATACAGTGAATTACTTGAAGAATTAAAGAAAAACAAGGAAATTTCAAAAGAATTTTTAATTTTAAAAATGTATTATGGAGATAAAATCGCATCACGTCTTTACATGGATTTAACGATGACAGTTGATACTCCTGAAAAATCTACCAAAAAAAGTGAAATAAATGAAGATGATGTTTTGAAAAGAGTTAAAGATATTGCTCTTGTCACAAATGGATTTGGAGCGAAAAGTTTTGCACAATATCAAGCAATAGAATATTTAAAAGAATATAATTTAAAAGATAGCAAATATCGTTGCGAAGTAAATTTAGAAGAAGATGGAGATAAAAATACAAAAATAGATCAAAAGTATAGAAAAGGAGGAATAAATGCTGAAAAGTTTTTAGGGTGGAGATCAATAAAATATTTAAAATATCCTAAAAATGCAAAAGTAAATAATTCTACATATTGGTCAACTAAATGGAATAAATTTCCGGGCATTATTGAATACGGAAAAACTAGAAAAGAAGATTGTTTATATGAAACAAAAAATATTACTTATGTTGATGAAATTTCACAAATTAATCTATATAAAAATTGTGATATTCAGATTTTAGGAGATCAAACATCAGATACAGAAAAAAAAGAGATAATTAAAGTAATGGTTGATGGAAATTTATTAAATGTAAAATTTTTTGTCTCTGAAAAAATTCTCGACTACAATTGTTTGGGTATATTTTATATTTAATTTTCTTAGGCCATGCAATCGGTGTTATGGACTTTTTAAATCCCCATATTTACACTAATCCTCCAAGAGGTGTTTCAAATAAAGAAGAATTGAAGTTATATCTGAGACAATTCAAGGAGGCCTTAATGGCAATTAAAAACGAAAACCAAAGTAAAAGGAAGAGTGATATGATTGAAAAATCCTCAACAGATAAATCGTCTATGTTAGAGAAAATAAAACCAGCTCCATCGTTGATGCTCTCATTGATGAATAAAATGGAAATCCTTGATTCAGACAATTATATAACAGGGATAGTTGATGATATAACTGATGAGCAGATTTTAAACGTATGTAGAGGTAATCTAAACGAAGCGGTCATTTTCTATGGTGGAGATGAGAATAGGTTAACACATGCGGCGAGATATAGCTCCGAGTTGAAAACATGGACATCAAAACTTGGATATTCCTATTTAGTTACTCATAGCTTACATTTATTGGATAGTACTAAAACAGAACTCAGTTTATATGGAGCTCCTAAATTTATTTACTGCCCTAATGGTGTAGATAATTCTGTTCCTGGAGCATATCCAGATAGACCGTCATTTTGATTAGAAATCTAGTCCTCGTTTTAAACCTTACTCCTTTTATAACCTATCAAACTAAAATAAGAAAAGTTTCTGTTATTACGAAATATAAAAACTATCTTAAGCTTTATTTATATTATTTTTGAAGAAATTTTTATTAATTTTAAATGGGTAATCAGGCTCAATACAAGAAACAACTCGAAGCAAACAATTCAAATAAACAGAATCAAGAAGTCTCTTCCAAGCAATATTCCTCTAATAATATTGTCAATATTATCAGCAACGACATGAAACAGCTAAACTTGTATTCTAAGATAATAAAACACTCAGAACTTACATTCGCTTTTAAACGATTTGCAATTGATGGACTATATCTCAACTATGAAAAATTTAATGACTGCATAGGATTTCTTTTAAAATTCGATATCCCATTGTTATGCTACACATATCTTTCTGAGCGATTATTCAAACTTATGGATAAAGTATATTAATAGAATATATTATCCATTAATTTAGAACTCCGAAGGAAAAATTTACGAAAATGACTTTGTAGAAGACATGAAAATCGTATTTTCATCAAGAGAAGCCAAAATAAAGTGTATATTATTTAATTTATTTTTCCAGTAAGTTTTGATGCTATTACATCCGTGAAATCCAAGCAATTTATAGACATAAATGAATTACTCGAATATTTCGTTTTGTCTTGGAATTATGGATTTAAAATTTTATACAACATTTTGAATATGAATCAGATAAAAGAAGAGCTAGCTAAAAACAATATTTGTATACCTGCAAGAAATCAGTTGGATTTTTTAATCGAGAAAAATACTGATGAACTAAAAAATTTTGTAATCAGTAGTTTACAAATAGCAGGTGTTAAGGATACTTCAAACATCAGTTATGAAGCTTTTAGGTCATGGATTTCTTATGATCGCACATTAGAAATTATTTATTTTAATAAAAGAATCAGAATAGCCATGGATCTGTTGTGTCTAGATGATATAGGATTAAATTTAAATGCGTAAATATATAAAGTTTTAGACGAAAGTATTAATTTATACTACTAAATTTGTACATGCATTAAAAATTTTTCATAAAATAATTACTAAAATTATTTCCATTCACTTTATAAATATAATTTAACTAAATCATCACAACAACCATATATTATTAAATTATATATTTTTATAAAAATGATTCACTGTCTAATGCTCATAAACAGGCAAGGAAAGGTTAGACTTATAAAATGGTACGACACTTTTCTATTATCTGAAAGACAAAAACAAATTAGAGAGGTATCATTAAATAAAACATAATTGAATAATAGATAGCTGTGATGGTTATAGGAAGGTCAAGCAAATTGTCAAATTTCATTGAATGGAATCAATACAAAATAATCTATAAGAGATATGCTTCTTTATATTTCATTACTCTGTGTGATAAAGAAGATAATGAACTAATCGTTTTAGAATTAATTCATCATTACGTTGAGTGCTTGGATAGATACTTCGGAAATGTCTGCGAATTAGATATAATATTCAATTTTCATAAGGCTTACTACATAATTGAAGAAATCGTTTCCGCTGGGTATATTCAAGAATCCGGTATAGAACTATCTTTTATTAAATTTAGATAAAAAGACCATTCTCAAATCACTTCAAACTCAGGACTCTCTTTTGGAAGAAGAAAAAGAAGAGGATTACAATACTACGAAGAAATAAATAAGAGGCTTTTCATTTCTTTTCTTTAAAATAAAATTAAGAAAATATTTAATAAATTTTTTATTATTTAGAATTCTCAATAAATTGTGTTAAGAAAATATAATTATATATGTTTTTATTGATTAGAATATGCTAATTTAAATTTTCTTCTACATCATCCTCGTTTAAATTGAAATTTAAAGAATCAAAAGATTTGTTGATTTCATTTGTCTCTTTATTTTCGTTTAAATCTTGATTTTCTTCATGATTTTGTATAATTTGATTTACAGTTTTTTTAGTTTTGTTTTTTGTAAAACAGTTGAAAGATTCCCTTGAATTTAAACTTTTAAATTCTTTTTCTTCTTTTAATTTTTCACTAGAATTATGATATTGAAATTTATCTCCAATCATCAGGTTTTCTTTATCACCACAATTAAAATGTTTTATCTTAGATTCGCTTGAATTTTTAGGATGAATTTCATTCATTTGTTCGATCTTATCAAAATTTTGATTATCCTTAATTAAATTCTCTGTTTCAATAATATTTTCCTGATTATTAAAAGATTTACTATTCTTAACATAAATTAGATGATAATATATTTACATAGTTCAAATTGAACTCAATTGGAGTTTTTATGTATAATCTATCATTTAAAAAATCGTAAACTAAATCCTTAAGAATCTCATCGTATTTATTGTAAATTTTTTGAAGTTTCTGTATCTCTATAACGAATGAAATTATTAATAAAAATACCTTCTAAATCTTCAAAGAAAATGTAATAGATTTTCTGACAACTAACTGGCTGAACTTCTATTGTAAATCTAAAAATATAAAAATAGATTTTAATTACTTTTTATTATAAATTAAAAATGTAACCGAACAATCAGATAACTCAGATAGAAACAAATTTTTATTATATAGTATTTTTTTCTTATTAGATTCCAGTTTTCCATTCATAATTTGAGAATTAGAAGAAACTTTTTTTTCATTTCGTATTGAATTGTTTTCATTTATGAGTACTTTGTTTGTTTTTGTATTTTTTTCTTTGGATTGCGAATCATCAATATTTAATAATTTTATTCTATTATAGAGACTTTTATTACGATTTGAATAATTTCCTAATTTAAAATCATTAGAGTTTGTCTTTCTGAAGTCGATCGATGGAAAGACACATAAAATTTTTTTGTATTTTCGACTTTTATCATAATCCTTCTCCCACGTGTTTGTGTCATAAAATGAATTTCTGTCATTCAAGCGTTTTAAAAGATATTGATTTTCTTGGGTTATCTTTATGTAATCATATTTTTTAGATTGTGAAAATATATCCTTTTTCAGCACGCATTTCGGTTTTCTTTTTTTCACTAGGGGGTGGAAAATTAAAATTATAAATTACCTTCTTCGGAAGCATTAACAGTTAGGATGCTCATTATTTTATCAAACAATATTTGATTGTCTTTGTCTATTTCAAATTGTCTTACTATTATGATTAATTAGAAACTTACATCGATTGCTTCTTGCCTGAGTTTTTTTAAATTGTGTCTGATAAAAATAATAGCTTTCCGGACAGTTTATATTCACTTTAGCCTTGACATTATTTAATTTATTTATCATAAGATTATTTTCATGTTCTGCCCATTTTTTATTAAGGGTTCTGTTGAAAATCATAGGTTTCTGCATTAAAATATTTAAAATTAAAAATAATTTAGATTATCTTATAAAATTAGACTTATTGATGATATCAGACAACCTACATTTATCTAATTATTTTAAGATATAATTAAAATACAAAATCAAATATTGAGAACATATAGTATTAATATCTTTTAATTAAAGAATTTTTATTTAAATTTTTGTGCACTTCATATCACATGTCCTTACAAGTTCACTTCTTAGTCTAGTCATAGTCTGATCAAAACTAGATAAATCTACATAACAATCTGCACCAATTTCAGAACACCATTTCTTCGATTTTTCTTCCTTATTAGCAGCTACCACAGTAAGACAACATCCTTTACATTTTTCTTTGAAATTTTTATGGTAATCTGCCTTTACTCTTTCCCAATCTTCCTGGCTTTCAGCAGTCATGCATAGAACTCTCTTGCATCTTGTTTCGTTGAAATCAATTCCTAATTTGCTGAGATCGGATCCAGCTACGTGAAGTTTATGATCTACCGTTCGGCCTTCACATTCAGATTCTGCTTTCTTCCAGGTGTCTATAAGAGCCATTCTTTGTTCATTGGTAGGGCATAGTATAATGCATTCACATCTTGATGAGGTTTCTTTTTTCATTTAGTCTATAGTATAATATTTTACAATATCTTTATATAGGAACATTAAACGGATAAAATCCTATTCATTAGTTATTATAATATTTAGTGAGGTTTATATTAATAGTTTTTAAATAGATAATTTATGGATCGTTTTTATCATATCTTATTTTACTTTAAATTCAAAAACTTCAGTAAAGAGAGATGATGACTTTTGAGAACAGATTGTTACGAAGTCTGATTTTATTGTTACAGTTCCCTCCCAAATATCATCATCCTTAGTCTTTAGTAAATTCCATTGTTTATAATCTAGTACTGCTACATTTTGAGCATTCTTAACTCGAATTTTAAATTTAACTGTCGCCCCTTTTTTTAAAATTTTAGTTTTAGGTTCAAAAATATAAGCGTTTAAATTATCGTAGCATTTCGGCTTCATTGGAGATATCAGCGTTTCGTAATCGGGCTTTATATTTTCAGTTGAGTTGTTTAAATTATCTTTATTGAAATGACTTTTTTTAGTGATAGACATAGGATCATTCTTAAATGGAGATCTAGTAGCCTTGAATTTATTAGAAGATTTGACCTTTTCTTTTTCTTCTTCATTTTTAAGCTTTTCTTCTTTAGTTGTCTTTTTTTTTACGAAGTTGAAATTTATTATATATTCTAAAAACTCCATGTAAACTTGTGATGCGGATGAGCTAATTAATTCAAATAGAGTCAATTTATAAGTTCCATTTTGTGGAAATACAAGATCTATTGTCATTATACTTGTAGATGTTTGATAACTATATGTTACACCATCGATTTTTTCTTCACCGAGTTTCAAAGCCATTATGTACCCTAAGTTAGGAATTCCCAATTTAATTTGTAAATTTTTTTCGTCTGTATTGATCTCCATATGAGAATGTGTAATAAGGTTGATATCTCTTTCTATAATCTTTTTGTAGAATTTACTGAAATTTTTGACAGTCCTTAATTCAAACATTTTATGCGATATGGTTTTGCGTATCAATTGCCATTTTTCTTCATCTGGTCTATGAGAGTCGATAAAAAATTCAGGATCTGGAAGGAAATAAAACGGGTTAAAACTTTTGTTAAATACCTTGTCACAATGACCAGCAGACCAAGTACAGTCTATGAAGTACCATTTACCATATAGATTAATTGAATTCCAAGCATGTTTGGATTCTTCTGATAATTTGCTTCCTACTAGGAAATCGAATTGCTTACCATATCCAGCAATGAATTCAGATTTTAATTTCACAGCGTGTGCCATTGATTGAAACAACTTTGCATATCCTGCACTTATACTTCTTCCTGTCTTAAAAACATTTTCTGGAGATATGTCAACATCTTTGATTTGTAACGCACTTAAATCGTACGTTATATTGTTAGCTATCCATAAGTATATTAAAGCAGCCATTTCAACAGGCTCATTAGAAAAGGAAGCCAAGTATTTTGCCATTCCTTCATGAGAAATAGTCAATTTAGGCGGAGAACTTGTTAAATGCCTCAGAATTAGTTCGTTATATAAAAGGTTCTTTATAAAGGATACTCTATCTGAATATTTTTCAGGTATTGGATTTATTACTGGTTTCGGCTTTTTAATTGTCATATAATTTGTCACTTGTGGTTTTTTTTTGCCTTTTGAATCTTTAATTCTGCTCAAAGATCTCGCCATTCTTTTTATTTCACTGTGATTCTTTTTCTCTTTAGATTTTTCCATTAATTTATTTAATAAAATTAAAAAATTTGTACAATCAATTTATTTAAATTTGGAATTTAATAAATTATGTATTAAATAAAATGGAAAAAGAAAATAAGGTTTTCATAGAAGAATGGACGAATGATAATACATTGGAAAATAGAAATAATTCAGTTACGATTAAGAAAAAAAGAAAAAGATCAGTTTCGTCTCAAGCGAATAGTAAACTTTCAGATTCTAAAATTGGCAAAAACGAAAATTTGCAAGAAAATTCAATAATAATCAATGACGCTTATAATTTGACAGAGGAAGACAAAAGAAGATGTAAGTCAATATTAGATGAATAATTATATTTATTTAAGTATTAGAAGAGAGAGAAAACAAAAAGTTTAATTTGGATAATCTTCCATATTCGAATTTTTATGAAAAGTCATATATGCATAAGGATGTTGTTGATAATTTAGTTTGTGCAGTAGAGACAGATTTTATCATAACAACTTCACTCGATGGAAATTTGAAATTCTGGAAGAAAAATTACACAGGGATTGAATTCGTTAAGAAATATAAAGCTCATCAAGGAAAAATAACTGGGATTTCAGTCTCTAATTCTGGATTGTATCTAAGTACATGCTCATCTAAGGACGAATCCTTGAAAATCTTTGATGTTCTTAATTTTGACATGATACATTTCATTAAATTGAAATTTATCCCTTTCCATTGTGAATTCGTTAGCAAAATAAACGATCCTTCTATTGTAATAGCAGTTACTGAAAAAGACAAAGGAAATATTCATTTAATAAAAGCAGAAAGTAAAGGAGAAATTTATAAAACCATTAAACTGCATGAATATCCTGTGACAGCAATGAAATATAACGAGGCGTTCAATTCCATGATTTCAGTAGATTCTTCTGGTATGATTGAGTATTGGGATTTGGAAAGTTTAGGTAATTTTTATGATATATTCTATTTATAAATAGACCTCCCTAAAAATATTAATTTCGAATACAAAGGAGAAACAAACTTGTATGAATTAGTTAGTAATAAAATTACTTGCCTGTCTCTAAACATATCTAAGAATGGAGAATATTTCGCAATGTACTGTAAGGATAAGCATTTCAGAATTTTCAAATTTGCAAGTGGAAGTTTATACAAAGTGTATAATGAATCTTTAAAATTTTATGTTGATAATTATAATGAAATTTTAAAAAATCAAATGACTCATTTGGAAAAGCAGGATTTTGACAAAAAACTAATTACTGAGAGGGAAATTGAAAAATTAGTTGATAAATATAGCGACGTTTTTCCTCCCTTAAACATTCAATTTGATGAAACTAATCATTATATTTTTTATCCTACATTAGTGGGTATAAAATTGATTGAATTACATACAAATCGATTGGTGAAAATTTTGGGTAAAAAAGAAAGTGAGAGATTTTTAACAATTAGTTTATTTCAAGGAAAAGCACTCAGAGTAAAATATGATTCATTAATCCTTTAGAACGATTCAGGACTAATAGGTTCAGGAGGTTCTAGTAGTCAGGGAGATAAAGTAATGGATCCTACATTGTTTTGTATCTCATACAAAAAGAATAGATTCTTTCTTTTTACTAAGAGAGAACCAGCAGATGTTGAAGTAGAAAAAACATTGATTAAAAGAGACATCCAAAATGAAAAGATACTAAAAGAAGAAACACAATTATACACTCAACCAAGTGAAGCCTCATCTGCTAAGCAGGTAATTTTTAATAAAATTAATAAATTTTTAATAGGCTATAATTGAAACTTCTTTAGGTGAAATCCATATTAAATTATTTCCTACAGAATGTCCAAAGACTATCGAAAACTTCGTTACTCATGCAAAAAACGGATATTATAATAATATTATTTTCCATAGGGTGATTAAAAATTTCATGATTCAAACTGGAGATCCAAAGGGAGATGGAACCGGTGGACAATCCATTTGGGGTGAAGAATTCGAAGATGAATTCTCAACAAATCTTAAGCATGATATTCCTTTCACTGTTTCTATGGCAAATAAGGGCCCTAATACCAACGGATCTCAATTCTTTATTACAACTGTGCCTTGTCCTTGGCTTGATAATAAACACACAGTATTTGGAAGGGTTTTTAAAGGAATGGATACAGTTCAAACTATTGAATCTGTTAAAACTGGAGCGAATGATAGGCCTCTTGTTGATGTAAAGCTTTATACAATAAAAATAATTACTTAAATTAAGATACTTCGAATATAAAAAAGAAATTTTGTAATTTTTTTAAATAAATAATATATTGTTTTTATATAAAGAAAATCTATTTCTTTATGAATTAAGAAATTTATATTCATTTTATAAGTTTAGCTATTTGAATAAAACGAAATAATAAATATCTATTCATGTCTTTATTAAAAAATTAAAATTAATAAAATATATTTTTTGAATATGTAGTTTAAATTAACCAAATAAAATATAAAAATTAGATTAAAAATTTATTTTAAAGTTCCCCACCATGTTCTTCCCCATTAACACAATTTGGTTCAATAAAATAGCTCATAACTTCTCTATTGACGCTGCTAGCATTTATGACTTTATTTGGAATATATTTGAATGGGTATGCATCTTTATTTAACCCATCAGTTGATTCCAAAATTCTTTTTGTTTCTTCACTTATATTTATTCTACCATGTTCACCACCACTTTCCATCTTGTTTGCAATCATAACATCGGATCCAAAAATATCATAACGAACAACCTTTGTTCCTACAATTCCAGCTATAACAGTTCCCTATATTAAATTTTAATTAATTTATGATTTTATACCGTGTGTATTCCTATTCTCATGTCTAATTCCATGAAATTTACTTTTTGTCTAACTTGCCTTATAGTTTCTATCATACATTCTCCCATTTTTACAACATTTCTAGCTTCTTC
>Ga0169931_10007059_pt1 | contig 16771 bp, 12 predicted proteins | sample Kivu_15m_20L_FD_129675 | JGI IMG/M metagenome (GOLD analysis project Ga0169931, IMG submission 129675) | Freshwater microbial communities from Lake Kivu, Western Province, Rwanda to study Microbial Dark Matter (Phase II) - Kivu_15m_20L... | ecosystem: Environmental > Aquatic > Freshwater > Lake...
ATTTTTAAAAATTTCATTTATTTTTTTAGAAAAAATATCAAAATCATCTTTTAATTTATTATTAAAAATATTAATTAATTTATTTTCTTTTTTCATATTAAATTAAAAAAATATTTTTTTTTTTATTAATTTAAATTAATAAAAAATATAAAAAAACAACAAACAATAATATATAAAATATTAATTATTTGTATTAGTATACATATATATTTTTTTCTTAACGCCTAAATATTAATTTTTTAGAGTAATAAGTATATTTAAAAATTATATTAATTAAATAATTTTTAAATAATTTTTAAATAATTTTTAAATAATTTTTAAAATCATTAATTTTGTTTATTTATAAAAAAAAGTAGTAGTAGTAGAAGGTAAAGATAATCTACCTTTACTATTAATACAAACAGGTAAAGGTATAGGATCAATTGGTTTATCTAATTGTTTTATGTATTCATCATCTTGTTTAATCATTGTAATCATATCAGGCATAATTTTTTCAATAGTTCTATGATTTAATTCTTTAACTTGATGAATTACTTTATATGGAGAATTTTTAACACAAGTAATATAAATATCTCTCATAACAACAAGTAAATCTGATTCATTTTGATCTATTTCTAATTTATATTTACCATTGGTTCTTTTAAAAACTTCATATTTAATCATTTTTTGTATTCGATTAATATTTTGTTCTGAAAAATACAATTCACCAATTGGTGTTGGTTCATATAAACCTTTCATTAAACTTTTTTGAATTGAATTTTCTGTTGCCCAATTATTTTGACTTTGTGAATAATCAGACCAATAATAATTAGTTGGTTTATATTCATTATTATTTGATGGTTTATATTCATTATAAAGATTAGTATTATTTTTTGGAATAAAATCAGATGCTTTATATTTGTCAATAAAACTATAGTTCATAATTATGAGTTTATATAAAATATATAAGAAAAATATATTTTATAATAATTATAATCATGTGAAATCATAGGGGTTATTTTTTTATATAGTAATAGAATAATATTACTATACTAAAAATAATATTTTAATATTAAAATATTAAATGTTCAAACTGTGTAATAATATATACCTAAGATTATAAGAATCTACACTTCTTTATATAACATTTTTATAAAAATATTATTTTAAAAATAAAGATTGATAGATACTATAATAATATTATATTGATTGAATAAATACAATTTATATATATAAATTATATATTAAATAATAAAAAGTGATTTAATTAACAATTATAATTTTAGACTGAACTTATTATAAAATATATTTTTCAATAATATAATCATAAGAAATCATTGGTTCACCTTGTTTACCATCTTGTTTAATTTGTTCAAATTCAAAATAATGATATAATAAATCTTTTGGATAATTTCCAATTTCATACAAATTAGTTAAATTATTTTTTGTAACACATTCACAATTATTTTCATTATTATTTTCAATAACTAATAAAATTTTATAAGTTTCATAATTTTCTTCATAAATAACTAATTCTCCTATTTTAAATGGTTTTGGTCTAGAATCATTTTTTCTTATATAAATTACTTCTAAATCTCTAATAGGAGTTCCAACTCTATTATGAATATATTTAAATTGAATAAAATATTTTTTAATAAAATAAATCCATTTCATTTCTCCATTAATTAATTTTTCTCTATTTAAAATCAAATCTTCATGAATCATTGAAAAAATATTTCCAATATTATCTGATAATGATACACCACCATTATTTAGAAATGGACCACTAAAATTATTAGAATTAAAACAATTTATTGCATTATCAATTATTATTTCTTTAATTAAATTTTCATCATCTTCAAATTCATCTTTCATAATAATTTTTAATTTATTAATATTTTCAGGTTTAATTAAATCTTTATAATTGTGATCAAACATTAATAAATGACCAAAATTTGGCACATAATAATCAATATTTTGTATAGTATATTGCCAATATTGTTTATTATCACCATATACATTTAAATCTTTAATATAAAAATTGGCATTAAGTTCCATTTCTCTTATTGTAAAAGAATATTTATCCATTGTATAAAATATTATTAACATTTGTGCAATAATACTTTTCCAATGTTCTTCAGGTTTAAAACCAGAATAAATCATTTTTCTGATACCTTTATCTTGTACATATGTATTTGATGCCCATTGATAAATATTTTGATTTGGTGATTCTGTTAATAAAATCATTGTATTATTTGAAAAATCATTTGATAATATTTCAGGAATAAGAAATGGTTTTTCAAAATTTACATTTGGTCCATTTTTTCTAAAACTTAAATTAGCATTTTTATTAATAAAATAACAATAAGATTGAACAAAATTAGGACATATATATTGTCCATTAATTTTATTTCTGATAAAACTATAATATATAATTTCTCTCCAAATATTAAATTTATATGGTTTTAAATCTGCATTTATTGATGTTAAATCTTTATCACCTAATTCTTTTTTAATTTTATCAATTATATTTATTAATTGTTCTTTTAATTTTAAATTTCCCATTTTAATTGTTGAATTAAAATATTTAACTACAAATTCTTTTATTGTAATTTGATAAACACGAACATTTAATCCTACAGCTAATTTATTACATTGAACTAATGTACTGGCTTTATCATAAACTATTGGATAACATGATTTATATATTAATAAACCTTTTGGTAAATTTTTATAAGGATTAGCACTAAATATATTTGTATTATATGGATTTAATTGAATTAATTTTAATCTAGAATTTAAACTATTTGGACCACCGCTAAAATCTACATATTCACCTTCATCTGATGTTATAAATGTTCCCCTAACATATTCACACAAAGAATTACGTTCTTTTACTGTTTTATATGAAGAATAAATTTCTGCAGGAGGTAGTGCATCTTCATAAATCATTGATCCTCTAATATGATCACCATCTGGTCCTCCTAAATTTATATGATAATCTTTATATATAAATGGAGTGTAAAAATTTTTCATAAAATTATTTAAATATGATTGAAATTGAGGAGGTATAAAAGGACTTGATAAACTTAATGGTTGTAATGGTAACATTGCTTGTTTATCTGCAAGAGGATTTACTTTTTTTTGTTCTGGATATACTTGTAAATCAATTATTGGTTGTGTTTGTCTATTTGGTTTTCCTATATTATTTTGATTAGGTAATTCAGATGGTCCACCTGGTATTGCAGGTATTGCAGATATTGCAGGTGTTGCAGGTGTTGCAGGACCTGAAAATTCTGATTTGTTTTTATTTTGTGAATAAATTTCTTTTGAAGAATTATTATAATATGGACTATTTATTGGCTCAATATAATTTGGTATCACTTTTCCTGAACCACCTATATTATCTTTACTGTGTATCTTTTTATCATTTTTTAGTTTTTTGTCAAAAAAAAATTCTTTTTTTTTTCACCACCTTTTAATATATTTGTATCATTTGGTAAAATATTATTTATATTATTCTCTACTTTATTTATATTTTCAGTTTTTCCTAATTCTCCTTGTAAACTATTTCCAAATTGATTAATTCCTGCAATACTTGCCATATTTGGATCATTTATTAATGGAAGTTGTCTTTTCATTCCAAATTTATTATTTAATAATCCACTATCCATTATTTTTGGTTCAGTACCATATTCAAATCCTGATGAAAAATTATTATGTTGTGGTAAATTTGCAATTTGATTTATATCAAAATTTTGTTGCATTTCGGGTAATATTGGAATTAAACTTTCATTATTTAAATTTGAAAATATTTCATTAAAATTATTATTTGTTCCTGCTTTCATTTTTACAATACCATTATTCATAAAATTTGGATCTGGTAACATAATATTATTATTATATGTATTCGGATTTTGCATATTTATTGGATTTATTTGCATATTCATTTGTGGATTCATTTGTGGATTCATTTGTGGATTCATTTGTGGATTCATTGGCATAATATGTTGATTTAATTTATGTTCATTACTTCCATTTTCATCATCATCAAGATCAAAACTTATTGATGAATCATTATTTACTTTTAATTTAGATTGTTTTTGATTTTTTTTTAATTTTTTTGATTTTTTTTTTAATTTCTTATTTTCATCCATAAGATTTTTTATTATTTTTTTATAATTTTTTCCCATTTCTTCTGAATCAATTGGTACTTTATTATTATCATCATCTCCTTCTGATACTAGTGTTTCATTTTCTTCTTCTGTTTCAATTGATAAATCATCAGGTTCATTTATTTCTTCATTATTTATATCATTATTTATTTCTATTTTTTCTATTTTTTCATTATCTTCATCATCTTCATCATCATCATCATCATTATCTGTATTATAATCTATATTTTCAATTTCTTCATATGTTTCATCTATATCATTATTTTTTATTGTGTAATTTTGTCGACTTTGTTTATTTTTTGAATTGATTTTAGATGTTTTTTTTAAATGTTTTTTTGAAGATTTTTTTAGACTTTTTTTATTACTTTTTTTTTTATTTTTTTTTCCACCTTCTTGATTATTAATAAAATTTTTTGATAACATTCTATATCCTGTATATTCTTCTACAACTGAACTTTCAATATTATTTTTTTTTAAATTTAATAAATCTATATTTTTTTTATTATAATTTCCACCAATTAAATCTTGATTTATAGTATTATTTTTAAAATTCATATTTATAAAACTACTAAAGATATTATTTTTTATTAAAATTTGTGAAGGATTTATTGAATCTATATAAATATTGTAAAATTGACTCTCATCCATAAATTTTTTAGATAAAATGTCTAATGGAATAAAATTACTTATAATTATTTTTATATTTTCAAAATTTTTTATATTAATGTTATTTGAATTATCATATAAACTTTTTAATATTGTATACATAGAATATGATGGATTGTCTATTATTTCATTTTTTTCTGATAAATTTTTAAATCCATTTATCTGTGATTTTCGATAATTAAATAATTTACATATATATTTTTGTTTTGGTAATAAAAAAATACTATCTCCCAATTTTAATTTTATATCCAAAAAATTATTATTATTTTTTATTATTAAAAATGAATTTATATTATATTCACCATGATAAAAATTATCTAATTTTGTTTGTAAATATGCATATATATAAAATATTTGAAATAATATATTTATAATATCATCATTTGATAAATCCATATTTAATAATTGATTAAATGTAATATATGAATGATAATGTTCATAAATACTTATACAAAAATTTGAGTCTAAATCATTTGGATCATATAAATTATATTCATTAATTATTAAATTATAAAAATCTGAATAATTTGATAATTTTGATAGTTGTATATTAAAATTATTTATATTTAACAAAAAAAATGGTATTTTGTCAACTATTGCAAATTCTGTTATTATTTGATTTATAAATAATTCATATATTATATCTATTATATTTGTTGGTTCATTATTTGTTTTATATTTTTGAATTATTAATGTTAATGGATAATCTTTAAAATATTTTTTTAATACTATTTTCTTAAATATTTTATCACCAAAAATATTTATAATTTTAAAATTATCTTTTTTATCATAATTTGAATTTAATATTATTTGATAATCTAAATTAGTTGATATTAAGTCTTCTATTTTTATATTTTCCCAATCAAATTTTTCATAAACATAATCTAAATATATTAAGTCATTTTTATTATATACAAATTCATATAATAAAAAAACTAAATCTTTAATTTTATTATAATTTATACTCATTATATTAATTATATATTACAAATATATAAATTTAATAATTTATATTTTTTCTATAGTCTATAAAATTTATTGATAAATAATCTTTTTATAAAAGTTATTATCTTTACTTAATTATGAAATACTATTTTTTATTTACTTTATAAAAATTAAGTTATTTTTTAAATAATAATATAAAATATATAAACCTGTAAACAATTCAACAGATTTTAATTAGGTTATTTCAAATATTTATAAATAAATATTTATTTACAAATAAGATTATTCATTAAACATAATAGACAAAACTCATATAAACAATATTAAATAAGTAAATTAAAATTCATGTAATTTTCTATTAAATAATAATGATTTATTTTAATAAAAGTATTTATGCTTTATATGTTCTAGTTTTTATATATTATTTATATGATTATTGTAATTTTCATAATAAAAAAATTTAAAATTAGATTATAATTTAATTTGTTTAATAAAAATATAAAAAATATTTAAAATAAATAATTTAATAAACTATTTTATTACCATGAAAAGGACTAAAAAATTCATTATCTAATATTTCTATAGGTTTAAATAATTCATCATCAACTAGTAATCTACATTTTTTATTTACTTTACCTGAATTATGACCTGGTCTATATTCTGGTGGAACTATCCAATCAATAAATTTTTTTACTTCAATTGGTATATTTTTATCTTCTATTATTTGTGGTAAAAAACCTTTATATATTAAAGTACAAAAAAAATAATGAATATCATAATATCTATTTTTTTTAGATGTTATATTTATTTTTTTTGTCCAATCTTGATATACTTTTGAATTTTCAACAACACCAGGTATACATGCAAAATCAAAATCCCATAAATATATTCCATAACCTATTGCAGGTAGTAAATATTCTTTGTTTGATACTTTATACAATAATAATTTATTACATCCATCTACTTTTGATATTAATATATTATTTGCTTTTAAATCATTATGTCTAAATGTTGGATATTTTGTTTGTATTATTGCTAATGTTGATATAATTTGAAAAAAAATACATTGCCAATGAATTAATTTTAATTTTTGATAATGTTTTTTTAAAAACATACTTAAATCACCTCTATTTGCCCATTCAGAAATTATAACAGATACTGTTTCATAATATTGACCATCATTGTAATTTTTTATAAATTCTGTATATTTTTGATTTTCTTTTGATATTATTTCATCATCTTGTAATGTTAAAAATGGTTTTATTGATGTATTAAATGTTGCTATTGGTAATATTAAATGTGGTGTTTGACTTTTTATAACAAAATATGATAATAATTTTAACATAAATATTTCAGAATTTTCAGGTCTTGTAATATTATGTATTGTTCCATAACCGTTTTTTTTAGGATATGCAACTATTTTTACTGCAAAACTCATTATTTCTTCATCATTATTATTTGTAACTATTCCCTTAAAAGTATTTCCATAAGCTCCTGATTTTATATAAATTAATTTACTATTTAATCTATTTATTATATTATAAAAATCTAATGTTTTTTTACCTAATATTGTTCTTGTATCCATACTTTTATTATCTTTTGGACCTTCATAAAATTCTGTTTCTAAATTTACATCCATTGATTTTAATGGATTTATTGTTTCTAAATGAGCATTTGCAATTAAAGTTTTTATATTAAAAATTCTTGATTCTATTGTATTTCCATGTTGATTTAAATTATTTTTATTATTTGTATTTATTGACATTAATAATTTTATTTATATTTATTGTTTATATAATTTTATTTATTTTTATACAAACTTATTTAATTTAATAATTTATTTATTTTTTCTATTCTTTCATTTATATTTTTTATATTTTCTAAATACTCATTTTGTAATTTTAATTTTTCATTTTGATAATCTTCTTCAGTTTTTATTTCTATTCTAATAAATCTTCCTTTATTTGATATTTTTAAATCCTCTATTTCTATTATATTATTTTTTTTCAATAAATTTATTTTTTCAGTTATATATTCTAATTTATTCTTATTTAATATCATAGATTTATTTATAAATTCAAAATAAAATAATTTATCATTGTGTATTTCATTTTCACATATTAAAGAATTATTTAATTCAAAATTATCTCCTAATATATTCATTATTTTATTTAATATTTTTATCTTATTATATTGATTATTCATTATTTATGGTATCTATCTATATTTTAATATTATTTTCAAATTTTTTATTAAAAGTTTTTAATATATGTATAAATTTCATTTTTTTCATTTAATATATTTAATTTTTTTATTTCTATTAAATATTCATTGTATTCTACTATTGGAATTCTTACCTGACATTTCCAAAAATTATGTTCTTTATTTATATCTATCATAAATTCTTCAGGAAACATATATCCTATACATTTATTTGATCTTATTTTATTTATTAGTTCTTTTTCTATAACATATTTATAAGTTTGAGGTGGTATTGCTAATATTAACTGTTCAACAGGATTTAATTTACGTAAACTTGATTTAATTGTTGTTTTATATGGAAAAAAATTTATTATATCTTTTATTAATGGTGTTATTATAAAATTATATCCCCATGTCCAATTTTGACATTTATCTAAATAATAGTTAATACACCATTCAAAACTATTTATATAATCTTGAACCATATTTTTTATAATTATTTTATCAATATCAATACATTTTATACCTAAATAATAACTATAATAATCAATTGATGAATTAAATTGAATTTTTTCTAAAAAATCTGTTTTTGTTGTTAAACCTAATAAAAATTTTTCCATTTGCTCTTTTTTTTCTTCTTTTTTTAAACTTTTTATTTTTTCTAATTCTTTTATTTCAATATTATTTTCATTAAATATAATATCACGATTTATATTTTTCCATATATATTTTTCTGTCCATAACAATTCTTCAAATAAACATTTTAATATATTTAAATTAAGATTATATTTATTATTATTCCAATATACTAAGTGTGATTCTATTTTATTATTAACATAATTTGTTTTTATTTTTAATTTTATTTTTAAATTTTCCCATGCTTTAAATATTTTATCTAAACCATATTTTTTAATATCTATTGTTAATAATCCTGGTATAAAATCATTTCCTATTAAATAACATAGTGTAATAAAATCTTTTGTACTTATTTCAAGATTTGATATTAAATTATGTAATTTTTTAATTTCAACATAATTATATTCTATATTTTCATCTAAATTTATATTTTCATTTGTAAATACCTGTTTTTCTCTCATTACATATATATTATATTCATATTCTATACTCAAAAATAAAAATAATAAATCTGCATCTAATCCATATATTATTATTGAATCTGTTGATGGAATATTTTTTTTTATATATTGTAATATTTTGTGTTCTCCTTCTCCTTCATCATGATATGATGAATAAATATATTTTATTCTATTTTTGTTTAATTCTTTTGTATATTCTTCTATTTTTTTATTTATTCTTTCCATATAATCTGTTCCTGGTGTTAATTCTATTGAACTTATTGGTATTTCTGGTTCTTCTATACTATTTGATTTTAATTTTGTTTTATATATGTTATCTTTTTTAAAATTATTCTTTAATTTTATTTCTGTATCAAATAAATATCTATATCTTCGTTGTCTTTGTTGTAAAATTTTTCCCATTGGTGCTACACCATCTATTCCTATATATAAATATTCTGGTTTTATTTTTTCTATCATGTCATCAATACTTGATTTTATTTTTTCCCATATTAATTCCTCTAATTGTAATCTTATATCTTCATTTTCTTTTATTTTTAATAAACCATTTCTATATTTTTCTAATATATTTGCTACACATGGATGTAATAAACAATTAGTATCTAACATAAGCCATTTTATTTTAATTTCTAAATTATCTAATATTAGATTTTTTGCTCCTAATTTTTTCTTATTTTTTAATAACCATGCAAAAAATCCTGGTACACCCATTATATAAATATATTAAATGATTTTTAAATTAATTATTAATTCAATTTTTATTTATTATAATAAAACTAAAAAATAAAAATGATTACTTTTAAATTAATTTATTATTTATTTATTATATTTACTTTTTTATTTAAAAATATCTTTTTTTGTTCTAAATTATATTTTTTTGTTCTAAATTATATTTTAGTTTTAATAAGGTTATTTTATAAATTTACTATATTTTCTTATTATTATATATTCAAATTTTTAATAAAACAATCCATATTTTATATTTTATAAATTTAAATAATTTCATTAAATAATAATAAATTATTTTAATAAAAGTAATCATCTTTTATATGTCTTCTTAAATAGAAATATTTTTTAGGATGTAAATTTTGTAAAATTTAGAGTGTATTGTAAATAATACAAATTTTTATATAATATAAATTCTAGAATATTTTAAATTTAATATAATAATATTTTTTAATATAATAAATTTTTATATAATATATATATATTATATAAATGTCAAGTTCTAAAATAGATCTTCAATCCATTGAAAAACAAAATGGAGGTAAAAAATCAAAAAAACAATCAAATAATATGGATTTAAAAATGACACCTAAAAAATCCTCTAAAAAATCCTCTAAAAAATCCTCTAAAAAATCCTCTAAAAAATCCTCTAAAAAAGGCTCTAAATTATCAAGATTTAATAATGATATGATGGAAACCATTAATTATAATATTGATATTGAAGGTGGAAAAAATCAATCAGGTGGTGCTAAAAAATCTTCTAAAAAATCCTCCAAAAAAGCATCAAAAAAAACTTCTAAAAAAACTTCTAAAAAATCTTCAAAAAAAATGATTGGAGGTGTTAAAAAAACTTCTAAAAAAGCCTCCAAAAAAGCCTCCAAAAAAACTTCTAAAAAAACTTCTAAAAAAGCTTCCAAAAAAACTTCCAAAAAAACTTCTAAAAAATCTTCTAAAATGATTGGAGGTGCTAAAAAAGCTTCTAAAAAAGCTTCTAAAAAAGCTTCTAAAAAAACTTCCAAAAAAACTTCTAAAAAATCTTCTAAAATGCAAACAGGTGGTGCTAAAAAATCATCAAAAAAATCATCAAAAAAATCATCAAAAAAAGCATCTAAAAAATCATCTAAAAAAACATCTAAAAAATCTAAATTATCATTAGCAAGAGTTATTGATATAGATATGTTAGGTGGTGTAAAAAAATCATCTAAAAAATCATCTAAAAAATCATCTAAAAAAGGTTCTAAACAAAAAAGAGAACTTAATCCTGCTCTTAAAGAAGCACTTGAATTTAAAGAAAAAATTATTAAAGATTTAGGTGTTGATAGAAAATATTGGTTTGGTTTAAATACTTATTTTTATGAATTAAGAACTGAAGCATTGAAAGATGTTAAAGATAGCAAAGATTTTAAAACATTACATAAAAAACTTATGGAATTATTTGATAAAGATCTTAAAAATAGAGGCAAAGACAAAATTTCTAAATATGTTATTAATCTTGCAGAAGAAATTAAAAAGAAAAGATCCAAAAAATAAATAAAATTAATTTACTTAAATTATAATAAAAATAAATAAAATTAATTTACTTAAATTATAATAAATATAATAACAATTTTTAATATATAAATAATTATATATTAAATATCTAAACATAAAAACATAATAATCTTTTAACAAAATAAAAAATTAAATATTCCATATTAAAAATAAAAAGGACATAAAATTACAACAATAAAATAATTAAAAATAAAAATTTTAATTTTATATATACTTTTAATACAAAATATATTTTAATACTAATTATAGTAATTTAATAAAAATTGAATATAATTTTATCTGAAAATCTATTATTCATACTAATAACAATAATTTACTTTTATATTCTTACTAAAATAATATGTACAGAAACCGCTTCTCAGATTTAACTAGTGTTAGTGTTAGTAATGATACACATATTAAACAAGTTAATAAAAATAAACAATATAAAAAAACAAACAGAGTAATTCAAAGAAATATTATACTCAACAGTCTTCTAAATCTCAAATTAATAATAAATTATTATCTTTAACAAAAGAAAATATTTCTAATTTAAATAATAATTTTTCAAAATATTCCCAATATTTAGAATCAGATATTATTGTTAAAGCAAAAAATAAATTATATTTGGCTTTAACTATTGCATTAAAACAAAAAGTTTATAAAGGTTTATCTTTAGTAACTAACTCTGATAGTATTTTGAATTTATTAGATGGAAGTTCTATTATCACATATTACAATGAAATTGCTTGTGGAGAAGAATCAAATGGTGAAAATGGTTTTGGATTTAAACTTTATCAATTTAAATATTTGGAAACAATTTTTAATATTGTTCTAAGTTATAATTGGAATTATAATTCTAATTCTGCAGAATATGATTCAGATATTATTCTTCATAATTCTCTAAAAAATTATAATAAAGAACTAATTTTTATTGAATTGGAAAAGAATTTAAAAAGTAAATTTAGTTCATTTAAATTTTTTGTTAATTTTAATGAAGCATCTGCTTATATTAAAGATTTAGGAAAACAACATTCTATTAGAATTACATTTTTTAAAAATTTGAAAAGAACAAATAAATCTATTGAACATAAATTTATTGAAAATAAAAAAAAATCTAAAGTAGAAAAATATGAAAATCATATTCCTACTCCAATTTTATTAAATGAATTTTTACCCCAAATTGTAAATTAATATGATAAATGTTTATAAAATATCATTAAATGACTATAAAAGATCTAAAAATATATTATCTCAATTATTAATAATCCACATTTTATTTTTATAAATTATTACTTTATATTACTAATATAAATATTTTAATTTTCAGGATAATCTTTATTAAAATAAATTCCATTAATTACTTTTATATAATCTTATACCTTGTGATTTAATAGTATCAATAAATACATTGTGTAATATTTTATTTAAATCTTCAGAACAAAAATTAACTAATTTTATAATTCAATTATTATTAAAATTTGTTATATTATTTATAATTTTATTTTGTAATTTATTATTTATTTTAATTACTTTTTTGTATTTATATAAATCCAATAAAATATTTGTACTAAATATTTATATAATAGATAATTTAATGAATTTACTTTTTATTTTATATATTTTAGTAAAAAAATTTTATTGAATTACTATAAATTATTTTACATTATATTTAACAGAACATCCAGAAATTAATAATTATATTGAAATAAAAGAATTTAAAAAATATATTCAAAAAAAACAAAATCTAATATTAAAAATAAAATAAAATTAAATTAAATATTTATAACAAAAAAGAGATACCAATTAAAAATTATAAAAAATAAAATTTGAATGTAAAAACTATTTATTGATTGAAAATTAATTTAAGATGGAACAGGATATGATGTATATGGTGCTAACATACTTTTACCTATTGATGTAATATTAGCATAAGAATCTGTTTTTAAATCTACAAATGCATTATATCCATCAAATATTCCATTTATTTCTGGATTTTTTTTACTATCTGCTAAAGTACATTTAGCAACTGTGCTATTAATAATATTTGCATTTTCTTTTGCTAATTTCATTAATGGACTATTTGGATCTTCAATTAATTTTACTTTTGATAAATAATAACCTTTAGAATCAGGACCTGCTCTATTTGGTACATTTGTATCAGGTGAAAATAATAAGGGAAGATCATTCATTGTATTATAATCAGGATCTTTAGCAGTTTCATAAATTGTTTTATTATTTATTATATTATTTGCTTCATTTGAATTAGTTATATCAGATATTAAATGTCTACGATTGTCATCATATATTAATGGATAATCTTGAATTCCTCCAAACTCTTCATTTATATTATCATTTATATTATCATTTATATTATCATTTATATTATCATTTATATTATCATTTATATTATCATTTAAATTAATATTTGTATTTTCAATATTAGAAAAATTTTCAATATTTGATTCTTGAGAATTTAAAACAGATTCATTTGAAATTGTACTTATTATATCATTTAAATTTATTTGTTTTACATTATTATCTTTGTCTATATTTAAATAAATTGGTGGAATTTGACAAGAACTAGAAGGAACATTTATTGTTACAGAACTTAATTTTGAATCAATTAATTGAATTATACTAAATCCTATAATAAAAGCAACTAATAATGCTAATATTATCATAATAATAAAGTCTATTTTATTATATAAAAAATCTGTCATTTATTTTAATTATATTATATATATAATATAATTAATCACAATATCAGTTTTAAATTTATAAATTAAAATATTTTATATTTTAATTAATATATTTTTGACAAGTATTTATCCAACTAACTGTTTTAGGATTTTCTAAATTATTTATAATAGTCACAGTTTGATATTCACTTGGATTAGTATAAATAATATCTGCAAATGGTGTTGGTCCTGGTCCACCTGGATTATAAAATTGAGTATAATTTATTTTATCAGATGGAATTATTAATTTTGTAATATTTTTAATTATATCTATATTTCCTTTAACTATTATATCTATTTGATTATCATGGTCTTCAATATATGTATCATTATATATATTTTGTTTTTGACCTAAATCTGATAATCCTACAATTTCAACATATTCTAAACCACAATTAAAATAATATTTATAATTTTGTTTTTTTAAATCAAATGATTTTTTTGTTATTGGATCATTATATTGTAAATAAAAATATTTTTCATACATATTTGGTAACATTGAGCTTATTCCATTTGGTGAATAACCACCTTTTGTAAAAATACGAAATCTATATTCAGCTTTATTTGTATATAAATCTAAAGCACTATTTGTATTTTCAATTTGATTAATACCACAACCAATATCTCCCAAATAATTATAAATACCTGGTAAATTATATTTTGTTAATACTACTGATGCTATTTCTAATGATGAAGAATATGGATTTGAACATGATACATTTTTTCCAGTCATATCATATAAACCATTTGGACCTATAGCTACCATTTTTTTTCCATTTACAGATTCTACTATTTCCAAAGTTACAGGATAAATTGCATTTGGTCCAGAAGTTATTTTATTATTAAAATAACCAACTAACACTATACATTGTTTTTCATTAAATTTTGTATTTGGACTAAATGTAAATGTTAATGGTTTAGTTATATTACCATTATTTAATGTTATTAAAAATTGTGTAGAATCAACACTTGATGGTAAAATTGGAAATGAAAAACATACTGGAATATTATCTATTTTTTCAGCTATTGTTGGAAATATTGATGAATAATATCCACGAGGATCACCTGATGTTGTTATTGTTCTAATTGGAAAAATATTTGGATTTATATTATCATTCCAATTACCTTGAGTTTCTTTTATATAATTTTTATCTAATATCATTCCTGCTTGTAAATATGAAAATCCACCTGCACTTAATATTTCAGGATTTTCTGTATATAAATTTGAATTAACTATTATATCACAATTATATTTACTATAATTTGGAAAATTTGCTTTATTAAATTCATTATTATTATGTTCTAACGCAATATTTATAAGTGAATTTTCATATTCATATGTTTGTAAATCTATATTTTTATTATGATATTTAAAATAAATTGTTGGAAAATTGTTCATTTTAAATCTATTTTATATAATAAAATTTTTATGGGTAGAATAAATTTATTTTATTACAAAAAACATAATTAATAATTATTTACCAAGTTCAATAATAAATTCAATAATAAATTCAATAACAAATTTACTAACAAATAAATAATTTATTAAACTATATAATACATTTAAAATTAGTTTGGAATTTTAATCAATAAATAATTTACTTATTTCAATAACATATATAACATTTGGTTCTTATTTTAATTAACCAATAAATAATTTACAATTATTATTAAAAGAAATAAAAATAAAATAAAATAAGTAATAACAGTTAAATATCCATAATATAAAATAATATAATATTTTAGTTATTTAAAAATATCTTTTTTGTTATAAATTATGTTATTTTACACCTTTGCATATTTAAAACACCGAAATTTTAAATATGCTATTTATATTTTTTTAATGTTTTTCTTCTAGGATTTAAAAAAAATTAAATTAATTTTATTATACAAATACAAACCATGAAAACTAAAACTATTGTCTTATCAGTTAAAAAAATTATTAAAATGATCAAATGGTGTTTGCTTGAATTATTAACAAATACTTCAATAGATCATAGAAATTATAACTATACAAGCAAACCACTAGTATCCCCATTAGTTGAATAAATTAAAGTAAATAGTGGAAGTTTTGATAAAAGAATTGAACACTTGGCAAATCAAATTATGTTAAATGATAAATTCTGTTAATTAATTTAAGAGTTTGGTAGATTACATAATGAAGATTCAACAGATAATTGTGATGATATATATGAAACAGAACAAGAATTATTTAATACATTTGTTGAATTGACTGGTTTATATGAGATTAATTCTTTACATGGGGATTCATCTGATAATTTTAGAGATAAATTTACAAAATTGATTTATTAGTTTAATTTGTTTGATTTATAAATTATTTTATATAATATTAATTTATAAAATATTGAAAAACAAGTTATATTAGTAACTTGATGGGTGTGGGTTTTATTGGGTTTAAATGGTTGTTGAATTAATTTAATTAGGTTGCAAAGTAATAATTATTAATATTTTATTTAATTTTAGTAGAAAAAATCACAGGAACAAGATTTTTATCAATTGAATATTGTGAGAAATAAATTCTTAAATAAGTATTTATTTATTATATTTAATAAATAAAGCTTATAAGATATTTTATAAATTTTGTATCTTTTCTTATTATTATACATTTAAATTTTTTAATAAAACAATTTACATTTTATATTTATAAATTTAAATGATTATATTAAATAATAATAAATTATTATAATAA
>Ga0169931_10007060_pt1 | contig 16769 bp, 14 predicted proteins | sample Kivu_15m_20L_FD_129675 | JGI IMG/M metagenome (GOLD analysis project Ga0169931, IMG submission 129675) | Freshwater microbial communities from Lake Kivu, Western Province, Rwanda to study Microbial Dark Matter (Phase II) - Kivu_15m_20L... | ecosystem: Environmental > Aquatic > Freshwater > Lake...
GGCCGAGCTGGAATCCAACCCCAGGGCCCGCAGCGCCAGGCTGAGGGTGCTCGAACGCCTCCCGGAACCATGAGCACCAGGCAACGTTCCGAGATCCGCATGGGGACGATCCTCCGGGCGCTGACCGGCTCGGCGATGATCGGCACCCTGGGCTTCCTGTGGATCCTCCAGAGCCGGGCCCACCAGGGGCTGCAGGACCGGATCTCCCAGATCCGGACCCACTGCACGGCCCTCGAGCGCTCCATCGCCCGGGACCAGCAGGACATCGAGAGGCTCCTGACCCGGCCGGCATTGATGCGCCGCATCCACGAGCTGGGACTCGGGCTGACCAACATCGCCTACCGGCAGGTGATCCATGTCACCAATCCGGCCGCCGCACCCGGGCCGTCGCACGAGCTGACCCGCACCCCGGTTCCCCTGGTCGCGCCCCCGCCGCCGATGGCGACCCTGCCGCACTGACCGACTCCCATGAACGCCCCCATCGCCACCGACAGGACGCTGACCGGGCTGACCCTGATCTGCTGCGCCGTCTTCGCCGGACTCGCCGGCCGCCTGGTGTACATCCAGGGGTTCCGTCCCGAGACGGCGCGCTACACGCTCGGGGCCAACCCGGCGCGCGTGTCGTACCTGCCGGCCCCACGCGGCGAACTGCTCGACCGGCGCGGCGAGCGGCTGGTCTTCTCGCAGTACACCTACAACCTGCGGGGCAACCCCGTCGTGGTCAGCAACCAGGCCCCCCACCTGGCGGCGATGCTGGCCCCGCTGCTGTCGATCCCGGCCGGCGTGCTCGAGGAGCGCCTGACGATCCGTCCGGAATTCCGCTGGAAGGCCCTTCCCGCGACCAACGCCTCCGGCCTGGTGACCACGCAGTGGGTGCACGTCCTCCACACCAACCAGAACGTCCTGGTCGCCTCCAACCTGACCCACGCGGAGTGGACCCGGGTGCAGACCAACCTCAAGGTCTTCCGCCCGCCCGAGCAGCAGCGGCTCCTGGCCGCCTCGGCGGCGCTGGCGCACCGCCGCACCAACGCGGCCCCGATCCCCTGGTGGAACCTGCCGGCCAGGTACCGCTTCCGGAAGGAGATCGGCCGCGAGGGCAGGGAGATCGCCCAGGCCCTGAAGAGGATCCAACCCCAATTGAGGGAGGTCCGGGAGAACGGCATCACCGCGGAGATCGTGGAACGACGCATCATGCCGCATGGGGAGCTGGCCGCGCCGGTGCTGGGATCGACGACCAACGGGCAGATCCCGCTCGTCGAGTACCGCACCGCGACCCAGCGCGTCCAGGTCCGGACCCGGGAGCTTCCGGCCGAGGTGCGCGGGGCCGACGGCATCGAGCGGCAGTTCGACGACGAGCTGCACGGCGTGCCCGGCCAGTCGGTGCTCCGCCGTGGCAAGGGCCGAGAGCTGGCGGGCTCGCGCGAACTCGACCTGCCCCCGCAACCCGGGGCCAACGTGCGCCTGACCCTCGACGCGAACCTCCAGTATGTCGCCGAGAACGCGTTGCATAAGGCCATGGGACGGCTGAAGCCGAACTGGATGTCGGCGATCCTCGTCCGGCCCGCGACGGGCGAGATCCTGGCCCTGGCCAACGCCACCGACCCGGAGTACATCCCGCCGGTCCAGCCCGGCGCCCCGGTCCCCAAGGGCGGCCCGGTCCGGCCGAGGCGCCGCAACCATGCCGTCTCCGAGTTGGTCGAGCCCGGTTCCACCTTCAAGCTGGTGACCTACTCCGCCGCCTTCGAGGCGCTGGCCGGCCGCCATCTCACCCCCGATTCGCGGATCGACTGCGAGGGCGGCCTCTGGCACCCGCCGGCCGGCCGCCGCAAGCCCATCGCCGACGCCCGGGGACACAAGCTGCACACGGTGACCCTCGAGGAGGCCTTCGCCGCCTCGTCCAACGTCGGCGCGGCGAAGCTGGGATACGCCCTGTGGGATCCGGCGGCGCCCCCGCGCGGCACCGCGCTGGTGCGGTACGCGGACGCCTTCGGCCTGCTGCGCCGGAGCGGAATCCTGTGCGGGGGCGAGCAGAACCCCCGGATCCCGGCGTGGGACGGCCTGGGGACGCAGCTCATCCTCTCCTATGGCTACGGCATCTACACCTCGCCATTGCAGATCGCCATGGCCTACGCGGCCGTCGCCAACGACGGGATCCTCATGGAACCGATGCTCGTGGCGTCGGTCGAAACGCCTTCCGGGGGCGTCATCCGCAACCTGGCGCCCCGGCAGGTCGGCCGGGTGGTCGCCCCGGAGACGGCGCGGCACCTGGTCCGGCTGATGACGGCCGTGGTGGGGCCGAAGGGCACGGGCAAGGACGCGGCGCTGGCGGACTACACCGTCGCCGGCAAGACCGGGACGGCCAACAAGATGACCAAGGCCCACATGGCCGCCGGGATCACGGCACATTTCAGCACCTTCGTCGGCTTCCTCCCGGCCGAGAACCCGCAGGTCTGCCTGCTGGTCTGCGCCGACGAGCCCACCGGCACCGACGGACGTGCCGCCTACGGCGCCGCCTGCGTGCCCGTCTTCAAGGAGATCGTCCGCGAGACGGCCAGCTACCTGACGATCCCCCCCTCCCCGACGGCCACGGTGAACACCCTCGCCGCCGGTCCGGGGGGCCACGCCCCGCGCCCGTGAGCATGCCTCCCATCGACGTGTCCAGGATCCCCGGCACCGCGGCCGGTCCGCGGCCGACCGCCCGCGACGAGGGCACGCCGTCGGCGCGCCCGAAGGCCTTCGGGCCGTCCACCACCGGCTGCGAGACGGGCGGACGGCGGCAACGGCAGAGCTCCCTCCGTCAGGCACCCCCGACCGGGCGGCTGCGGCCGACCGCCGCGCCGGACATCGCCCACGCCGGCGGGGTCGGCCCGGGCCCGGCGGGGCATCCGCTCGAGCGCCTGGACCTCTGCCGCATCCCGCGGGAGGGCCGGGTGTCGGCGGCGACGGCGGCCCTGCTGCACGGGCTGCTCGCCCACGCCGGGAGGCGTCCGGCGCTGCTCACCCCGGAGGGCGGACGGATCGCCGACCGGCTCTTCCCGCAGCGACCGGTGCGCGAGGAGGCCCTGGAGTGGGCGCGCCTCCTGGCCAGCCATGTCCGGTGCGGCGGCGACTGCCTGGTCGTCGAGGAGGACGCCGAGATCCGCGCCCTGATCGGGCAGGCCAGCCCGCGCGCCCGGCTCGGGACCCCGACCGGGATCCGGGTTCGGGTCGAGGCGCTGGCCCTGCACTGGAAGGGGACCCGCCTGGAGGTCCTCGGGCTGCCCGGGACGCCGCCGAGGACGGCCCACCTGCCGATCGTCGGCGGCTCCAACCTGAAGGGGCTCGAGGCCGCGCTCGAGGTCGCGCTGGCCGCCGGCTGCCCGATCCCCCGCACCCTGGGGGCGCTGCCCCTGCTTGAGCCACCCCAGGGTCTGCTGGAGCCTGTCCAGGCCGGCCAGCCGTTCGGCGTGTTCGTCGATCGCGCCGCCTCCCCCGACGATCTCCGGGACCTCATCGCCGAGGCGCGCACCCTCGGCGGACGACGGGTCCTGCTGGTGACCGGGATCCGTGGGAACACCGGGTCCGCCGAACGGGCCGCGCTGGGGGACGCCGCCCGGGGGGCCGACGAGGTCGTCTTCACGTCGGACAACCCGGGCCACGCGACGGTCGGCGACATCCTCGCCGATCTCCAGCGTGGCCATGGCGGCGCGTCCCGTGGCGAACCGGACCGCCACCTGGCCATCCGCACGGCGGTGCGGGACGCCCGCGCGGACGACGTGGTGCTCATCGCCGGCAAGGGCGGACTGCCGTTCCAGGAGGTCCGGGGGTCGGTCATCCCGTGGGACGACCGCGGGCATGCCCGCGAGGCGCTGGCCGCACGCGGATGGGTGGGGGACTCGCTGTGACCATGCCACACCGACCACACCTCCTCGGCGTGCTCGCCGGCCTGTTCCTGGCCGCCGGACTCGTGCTCTCGTCGCTGGTCCTCACGCGCACCTGGCTGAAGGTCGCCGACGCCGAGTCGATCAGCGTCACCGGCTCGGCCCGCCGCAACGTGCAGTCCGACCTCGTGGTCTGGCGCGGGACGATCACCGTCGAGAGCGCCACGCTGCTGGAGGCCCAGGCGCTGCTGGCCCGCCAGGAATCCACGACCCGGGACTTCCTCGCGGCCCAGGGCGTCACCAACACGCACTTCCACCCGATCGCCATCCAGCGCATCCAGGTCCGCGCGGGCCGACAGACCGCCGACGGCGGCGGCGACGACGACGGGACCGAGGCCCCGTCCTCCAGGTTCCGCCTGGGCCGCACGGTCGAGGTCCGTTCGGGCGACATCGACACGGTCCTGGCGATGGACGCCAAGGCCCCCCAGCTCGTCACGCAGGGCATCGAGTTCACGGCGGGCTCGCCCGAGTTCATCTGGACCAAGGCGGGCGAGGCCAAGATCGAGATGCTGGCCGACGCCTCCCGGGACGCCCTCGCCCGGGCCGAGCAGATCGTCTCGCCGGGCGGGCGGCGCATCGCGCGGATGCGCTCGGCCAAGATGGGGGTCTTCCAGATCACCCCGCTCCACTCGACGCAGAACACCTGGGACGGGATGAACGACACGACCTCCCGCGAGAAGACCGTCACCGCCGTGGTCAACGCGACCTACGCCCTCGACTGATGCAACCCCTCACGCTCCAGAGGATCGCCGAGGCCACACACGGCGTGGTGCATCCCGCCACGGCGGGCGGGGTCCGGGTCGCCGGCGTCTGCACCGACTCGCGGCGGCTGGGGCCGGGGCAGCTCTTCGTGGCCCTGCGCGGGGAACGCTTCGACGGGCACGACTTCCTCGGCGATCCCGTCCTCGCGTCGACGGCGGCCGCCGTCCTGGTCTGCGCCGGAAGCCCGGGCGGGATTCCGGCAGGCATGCCGTCCGTGCACGTCCGGGACACGCGCACCGCGCTGGCGGACCTGGCCGCCGCCCACCGGTCGGGCCTCGGCATCCCGTTGGTCTGCGTCGCCGGATCCAACGGCAAGACGACCACCAAGGAGCTGCTGGCCACCGTGCTGTCGACCCGCTTCCGCACGCTCCGTTCCGAGGCGAGCTTCAACAACGACATCGGCGTGCCGCTCAGCCTCCTGGCCGTCGACGCCTCGCACGAGGTGGCCGTGCTCGAGGCCGGGACCAACCATCCGGGCGAACTGGCCCCGCTGGTCCGGCTGATCTCGCCGCACATCGGGGTCGTCCCGCAGATCGGGCGGGAGCACCTCGAGCACTTCGGCGACGTCGAGGGGGTGCTCGAGGAGGAGAGCGCGCTGGCCCGCGCCCTGCCCGGGACCGGCACCCTCTTCCTCAACGGCGACTGCCCGGCGGCCGCACGACTGGCCGGTCGCACGCCGGCCCGGGTGGTGCGGTGTGGTTTCGGTCCCGGCAACGACTGGAGCGCACGCCTGCTCGGGTCGGACTGGGAGGCCACGCGCTTCGGGCTCACGGCGCCGGACCCGTGTTGGAGCGGCGACTACGCGCTGGGCGTGCCGGGCCGCCACATGGTCTCGAACGCCATCCTGGCCCTCGCCGTCGCCGCGTCCATGGGCGTCGATCCGGAGGCCGCCCGGGAGGCGCTGCGCGGGTTCCGCGGTGCCCGCCAGCGGCTGCAGTGGTCCGAGCGCCGCGGAGTCCGCTGGCTCGACGACACCTACAACGCCAACGCCGACTCGACGCTGGCCTCGCTCCGGACCCTGGCCGACCTCCCCTGCGAGGGCCGGCGGATCGCCGTCATCGGCGACATGGCCGAACTCGGGGGCCACACGGCCGAGGCCCACCGCGAGGTCGGCGCGGAGGCACGCCGGCTGGGGATCGACCTCCTCGTGTGCGTCGGCCGACAGGCGGCCCACACCGCCTCCGGGGCCGGGGACAGCGGTCGGGTGCTGTGCTTCCCCGACGTCGAGAGCGCGGTGCCGGCGCTGCGCCCGATGATCCACCCCGGCGACTGCCTGCTGGCCAAGGCCTCGCGCAGCAGCCGGATCGAGCGGCTGATCGAGTCGCTGGCCGTCGAGCCGTCCGGAACCCACATCCCCGGCTGATCGCGACATGCTCTACAAGCTCCCAGAACTGTTCCCGACGGTCCCTTGGACGGTGTTCAAGTACGTCACCTTCCGAAGCGCCGGCGCGGCGGTGACCGCGCTGGTGCTGAGCTGGCTCCTCGGACCCCGGGTGATCGAGGGCCTCAGGAACCTCCGGTTCCGGCAGAACTACCAGCCCAAGGACGTGCGCAACCCGGGCGACGCCACCGCGGCGTCGGCCGACCTCGCCAAGCGCGGCACACCGACGATGGGCGGGGTGCTGATCCTCCTGGTCCTCGACATCTCGGTCCTGCTCTGGGCCAAGCCCAACGCCCTGGTGGTGCTGACAATGCTCTCCGTGATGGTGCTGGCCTTCCTCGGCTTCTACGACGACTGGCTGAAGGTCACCCGCCAGGACGCCGCCGGGGCGAAATCCAGGGTCAAGTGGATCGTCCAGACCCTGCTTGCCGTCGTCGTGGGCATCTACCTGTGGCAACTGCCCTCGACGCGGGCCCTCGTGACGGAAATCCAGATCCCCTTCTTCAAGGATCCCGTGCTCAGCGCCGTGCCATGGATCGGAATCCCGCTGGTGGCGCTGACGCTCGTCGGCAGCTCCAACGCGGTGAACCTGACCGACGGCATGGACGGACTGGCCATCGGTTGCACGCTCATCGTGGCCATGGTGATGCTGATCCTCACCTACCTGGCCGACAACGTGAAGCTGGCCACCTACCTGCAGATCCCCCACGTTCGCGGAGCCAGCGAGCTGACGGTCGTCTGTGCGGCCCTGATCGGGGCCTCGCTCGGGTTCCTCTGGTTCAACTGCCACCCGGCCGAGGTGTTCATGGGCGACACCGGATCGCTGGCCCTCGGCGGCGCCCTGGGTCTGATGGCGGTGCTCATCCACCAGCCGCTGGTGCTGCCGATCGCCGGGGCGGTCTTCGTCGCCGAGGCCGGCAGCGTGATGCTGCAGGTGGGCTGGTTCAAGTACACGAGGCGCACCACCGGCGAGGGCCGGCGGATCTTCCTCATGGCGCCGCTCCACCACCATTTCCAGAAGCTGGGCTGGAAGGAGTCCAAGATCGTCACCCGCTTCTACATCGCCGGAATCCTCTGCGCGGTGGTGGCCCTGAGCACCCTGAAGATCCGATGAACGCGCGACCTTCCAGACGAAACTCCGACCGGCCGGCCGGGCCGGCCGGTTGCTCCTTGATCCGGCGGCCGCCGGTGGTTTCATTGGGGTCCTGTCGGCGGCACCGGCCCTTGCGGCCGGAGACCGTCGGAATCGCCGCGGCGATCCGTGCAAACCCGATCCATTCCATCGACACCCCGTCCTCCGTGCCGTTTGGCCGGTGGCACGTCGTCGACCGGTCGTCCCGCCCGAGCGGACGCACTTTCGTCCCGATCCGGTGGGAGGACCCGGACCGGGACGGACCCTCAAGAACCCATCCTCGATCCATCCAGCACCGTCCAACCCACTGACCCATGAGCATCCCCAACTCCCCCCTGCTGCCCGGTTCCAAACTGGAGCAGGCGGCCAAGAGCCGATCCACCTTCAGCATCGCCGCCTTCATCTTCAGCGCGCACGTGGCCGTGTTCCTCGTGGTGCTGCTCAACGGCTGCAACAAGGAGAGCACGGCGACGACCTCCGAGCCCGCGACGCCGGCACACCCGACGGATGTGGCGGTCCAGCCGGCCCAACCCCCGGGCGGTGCCGCCGACCTCGTGCCGCCGCCGGGTGCGGACGCGCTGCCGACAACGCCGACCAACGTACCCACTGGCGGCATCGTGAACTTCTCCGGCGGCCCGACCAATCAGACGCCAATCACGCCTCCGCCCGACCTCGGAGTCGGCCCGACGACCGGTACACCGGGCGGGACACAGGCCCCTGAAAACGTCGGCGCGACCAGCGAGTACAAGGTCAAGAGCGGTGACATCGCCTTCAACATCGCCAAGGCCAACGGGATCTCCCTCAAGGCGCTGAAGGACGCCAACCCGAACATCGACCTCGGCAAGCTCAAGGTGAACCAGGTCCTGCAGCTGCCCGCCGCCGGTACCGCGAAGGAGGCCGCGCCGAAGAAGGCCGCCAAGTCGGCCGGCACCGATGCCGCCGACGCCGCCGGCGAGGCCACCGGTGGATCCTCCCACACGGTCAAGGGCGGAGACACCCTCGGCAAGATCGCCAAGAAGCACGGGGTCACGGTGAAGGCCCTGCGCGCCGCCAACAACCTCTCCGGCGACAAGATCAACATCGGGCAGAAGCTCAAGACCCCCGCCAAGGGCGCCCCCGAGGCGACGGCCCCCGCGACCAAGGCCGCGGCGGATGCGCCCATCGCCGACCCGGCCCCGGTGGCTCCTCCGGCCGTACCGGGCCGCTGAACCGGCATCGGGACTCCCGAAGGCCCTCCTCTCCCGAGACGCCCCCTCCCCATGCGCACCACGTCGATCCTGCTGCTGTTGACGGTCAGCCTCCTGCTGGCCCTCAGCTTCACCATGCTGGCCAGCGCGGTGATGATGGACGCGAGGTTCTCGAACCTCGTGGCCACCCAGGGCGTGGCCATCCTGGTCGGGGCGGCCCTGATGTGCGCCCTGTGGCGGAGCGACTACCGGCTGTGGCTCCGGAACCACTGGTGGGGGTACGGCATCGCGCTGGTTCTCCTGGTGCTGGTGCTCTCGCCGCTGGGCACCTACCGCAACGGGGCCCAGCGCTGGGTCTTCGGCACCCAGCCCGGGGAGTTCGCCAAGCTGCCCCTCCTGCTCACGCTGGCGGCCTGGGGGGCGAGGTTCGGCCCCCGCATGCGCCTCGGCGGCTTCATCCAGACCGGCCTCTGGGGACTGGTGCTGCCCGGCCTGGTGGTGCTGCCGCTCCTGGGCCTGCTCTACAAGCAGCCCGACCGCGGCACCATGATCCTCTTCGGCATGGTGACGGTGGTGGTCCTGTTGCTCGGCGGGATGCGCCGGCGCTTCGCCATCGTGCCGCTGCTGCTCGGGGCCGGTCTGGGCGTTCACTTCTACCGGTCCAGCAAGATGGTGCGCGACCGGATGGACGCCTTCCTGCATCCGGAGCTGTATCCGCAGACCACCGGGTCGCAGGCGCTGAAGTCGCTGGCGGCCCTGCGCGAAGGCGGCCTCGAGGGCGTGGGGCTGGGCTCCGGGGTCATCAAGCTCACCATCCCGGAGCAGCACACCGACTTCATCCTGCCGGTGATCGGCGAGGAGCTGGGCCTCTTCTTCACCCTCGGGGTGCTGGTCGCCTTCGTGGTGATCCTCCTCTGCGCGGTCCGCATCGCCGCCCGGGCGGCCGACGTGGAGGGGAGGCTGCTGGCCGGGGGCATCGGTTTCCTGATCGCCTGCCAGGCGATGATCAACATCGCCGTGGTCACCAATTCGATGATCAACAAGGGCATGCCCCTGCCCTTCGTGAGCCGGGGCGGCTCGAGCGCGGTGACGATGCTGGCACTGGTCGGCCTGCTGCTGTCGATCGCCCGGCGGGCCCCGGAGACGGTCGAGTCGGCGTTCGGCGTCCGGACCAACCCCTTCCATTCCCCGGACCTCGAATCCCTGCCCGCCCGATGAACCGACCTGTCGGCACCTCGATCCATGTCGCCATCGCCTGCGGCGGAACCGGCGGCCACCTCTTCCCGGGGCTGGCGGTGGGACGGGAACTCGCGACCCGGGGCGCGCAGGTCACCCTGCTGGTCTCGCCGAAGGAGGTCGACCAGGAGGCCCTGCCGGGGATCGGCCTGGCCACGGCGACGCTCCCGGCGGTGGGGCTGCAGGGAGGCAACGTGGGCTCGTTCCTGGCGGGCTTCGTCCGCGCCTGGCGGTGCGCGCATCGGCTCTTCACCGGCCGCAGCCTCGGCCCGCGACCCCCGGAGGCCGTGCTCGGCATGGGGGGATTCACCGCCGCCCCGCCGATGCTGGCAGGGCGACGCCTCGGCGCCGCGATCTTCCTCCACGAGTCCAACACCGTGCCGGGACGGGCCAACCGGCTGATGGCCCGCTGGGTGCGGGAGGCCTTCTGCGGCTTCGAGGAGACGGCCTCCCGGTGGGGCGCCGCGCGCACGACCTGCACGGGCACCCCGGTCCGCGGGGAGATCGCGCGGCTGCGGCACGGCCGCGACGCCGGGGCGGCACGGATCGCCCTCGGCCTCGATCCGTCCCGACCGGTGCTGCTGGTCACCGGAGGCAGCCAGGGCGCCCGGGGGCTCAACCGGGCGGTGTGCGCGGCCCTGCCCGGCCTGGCCGCCGCCGCGCCGGACCTCCAGTTCATCCACCTGGCCGGGGTTCCCGACCTCGCCGAGGTGCAGGCCGCGCACCGTCCGCTGGGCGCGCGATCGTTCGTCCGGCCCTTCCTCCGGGAGATGCACCGGGCGCTCGAGGCGGCCGATGCGGCGGTCAGCCGGGCCGGGGCCTCGTCGCTGGCGGAACTGGCCGCCGCCGGGCTTCCCGCGGTGCTGGTGCCGCTGCCCACGGCGCAGGACGACCACCAGCGCCACAACGCCTCCGCCCTGGCCGGGGTCGGCGCGGCCACGCTGCTCGGGCAGGCGGGGCTGTCGCCGGACCGCCTGATGGACGCGGTGCTGCCGCTGGTCCGGGACGACGCGAAGCGCCTGGCGATGCGCCGGGCCCTGGCCGGACTGGACCGCCCGGATGCGGCGGCGGCGATCGCCGAAGGCATCCTCCACCACCTGCGCCAGCCTTTCACCCAGGCCGTCCGACGCGGCCCCCGGGGATCCGGGCTGCCGGTGGGCGGCCGCTGGATGCCCTTCAAGGAGGCCGCATGAGCAACCCGCTGCGACTGAGCCCGGAACCCGTCGATCCGGCGATCGAGTCGGCCGCCGCCCACGCCGAGGACATCTCCAACGCCTTCCGGGACCTCGGGATCGTCCTGCCTGCCGGGACGGTGGTGAGGCGCGACGAACCCCTGGCCCGGCGCACCACGCTGCGGGTCGGTGGGCCGGCCGACCTCTACGTGGAACCCGGCTCGGACAACGCGCTGGCGTCCGCCCTCGAGATCGCCAACCTCCGCAGCCTGCCGGTCTTCCTGCTCGGCCGCGGCTCCAACCTGCTGGTCCGGGATGGCGGCATCCGCGGCCTGGTCGTCTCGCTCGCCCATCCCCACTTCTCACGCGTCGAGACCGATGGGGGGCGGATCACCGCCGGCGCCGGTGCCCGGCTCAAGACGATCGCCCACGAGGCCCGGCGCGCCGGCATCGGCGGCCTCGAGTTCTTCGAGGGCATCCCGGGCTCCCTCGGCGGGGCGTTGCGGATGAACGCGGGGGCGATGGGGTCGTGGACCTTCGACGCGGTGGAGGAGCTGCGCTGCATGAGCCGCCTCGGGGAGGTCCGCCACCTGCCGGCCCGCGAGGTGCCCGTCGAGTACCGCTCCTGCCCGATGCTCGCCACGCACATCGCGCTCGGCGCGGTGCTGCGGGGACGACCCGAGGATGCCGACACGATCCGGGACCGCATGGAGCAGTATTCGGGCAAGCGCTGGTCGAGCCAGCCCAGCCAGCCGAGCGCGGGTTGCACCTTCAAGAATCCCCTGCCGACGCTCCCGGCCGGCCGTCTCATCGACGAGCTGGGGCTCAAGGGGACGCGCGTCGGCGACGCCATGGTCAGCGACGTCCACGGCAATTTCTTCGTCAACCTCGGGCGGGCCACCGCGGCGGACATGCTCGCCCTGATCGACCTGGTCCGCACGAGGGCGCTCGGGGAGCGGGGTGTCGCGCTGGAGACCGAGGTGGAGATCGTGGGCGAGGCCGCATGACCGACCGCCTCCACATCACCGTGCTGCGCGGCGGCCCATCGGCCGAGCGGGAGGTCTCGCTGCGCTCCGGCGACGCCGTGGCGCGGGCCCTGAGGTCGCTGGGCCACCGGGTCGACGAGGTCGATCCGGTGCCCGGGGCCCCGGAGATCCCGGACGGAACCGACGTGGTCTTCCTGGCCCTCCACGGGACGTACGGCGAGGACGGCACGGTCCAGTCCGAGCTGGAGGAGCTCGGGGTGCCCTACACCGGCTGCGGGGTCCGGGCCTCCCTCTACGCCTTCGACAAGATCCTCACCAAGCGCCGCTGCCTCCGGGCCGGGGTTCCGACGGCGCGGTTCGAGCGCTTCATCGACGCCGGTGCGCCCTGGCCCGACGGATGGCGGCCGCCGGTCGTGATCAAGCCGGCCCGCCAGGGCTCGAGCGTGGGCCTGCGGTTCGTCGACCGGATCGAGGACTTTCCCGGCGCGCTGGCCTTCTCCCTGTCGCATGGCGGCGAGGTGCTGATGGAGGAGCGCATCGCCGGACGCGAGACCACCGTGGGCCTGCTCGACGGGGAGCCGCTGCCGGTGGTGGAGGTCCGCCCGAGGTCCGGAGCCTACGACTACGCCAACAAGTACACCGCCGGCCGCACCGAGTACTTCTGCCCGGCGGAGTTCCCGGGGGAGGTGACCCGGGCCATCCAGGCCGCCGCGCTGGGGGCCTTCCACGCGGTGGGCTGCCGCGACTACGCCCGCGTGGACGTGATGGTCCGGCCCGACGGCTCGCCCGTGGTGCTCGAGGTGAACACCCTCCCCGGCATGACCGAGACGAGCCTGCTGCCCAAGGCCGCCGCCGCGGCCGGCATCGGCTTCGCGGAGCTCTGCGAGCGGATGGTGCGACGGGCCCTGTCCAGGCCGGCGACGGAACGTTGACCCCATGTTCACCCGCACCCAGGAGAACCGCAGACGGACACGGTCGGGACCCGTGCTGGAGGCCCGCCTGCGCGCCGACGCCGCGGACGGGTCGCGCGGGACGGCTGCGCGCCCCGTGCGATGGGCCGTCCGGCTGGTGGTGGCCCTGGTGTTCGGGGCGTCGCTGGCGGCGGGCGGCTGGTGGCTGCGCGAGAACTGGGTGCACCGCATGCCATCGCTGGCGCTCCGGGAGGTGGTGGTGGAGGTCGACGGCGTGCTCTCGGCCGACGAGGTCCGTCGCCTGGCCGGCGTGCCCAAGGGGCGCAACATCCTCTCGATCGACCTGCCGGGACTGAGGGACCGCCTGCAGCACCATCCCAGGATCGCCTCGGCCCGCATCGTCGCCGAGTTCCCCGGAACGCTGCTCATCGGCATCCGTGAGCGGCTGCCGCTCGTCGCCGTCGAACCCCTCTCCCGCAACGGCCTCCAGGCGCGCTACCTGCTCGACGAGGCCGGCCACCTGATGCTGCCGCTCGACGCCTCGAGCGCGCCCGCCGAGGCCGTCGAGGCCGAGTCGGCGCTGCCGGTGCTCGTCGGCCACGACGCGCAGCGGCCCACGGCGCGGGCCGACACGCTGCGGGCCCTCGACTTCATCCTGGCCTACGAGGCCGCCGCGCCGACCGGCCTGCCCGAGATCCGCTCCGTGTCCATCGCCGAGGCCGGGGTGCTCGTGGCCACGACCGAGACGGGTGCGGAGATCACCTTCGCCACCCGCGACTACCCCACGCAACTGCGCCGTTGGGGCGACATCCTGCGCCGGCTCGAGTCGGCCCAGGAGCCGCGCTCCATCCGCTCCCTGGACCTCAGCGTCTGGCAGAACTCCCCCATCCGCTGGAACGAGCCCCTGGCGGCCCCCGCGCCGTCGGCCGACGCGGCCGAACGGGTCCCCGACCGCATCCAGCGCCCCCGACCCAAACGACAGACCCGAAGAACCCATGTCTAAGGCATCCCCCATCCTGGTCGGACTCGAGATCGGCACCTCCAAGATCTGCGCCGCCATCGGCGAGGAGAACGAGCGCGGGGAGTTCACCCTGCTCGGCATCGGCCAGGCGAGGTCCCACGGCGTGCGCAAGGGCGAGGTCGTGGACCGCGAAAAGGCGCAGGAGGACGTCCGCTCGGCACTCGGGAACGCCGAGGAGCAGGCGCAGGTCACCATCCGCAACCTGTTCCTCGGGGTCACCGGTCGGCACATCGAGGGCTTCAACAACGTCGGCATGCACCCGGTCGCCTCGGACGACCGCCTGGTCACCGCGCAGGACGTCGCCGACGCCGCGGAGAACGCCAAGGCGATCACCCTGCCGGCCGAGCACACCATCCTGCACACGATCCGCCAGCGCATCTGCGTCGACGGGGTCGAGGTGGCCGACAACCCGGCCGGACGGCTGGGACGGAAGGTCGAGGCACACGTGCATGTGATCCACGGCAACGCCCTGCGCATCCAGAATTCCATGCAGCTGGTGCAGTCGCTCTCGATCGAGGTGAACCAGCCGGTCTTCAACGGCCTGGCCAACGCACAGGCGGTGCTGACGCCCGAGGACAAGGAGAACGGGGCGCTGGTCATCGACATCGGGGGCGGCGCCACCGAGTTCGTCCTCCAGCAGGGTCAGGCCATCCGCCAGTCCGGGGTGTTCGCCATCGGGGGCGACCATGTCAGCAACGACATCGCCCTCGGCCTGAAGATCAGCATGGGGATGGCCGAGCGGCTCAAGATCCGCCACGGCAGCGCCGTGGTCGGGGCCGGGAGCCGGGGCCAGTCGGTGCCGCTGGGCGAGAACGATGTGGGGATCCCGTCGAGGGAGATCAGCCTCGAGCAGCTCCACCGGATCATGTCCGTGCGCCTGCAGGAGCTCTTCGAGCTGGTGGCCGAGCGCTGCGCGGAGGGCTGCCTGCTCGACGAGGCGCGCGCCGGGGTCTTCCTGTCCGGAGGCTCCTCGCTCATCCCGGGCATCGACACCCTGGCCCAGCGCATCTTCCGCCTCCCCGTGACACGGGCGACCTGCCGGAACATCGCGGGCAACTCCGCCACGCTGGCCCACCCGGAGTTCGCGACGGCCATCGGCATCGCCCGGTACGGCGGCATGCGCCTGCGCAACCGGCCGCGCCAGCGCTTCAGCCTCCGGGACGTCTTCCCCTTCCTCCGCTGACCCCGACCCCCCAACGCATGAACGACGCCGCCATCCGATTCCTCGCCGTGGGCCACGCCGGAGCACGGATCCTCGACGCGCTCCGCCGGCGTTCCCCCGGCGCGCTGGAGTGCGCCCATGCCGACACCAGCCCCGAGTCGCTCCGCACCTCCCCGATCGACCGGAGGCTCACCCTGGGCCTTTCGGTCAGCCACGGCCTCGGGGCCGGGGGAGACCCCGACATCGGGCGCCTGAGCGCGGAGGCCGACCTCGCGTCCATCCGGGAGTTCACGCAAGGGGCTCGGATGGTCTTCGTCGTCGCGGGCCTCGGCGGCGGGACGGGCTCCGGGGCGGCGCCGGTGGTCGCCCGGGCGGCCCGCGAGTCCGGCGCCCTCGTGCTGGTCATCGCCACGACGCCCTTCGAGTTCGAGCGCCGTCGCGTGCAGTTCGCCCAGGAGTCGCTCGAGCGCCTGCGCAACGCGGCCGACGCGGTCCTGGCCATCTCCAACCAGAGGGTCCGGAGGATGCACGACGACCGGACCCACCCCCACGAACTCTACCAGTTCGCCAACGAGCTGCTGGCCCAGACCCTCCAGGGCCTCTGGCGTCTGCTCGACTCTCCCGGGCTGATCCCCATCGAGTTCGCCCACATCGAGCGCCTGCTGCGCGGCCGTCATGCCGAGAGCGCCTTCGCGGCCGTGCAGGCCACCGGCGGCAACCGGGCCCACGCGGCGGCCGAGCAGTTGCTCACGCACCCCTTCCTCGACACCGGTGCGGCGCTGGCCTCGGCCCGCGAGGTGCTGATCGGGGTGGCTGGTGGCGACGACCTGCAGATCGGCGAGGTCGAACACCTCGTCGAGGCCCTCCAGGCCCGTTGCCCGTCGGCCGACTTCGTCGTCGGCGCGTCGATCGACCCGTCCCTGACCGGGCACCTCCACGTCACGGCGATCACCACCCGGGCCCCGGCCCAGGCGGCGGCCGCGCGGGTGGGGTCCGGCTTCGGCGGCGGGGAGGTCCCGACACCGCAGGCTGCCGAGCTGCGGCCCGCGGAAACCGGCGGGACGACGGCCCCCTTCGGCGGCGAGGACTTCCTGCAGGCCCCGGAGCAGCGGACCGTCGCCGACCCCCGGCTGATCCCGCCGCCCCCGGAGCTCAGCATGGAGCAGCGCCAGCGGATCCTGAGCCGGCAGCGTTCCAGGCCCTCCTCCCGCGGGCGGACCGACTCCCAGATGGTCATGAACTTCGACATCGCGCAGCGGGGCCGCTTCGACAACACCGAGCGCAACCGCCACAAGGGCGTGGACCTCGACGTGCCGACCTACCTGCGTCTGGGGATCGTGCTCAACTGACCCCACACGGCCGGGATGTTGAGGACCCGGATTTCAGGGATACCTTTGGTCGCATGCACGCCGTGTCGCTCGAGAGCCGGAGGGCCGCCGCCGAAGACCTGGAATCCCTCCAGGAGCTTTGGTCGGCGTCGGAATTGCCGGCCGACGAACTGGCCGGATTCCTGGGCGAGTTCCAGGTGGTGACCGACCCCGACGGCCGCGTCCTGCATGCCATCGGCCTTCTCGTCGAGGATGACCAGGGCCTGCTTCACAGCGAGGCGCTGGCCCCCGGGGCATCCCACGACCCCGACAGCTGCCGGTCCACGGCATGGAAACGGCTCAGGATCATCGCCAGGAACCAGGGCGTCCGCCGCATCTGGACCCGCGAGGATGCGGCCTACTGGTCGACCTGCGGCTTCCAGCCGGTGGCGGCCTCCGACCTCCCGGAACCGCTTCCCTCGTTCGCGACTCGGGAGGACGGATGGTGGCTCTTCCGGCATCCGGAGCCTTCGCAGGCCGCCCAGATGATCCAGCAGGAGATGGCGTTGTGGCAGACCCAGCGTGAGCAGGA
>Ga0169931_10007062_pt1 | contig 16767 bp, 17 predicted proteins | sample Kivu_15m_20L_FD_129675 | JGI IMG/M metagenome (GOLD analysis project Ga0169931, IMG submission 129675) | Freshwater microbial communities from Lake Kivu, Western Province, Rwanda to study Microbial Dark Matter (Phase II) - Kivu_15m_20L... | ecosystem: Environmental > Aquatic > Freshwater > Lake...
CGGCGAGGGCGTGACCGTGATGGTGGTGGCCGATGCCAGCCGATCCATGCCCGCCGCGCCGCTCGCCGTGGCCCAGGCATGGATCCAGTCCACGCTCGAGCGCGGGCCGCTCGCCACGGACCGTACCGGCACCGTCACGGTGGCACGCGAGCCGCAGATCCAGTCGATCCCCTCGGTCGGTGCAAGGGTCTCGCTGCTGGGCCATGCGGGCGACGGCACGGCCAGCGACCTGGCCGCGGGCATCCGGACCGCGCTGGCGGTGCTTCCATCCGACACTCGCAACCGCATCCTGCTGGTGAGCGACGGGTTGGACACCGCGGGCTCGCTCGGCGAGGCGGTGGAGCAGGCCGCGGCCGCCGGCGTTCCGATCGACGTGCTGCCGGTGATGGCGCCCAGAGCCAGCGACGTGATGGTGGAGGCGGTGCGTGCGCCGGCGCGAGCTCGCCGCGGCCAGGTCATCGATGCGCGGGTGGTGCTCCGCAGCACCGGTCCGGCCCAGGGCCAGCTGGTGATGAAGGTGGATGGCCGCGTGGTGGACCTGGATCCGTCCGGTCCCGGCACGGGCCTGCCGGTTCGACTGGAGGGCGGGCCCGCCGCCTTCAACGTGCCGCTGCCGGTGGATCGATCCGGGGCCGTCCGCGTGGAGGCGATCTACGAGCCGGACGCCGCGGAACGGGACGCGGTGCCCGAGAACAACCGCGGCGAGTCGATCACCTTTGTGGGCGACGAGGGCCGTGTGCTGGTGGTGCGACAGGGCGAGCAGCCGGTGGACGCGATCCTGCGGGCGCTGTCGGCCAGTCGTCTGGAGGCCGAGGTGATCGACGTGTCGCTCCTGCCCCGGCGTCTGGCGGCAGGCGACTTGGACGCGTGCATCCTGGCCAACGTTCCGCGATGGGCCTTGGATGCCGAGGCCGATCGCGGGCTGCGATCAAGCGTGCACGACATGGGATGCGGTCTGCTGATGCTGGGCGGCGACCAAAGTTTTGGTGCGGGGGGGTGGCAGGACAGCGAGACGGCCAAGGCGATCCCGGTCGAGATGAACCCGCCGCAGGAGCGACGGCTCCCGTCCGGCGCGCTGGCCATCATCATCGACGCCAGCGGCAGCATGTCCATGCCCGTGGCCGGAGCCAACGCTTCGCAGCAGCAGATCGCCGCGGAGGCCGCGATCAAGGCGATCCGCGCCCTCTCGCCCCGCGACGAGGTCACGGTGATCGCCTTCAGCGGCGACGCCACGGTGGTGGTGCCGCTGACCACCTGCGACAGCGTGGCCACGATCGAGCAGCGCGTACGATCGATCGAACCGGGCGGCGGCACCAACATGTTCCCGGCATTGCGGGCCGCGTCGGAGCAGCTGGCCCGATCCTCCGCCCGCACCCGACATGCCATCGTGCTCAGCGACGGACAGACCATGGGCGATCCGGGCGAGGGTCTGGCGATCGCCGCCGAGATGGCGCGATCGGGCCAGACGCTCTCCACGGTGGCGATCGGCGACGCGGCCAACGACGGGCTGCTGGCTCGCCTGGCTCGCGTGGCCGACGGACGCTTCTACGAGGTGCGTGACGATCAGAGTCGCGTGAGCATTCCGCAGATCTTCATCAAGGAAGCCCAGCTGGTCCGTCGATCGCTGCTGTGGGAGGGCGAGCCGTTCACCCCGGCGCAGGCCACGCGCGCGGAGTGGCTGCCCTCCGGCGGCCTGCCCCCGATGCGCGGTTACGTGGTCACGGGCGTTCGCGGCGATCCTGCGGTGACCGGATGGCTCAGCCCCACCGACCCGCCCGATCCTCTGCTGGCCTGGTGGAACCACGGGCTGGGGCGCGGCGCCGCCTTCACCAGCGATCTGGGCGGACGCTGGACACCCGCGTGGGCCGCCTGGCCAGGCTTTCAGCCCTTCGTGGGTGGTCTGGTGCGATGGCTTCTTCGGCCCTCGGCCCCGGGCGACGTGGCCATCCGCACGGAACTGGAGGGCGACCGCGCGCGCGTGGAGGTGGAGGTGACCGGCGACTCCGCCGCGCGCGCGGAACGCGCCGAGGTTCGGGTGATGCAGCCTGATGGATCCAGCTCGGCGGTCACGCTGCGACAGGTGGGTCCGGGACGATGGGTCGGAGGCTTCGGCGTGGACGAGCGCGGCGCGTACCTGGTGAACGCGGCGGTCGGGCTTTCGGGCTCCACGCGACCGCTGTTCACGCAGGCCACCATCAGCGTGCCCTATCCACGTGAGTTCCGCCGCGCGGGTGCCGACATGGCGGCGCTGGAGCGCGTGGCGGCTCGCACCGGCGGTCGCCTGCTCAAGGTGGGCGACCCGGATGTGCGGCTCCACGAGGCCGGGAGCCTGCGCGTTCCGGAGGCGCTTCGGCAGGCGTGGGACATCTGTCTGGTGGCGGCGGCCATGCTCTTCCTGATGGATGTGGCCGCGCGAAGGCTGGCGTTGGGGTGGGGTGACCGCCAGGGACCCGTGCGCCGCGACACCGACCGCGTGGCCGAGGCGTGGCGTGCGGCTCGCCGGCGGGCCCGTGGTCCGGTGCCGCAGCCGGTGATGGCGAACGGGCCCGAGACGGGCGATCCCATTCCCATGGACACCCCGGAGCCGGGTCCCGGATCCGCGACGCGGCCCTTGGAGCCCCCAGCCCTGCAGTCACCGTCGGTCCCCGAGGCGCCACGGGACGACACGCCCATGGGTCGCCTGCGCGCGGCCAAGCGGCGAGCCCGACAGGGAGACGGCGCATGAGCGCCGGCATGGACCTGACGCAGGCTCGTGAGGCGGCGGAGGCGTTCCGTGCTCGCGCCTCCCGTCTGCACGCAGCGATCGAGTCGCATGTGGTGGGCCTGGGCCAGACGCTCGAGGCGTGCCTGTGGTGCCTGCTGGCGGATGGGCACCTGCTCCTGGAGGGCGTGCCGGGACTCGGCAAGACGCTGCTGGTGCGCACCATCGCCTCGGCCACGGGATTGCGGTCGGCGCGGGTGCAGTGCACGCCGGACCTGATGCCCGCGGACATCCTGGGCACGCCGGTCCTGATGCACGATCCGGTCACCGGGCGACGGGTGCGTCGCTTTCGGCCGGGTCCCGTGTTCTGTCAGGTGCTGCTGGTGGACGAGATCAACCGCGCGGCGCCGCGCAGCCAGAGCGCGCTGCTGGAGGCCATGCAGGAGCGCGGCGTGAGCGTGGACGGCGTCACCACGCCCCTGGAGCGACCCTTCCTGGTGCTGGCCACGCAGAATCCGATCGAGCAGGAGGGCACCTATCCGCTGCCCGAGGCGCAACTGGACCGGTTCCTGGCCAAGGTGATGGTGCCGGTGCCCGACCGACCGGCGCTGGCCGAGATCCTTCGTCGAACCACGGCTGCGGAAATGCCACCCGTGCCGCAGGTGATCGACGCGGCTGGCCTGCTCGGGCTTCAGTCGCTGGCCACGGAGGTGGCGGTGGCGCCGCATGTCACGGACTGGGCGGTGCGGCTGGTGATGGCGTCGCAGCCCCAGGGACCGCAGGCATGGCCGCAGGTGCGTCGTTGGATCCGCGTGGGCGCCGGACCTCGGGGCGCCCAGGCGTTGCTGCGGCTGGCCAAGGTCCGGGCGCTGCTGGCGGGTCGCCATGCCGCCGCGATCGACGATCTCCGTGCGGTGGCGCCCTGTGCGTTGCGCCATCGCCTTCGGCTCACGTTCGAGGCCGGTGCCGACCGGGTGGACTCGGACGCGGTGATCGCGCACCTGCTTCAGCGTCTCCCCCTGGAGGCGGCATGAGTGGTGGCGCCCTGGAGCGGCTGCTCGATCCGGCGCTCATGCAGGCGCTGGAGCGGCTGGACGTGGGGAGCCGCCGCATCCTGCGCGGCACGCGGCAGGGGGAGCGGCGCAGCCGACGACGGGGGCAGGGGATGGAGTTCGCCGACTTCCGCCCGTACGTGGCCGGCGACGACCTTCGCTTTGTCGACTGGAACATCTACGGTCGCATGGAGCGCCTCTTCCTGCGGCTCTTCGAGGAGGAGGAGGACCTGAGCCTGGTGGTGGCGGTGGACGCCAGCGCCAGCATGGGGTTCGGCACGCCACGCAAGTTCGACGTGGCCCGCTCGCTGGCCATGGCCCTGGGGTATGTGGGGCTGGTGCAGCAGCACCGGCTCACGCTGGCGGCGTTGCATGGCGACGCAGCGGAGCGGCTGGACGGGTTGCGAGGGCGCCGCAAGGCCTCGGAGGCGGCCAACTGGTTGCTGGCTCGCGAGGCCGGCGGGCCGCTGGACTTTGAGCGAGCGGCCCGATCGCTGGCCTCGCACCGCATGGGGCGCGGCGTGGCGGTGGTGATCGGCGACTTCCTGTTCGGGCAGGGTCTGCCCGAGGGCGTGCGTGCCCTGGCGGCACGCGGCTGGGACCTGTTCCTGCTTCAGGTGCTGGCGCCGGAGGAGGTGCGGCCGGGCGACCACGGCGTGCACGGCGACCTGCGGCTGGTGGACGCCGAAGGCGGCACCGAGGTGGAGGTGACGGTGTCGGAGGCGGTGCTGCGCGAGCATCGCGCACGGCTGGAGGCGCACAACGCCGCGCTGCGTGAGCTGTGTCTTCGACTGGGCGTGCGGCAGATGAGCGTGGAGACCACCGCGGACCTTCCGCGACTGGTGCTCGAGGGCCTGCGGCGTGGGGGACTGCTGCGATGACGCTGCTCAGTCCCACCTTGGGGGCGCTGCTGTTCGCCGGTCTGGCGGTGCCGCTGCTGGCGCTCTACATCCTGCGGCTGCGGCGAACACGGCGCACGGTCAGCAGCACGGTGGCGTGGTCCCGCCGCACCGAGGACCTTCGGGCCAATGCGCCGTTCCAGCGGCTTCGGGCCAACCTGCTCCTGTTCCTGCAACTGCTGGTGCTGCTGGCGCTGGGGGTGGCGGTGGCGCAGCCGGTGGTGGAGGGGTGGGGACGCACCCAGGGTCGCGTGGTGCTGGTGATCGACGCCTCCGCGAGCATGTCCACGCGCGACGGACCCGGGGGCTCCACACGGCTGGAACAGGCACGCGCGTTGGCCACCGCCCGCGTCAGGGCGCTGCAGGGCGGCGGCGTGTTTGTGGGCAGCGTGCCCCAGGTCATGGTGGTGGCGTTTGCGCAGTCGCCCCAGGTGGTGCTGCCCTTCAGCGCCTCACTCGCGCGTGTGGAGGCGGCCATCGCCTCGGTGCAGCCCACCGACGAGCGCACGCTGGTGGGGCCGGTCCTGGAACTGGTGCGCGCCCACCGTGCACCGGCCGACGACCAGGGCACACCGGAGCCGCCGCCCGCAGTCGAACTCTTCAGCGACGGACGGCTGCTGGACGCCGACACGACGCCGCTGCGCGGCGCCGAGGCCCTCACCTACTGGCGGTGCGGCCGTCCGGACACGCCCAACGCGGGATTCTCCGCCGCGGGCAGCGAACCGCAGGCGAGCGATCCCGCGCGGAGCACGCTGTTCGCCGGGCTTCGGAACTTCGGTCCCGTGGCGGTCGAACGACGTGTGGAGGTCCGAAGCGGCGGCGTTGTGGTGGCCGCCACCGCCGGTCCCGTCACGGTGGAACCACGCGGGTCCGATCTGTCCGCCACACCAGGATCCCGCCGCGTGCTGTTGAGCGGTCCTGGCGGCGCCGGCTGTCTGACGCTCTCGAGCGTGCCCGGTGACGCGTTCGAGCTGGATGACCGGGCATGGTTGGTGCAGCGATCACGGCGACCGCTTCGGCTGGCGATGCTTGGATCCGATCCCTCGCTGGAGGCCCTGCTGGAGGCGCTGGAACCCGAGCGGCTCGACCGCGTGACGCTGGACCAGGTGAACTCGCTGCAGCAGGCGGATCCGGCGTGGGCCGAGTCCTTCGACGTGGTGGTGAGCGTGGGATCGCCGCCGCAATCCATGGATCGGGGCCGCTGGCTGCACTTTGGGGCGTCGCCCGCCATGCGGGGACTGAACCCGTTCGGCGAGCCCGGCCGGGACTTTGCCGTGTCGGTGCGGAGCGATCATCCGGCGCTTCGCCAGTGCAACCTGAACGAGATGCTGGTGTCCACCGCGCACCGGGTGGCGGTTTCCGCGCCGTGGGAGGCGCTGGTGGAGGGGCGTTTGGGCGCCCTGGTGATGGCGGGCTCCACGCCGCGCGGCTACGCGATCCTGGTGGCCTTCGAGCCCGCGGACTCCAACTGGCCGTTCCAGCGCAGCTTCGTCAACTTCACGGCCCAGTCGCTGGAGTTGCTCGCGGGACTTGGGGAACTGGCCGACCTGCCGTCGCTGTCGCCGGGCGACATGCTCCGTCTTCGGCTGCCCGACGGCGTGAGCCAGGTGACCCTGGAGGGACCGGATGGGCGCACCGAACCGATGGCCGCGCGCGACGGCGAGGCGTCGTGGGGTCCCATCCGTCGGGTGGGTGCCTATCGCGTGACCTGGACCGGACCGCGCGGGCAGGCCGTGGAGCGATGGGTGGCCGTGAACCAGTTCGACCCGGGCGAGTGCGATGTGGCGGCGGCGGACTCGCTGGAGCTGGCGGGCTCGATGGCCGCGTCCGGCGGAGCCCGGATGGCCGCCATGGAGCTCTGGCCATGGCTGGTGGGCGTGACGCTGCTGCTGCTGCTCTGGGAGTGGTGGCTGCACCATCGCCGGGCCGTGCCGTCGACGGCGCGGGGTCTATGATCCGGCCCATGAACTCGGATCGCATCGCCAACTTCGAGAAGATGGCCCAGGCCGACCCCACCAACGAGATGGCCCACTTCAGCCTGGGCAACGCCTACCTGCAGGCCGGCCGGCATGCCGAGGCGGCACGGAGTCTTGAGACCTGCCTGCAGTTGGCACCCGAGATGAGCAAGGCTTGGCAGCTGTGCGGACAGGCCCAGATCGGCGCCGGATGGGCGGACAAGGCGGTGGACACGCTGGTGCGCGGCCACGAGATCGCCGCACGCAAGGGTGATCGCCTTCCACAGCAGGCCATGGCGGATCTGCTTCGATCGCTGGGTCGCGAGCCGCCGCAGGTGGCCACGCTTCCAGTGCCGGAGGGTGACGTGGGAGGATCGTTCATCTGCGGACGCTCCGGCAAGCCGGGCACCCAACTGGACAAGCCGCCGTTCCGTGGTCCCGTGGGCGCGTGGATCCAGCGGCACATCAGCGCCGAGACCTGGCGGGCGTGGATCGGGCAGGGAACCAAGGTGATCAACGAGCTTCGCCTGGACCTCTCGCGGGACCATGACCAGGACGTGTACGAGCAGCACATGCACGAGTACCTGGGCCTTGACCCGCAGACCCTCGCGGCGATCCGCGAGCAGGCCACAGCGGGCAAGGGTGGCTGAGTGGGACAGCCTTTGGAGGCGCTCCGGACGGCGCTGGGTGGGCTGGCCATGGCCACGCCGCTGGTGGCGGCCGCGGGCACCTGCGGCGTGCTTGACGAGCTGGCCGAGGTGAGCGACCTGCGGTGGCTGGGGGCCCTGACCACCAAGAGCCTCACGCCGGAGTCACGCGAGGGCAATGCGCCGTGGCGCGTGGTGGAGACGCGCGGGGGCATGCTCAACGCCATCGGATTGGCCAATCCGGGTGTGGATCGGTTCGTCCAGTCCGAGGCGCCACGCGTCACCGGTCTGTCGTGCCGCGTGATCGGGTCGGTGGCGGGACACAGCGTGGACGACTTTGTGCTGGTGGCCGCGCGGCTGCGGCAGGCGGGCCTGCAGGCCCTGGAACTGAACGTGAGCTGTCCCAACACCGCCGACGGGCGGCACTTTGGCGGCGATGCCGCCATGCTGGCGCCGCTGGTGCGCGCGGTTCGGGCGGCGGTGCCGGGCTGCACGCTGCTGGTCAAGTTGCCACCGGACGGTGACACGGTCCGGCTGGCGGCCGCGGCGGTGGAGGCCGGCGCCGACGCGCTCACGCTCTGCAACACCTATCCCGCCATGCAGGTGGATCCCGAGACGCGCCGGCCCTCGCTCAGCCGCGGAACCGGCGGACTGTCGGGTCCCGCGGTGCATCCCATCGTGGTGCGCATCGTGCATCAGGTCCACCGGGAGGTGGCCGGGCCGGCCCGCGTGCCGATCGTGGGGCTTGGGGGCGTGATGGACTGGCGCGACGCGGCCGAGCTGATCGTGGCGGGCGCCACCGCGGTGGGGCTTGGCACCGTGCTCATGGTGGATCCCGCCGCGCCCCGCGCCATCGCCCGGGGGCTGGATGCGTGGTGCCACAGGCAGGGCGTGCGGCAGATCGGCGAACTGGTGGGATCGATCCGGAACTGACCGCGGGTCAGCGCTTCTTGGCCGCCGTGGCCTCGGCCTCCGCGGGCAGGTGCAGGATGCGGTGGCAACTCACGCACTGCACCACCTGGTCGGGATCACCGGCCAGCCGGGCGTAGATGGCAAAGGGGATCTGCGTGCTGCAGGCGCTGCACGCATATTCGCGGTGGCGGGCGCTGATCACGTCGACCTGGCTCATGGCCTCGCCATCGTGCAGTTCGGCGGCGTCGTCAAACACGGTCATGGCCGCGGCGGGCACCTGGGCCGCGGCCGTGGCGCGCTCGCGATCGAGTTCGGACAGCCGCTCGGAGGCGTCGGCGTGACGCTGGTCGCGCTCGGCCCGGGCCTCGTCGCGAAGGCGGGTGCGCTCGGCGATCACGGGCGCAAAGTCGGCGATCCGCCGGGCCAGCTGCTCCAGCCGTTCCATCTGGGACAGCACCTGCGTCTCCACCTCGTCCTTGTGCCCCTCGATCACCTTCATCTCCTGAAGGATCACGTTGTACTGCCTGGGATTGGAGCTCTTGTTCAGCTCCTCGCGCAGCTTCTCGATGCGCTCCTGGAATCCTTGGGCCTCCACCTCCATGTTGCCCACCTGCGCCTGCAGCTGACGGTGCTGGGCCTCCACGTCGCGGTGCTGCGCGGTCACGTCGTCAAGCTGCCGTTGCTGCGCGCCCAGGTATCGGTCGGACTGGGCCAGCCGCGACCGGAGCGAGCGGACCTGCACATCGACCCGGTGAAGGGCCAGCAACTGCTGCAGAAGACTCATGCGGATTTCTCCATTCGGGCCACGCAGACTACCCGTTCTGAAGACCTGCGTGGAATCACGCCATGGTGCGGTCCAGAAGCAGCCACAGCGCCGCGGGCGCCGTGGGAAGCAGGCTGTCCATCACGTCGAACACGCCGCCCATGCCTGGAATGATCCGGCCCGAGTCCTTGGCCTCGGCCTGTCGCTTGAGCACGCTCTCCGCCAGGTCTCCCAGCGGACCCAGCACCGAAACCGTGACGCCATAGGCCACGCCCCACGCCACGCCGGCGGGCGCCATGGTTCCCAGCCACACGCCCATGGCCGTGCTGGCCACCATGCCTCCGGCGAATCCCTCCCAGGACTTCCCGGGTGAGATCCAGGGCAGCATGCGACGTCGTCCGGCCAGCATGCCGGCGGTGTAGGCGCCGATGTCGTTGGACTTGACCGTGAGCACCGCCACCACCAGCGTGGTCCAGGGAACCTGACTCCGAAGCGCAATCCAGCACGCCGGCATGGCGCCGATCCAGATCGCCGCCAGCATCCAGCGGCCAAGATCCGCCACGGCACCGGGGGCGTCGCCGCGGAGAGCGCGGGACAACGGAACCAGCAGCGGCAGCACCGCAAGCACGGTGGCCAGTCGCGCCCAGTCGTCCAGCCTCCAGGCGTGCAGGCACACGGCGGCAAAGGCGGTGGCCGCCACCATGGCGGTGGAGGGCCAGTTCCACGCCGCGGTTCCGCCCGCCCGCAGCAGTTCGCCCAGCTCGCGCGCCAGCAGCGGCACGATCACCAGCATGCCCAGGGCGGCCAGCACCAGGCCTCCCGGAAGGCCGCTGTCCGGCCACCAGGCCACCTGCATGCCCTGCACGCGCCCGTCGGACCACAGCACCAGCGCCAGCAGCGCCACCAGCAGGGCACCAACGGGAAGGCGCCATCGAAGCATGGTTCAGTAGATGGGCACCGAGGGATCGATGTCGAGCGACCACAGATGGATGCCGCCCGCCAGGCTACGGACCTGCTCAAAGCCGAGCCGCTGCAGGGCCGCCGCCGCCCGCAGACTGCGCACCCCATGGTGGCAGTGCACCACGATCAGCGCCTCCTCGTGCGGACGGAGAGCCTCCACGCGCGACTCGATCTCGTTCAGCGGCAGGTGGATGCTCTCGGGCAGACAGGCGGTCGCACGCTCCTCGGCCGTGCGCACGTCCACAAGCACCACGGTTTCGCCCCGTTCGCGCATGGACCGGAAGGCTCTCGGCGTCACTTCCCAGTCCGGTTGGAAGGGATACCCCTCCGGCAGGCCTCGGGCATCGAGCGAGCTCATGGTTCCTCCGGCGTGGGCGCGCTGACCCAGACCCACATGCCGGGCAACTCGCGCGCCTGCGCGGTGGGCAGCACGCCCTGAGACTGTGCGGGACCCCGCACGGTGAGCCAGGGGGGCATGCCCAGGGCCATGCGAGCGGGCGACGCGATCATGAGCACGGCCGGCCACACGCTCTCCACGGCGCCCTCGGCGGCGGCCTTGTCCACGGGGGTTCCCAGCCGCATCGCGTCGGCAACGGATGGAAAGGTCTCGCCGTTGCGTGCATCGCCGCCGTTCATCACGAACGGCTCGGCATAGGTGGGCTGGTGCTCCACCTGCCCACGTGGTGCGGCGACCACCATCACGGGCCAGTTGCGTCGGTCCAGTCCCTGCACGCTCGGGCCCGTGGAATTCACCGCCCGCGGGGTGGGTTCTGGACCCAGATCCGGCAACGCGTCGTCCTGAGCGCCGGTGATCGAGTCGTTGGCGTTCAGGCAGCCGGCCACCATGGGCAGCAGGCAGGCCAGGGCGGATGGGATCAGTCGAGGTCCGGACATGGGATTCGGGCTCGCTGCAGCGCGGCGGCGATGCTATCCGCGTCGAACCCGCCGCGTGCGAGCCGGCGCGCCATCCACGCGCCATCCCGCCCCGCCCGTTTCCACGCTCGCACGTGCGCGTGCACGCCGTCCGGGTCATGATGCCGGGACACCGCACGCGCGGCCTCCCGTGGATCCACGCCTTCGGATTCCAGCCGCGCCTGCATCGCCTCGGCGCTCAGGGGCAAGCGGGCCGCAAGACGCTCGGCCCGGCGCCGCGCGTAGGCGCCGTCGTCCAGCCAGCCGTCGCGTGCCAGCGCGTCCGCGGTGCGGGCGGCCAGGGCGTCACCCCACCGCGCAGCAAGACGGGCCGTGAGCGTGGCCTGGCTCAGGTCACTTCGGCCCAGCCGGCGGAGTGCGTCGTGGCGACAGGCCGCCTGATCCAGCAGCGTCTGCACGGCCTTTGCCCGGGCGGAGGTCCATGCCATGCCCTCGATCAGGCGCAGCCGCTCCGCCCCCTCCCGGCGGATGGAACCGATCTGCGTACCGTCCACTTCCAGGCGGACCATGGCCGGGTCACGCGCGTCCGGACGGATCGCGGTCAGGATGACGCGTCCGCTCATGGCGTGATCTCGTCCAGGAACGACGCCAGTTCGCCGGCTGCCTTGGCGTCACCGACGCGTCGGGCGGCATCCAGCCCGCGACGCAGCGTCGCCTCGGCCTCGGCCATCCGGTCTGAGCGTTCCAGCACCTTCGCCAGGTGATAGTGGCCGTAGGCATGGTCGGGGTGCGCCTGCAGCAGGCGCTCAAACCACGCGATGGCGTTGTGCAGGCGATCGGCCTTGGCGTGCTCTTGAGCCACGCCATACAGGCAGAAGGCGTCGTCCGGGTCACCCTCAAGCATGGCCATGAGCGACGAGAGGCGGTCCGTGCCCGACATCCGGAGGAGGGTAGCCGCCACGGTCCGCCCGCGGGGATTACCTTGTGCGGCATGTCTCGCGTGCCATGGTCGCTGGCCCTGTCGCTGCTCCTGCTGCAGTCGGGTTGCCTCTTTGACAACACCTACGTGAAGGAGGACCGCACCGATCGCCGGCCCCGGGTGGCTCGGATCACCTCCCACGTGGGCGGTTCCCATGACTGCGTGCTGGTGCATGAGCGGCTCTGGTATGTGGGACACGGCCCTTCGCTGCTGGTGATCGAGGGACGCGGAAGTCGCGACGCCCGCAGTGAGTTGGTGGGCGAGGTGGGAGCGGTCGGGCCGCTGGTCGATCTGGCCATGTGGCGAGGCGACTTGGTGGGCGTGATCGACGGCGACGCCGTCCTGCGATGGGACGTGAGCGTTCCTCGCACGCCGCTGCAGATCGACCAGGTGTCGTCCGCGGCGCTGGGGGTGCGGCCCCGCCGCCTGAACGTGGTGGGCGACGAGCTCTACGTCAGCGGTGACGGCGGCGTGGTGCGTGCCAGCGACGGTCGTCGCTTCCTTCCGGATTCGGCCGGCGTGCTTGGCGTGGTGCCCACGTCGCAGGGGCTCGCCGCCATGGTGGGCCGCCGCGTGGTGCTGCTGGAGGACGGTCGCTTCATCGGTGCCGCCACGCAGCTGATCCCGCTCCCCGAATCGGCGGGCATGGCCGGCGGCTTCGGCTTCATGCTGCAGGGGCGAGAGGGCGTCACCGTGGGCCTGATGGGTCCGGACGTGCGTGAGCGAGCCGGGCAGGTGGTCAAGGGCCAGTTCAGCCGGATCAAGCTGGTGGGAGGCCGGCTGTGGCTGATCGGCGACACGGAGATGGTCAGTTGGGCGGTCCTCGACGGGGCCATGACGGACGCGGTGTACACCCGGGTGAAGGGGGTGCGCGACCTCGACGCGCTGAGCGACAATCTCTTCGCCACGGTCGGATCGTTCGGCCGCGCGGTGTTCCGACTGCACGACGACCGTGAAGGCCCCGGCGACGAGTTCTCCGACGTGCAACGCGAGCCGGGGCGGCTGGAGCGATCCATCTTCGACGGCCGTCGCATCCTGGCTGGCAGCGACGAGGGATTCTGGCTCTACCCGATCCGCGGCAAGCCGACGCTCTCGGACAAGATGGTGGATCTGACGCAGATGCCCGAGACCAAGGCCACGCTGGCCTGGGGCACGGCCACGGTGGAGCGCGGCCAGCCTGTGGACGGCCTGCCGACGCCCGGCGAGGTCCGCATGGACGGCCCGGACGGCAAGGCCACATGGAAGGCGCCGCACGGGGCATGGATCAGCACCGTGGTCGCGGTGGATGGGGACCTCTGGATCGGTCATGGCGAAGGCATCACGGTGCTTCGGAAGGGCGCGGTGACGACCGCGGACATGGCGGAACCCGCCGCGACCGATGGCGCGACCGCGCGGGAGCTTGCCCTGGACACGGTGGGCACGCTTCGGCTGTCGGGACCGGTGATCTGGCTGCATCCGCTTCGCACCGGCGGCGGCGTGGCGTTCGTCAGCCGCTTTGGCGGGATGGGCGTGGCCGAGCTGGTGCCGGAGGACGGGCCGACGGCTTCCGCCGCGGGCCGTTGAGCCGGGCGGACGCGCTGCAGAACCTGCGGCAGACAGGATCCGTGTCGCACAGGCCGCCGCGAGCCTTGCACGCCCGCCGTCCCTGAAAGATGAGCAGATGGCTCAGGTCGCACCACGCCTCGCGCGGAAACAGCGCCATCAGGTCGCGCTCCACCTTGGCCGGATCGGTGTGACGGCTCAGGCCCATGCGACGTGCCAGGCGACCCACGTGCGTGTCCACCACCACGCCCTCCTGCATGCCAAAGGCGTTGCCAAGCACCACGTTGGCCGTCTTGCGGGCCACGCCGCGCAGGGTCAGCAGCAGGGTCATGTCGCGCGGCACCTGGCCCCCAAAGCGCTCGTGCACCGCCTTCATGCTCTCGTGCACGGCACGGGCCTTGTTCCGCCAGAAGTTGAGCGTGCGAACGAAGGGTTCGATCTCCCCGGGCGTGGCGCGGGCGTAGTCGGCGGGGGTGGGGAACGCGGCGAAGAGCGCGGGCGTGGCCTTGTTCACGCCCACGTCGGTGCTCTGCGCGCTCAGGATGGTGGCCACCAGCAGCTCGTGCGGTGCGCTCCAGAGAAGCTCGCACGCGGCGTCAGGATGGGCCTTGCGCAACGCGGCCAGCAGGGCACGGGCGCGCCGCACCTGCTGCGGCGACTTGCGTGGAAGCGCGCGATCGGGCATGACGGTCGGAGCCTATCGGGCGCCAACGCCCCCATGGCTATGCTGGCGCCCGCATGCACGCCGCACCCGCGATGCTCGGTGTGACGATCCTTCCACTGGGACCGGCCGCGGAGTCGATTCCGGTGGCGGCGTCGCTTGGGATTCGGGGCGTGCAGCTGGACGCGAGCGACCCGTCGATGCGGCCAAGGGATCTGGACGCCAGTGCCCGGCGTGATGTGGCGTCCCGGCTTCGAAGACTCGGGTTGGTGGCGAGCGGCATCGACTGCTTCGTGCCGTTGGAGCGATTCGCCGACCCGGAACGGGCCGACCGGGCCATGGACGCCGTCAAGGGATCGTTGGTGCTTGCCGAGGCGCTTGGTCGGGTGCCCGTGTGCATGTGGCTTCCACACCCTCCCGTCGGAGGCGTGTCCGAGGCGATCCGCCTGGAGGCGGACCGGCGTGGCGTGCCGGTGGCCGACTTCAACCCGGCATGCCGTGACCAGGATGCCTCGTCGATCGGGGTGGATCCGGCTGCCGAACTGGCGGAGGGCCGTGATCCCGTGGCGGCGGTCCATGCGCACGGTCCGCGTGTCGCGGCCGCCCGTGTGGTGGACCTGCTTCGCAGCGGCATGCGCGGACCCATCGGCGAGCCGGGCGGAGCCAGGCTGGATGCCGCGGCCTGGCGACTGGCCCTGGAACTGGCCTCGTTCCCGGGTCTGCCCGTGATCGACGCCAGACAGTGGGCCGATCCCGAGCAGGGCATCCGTTCCTCGATCGAGCGATGGATGGCCCTGCTGCCCGCCACGGGAGTCGCCCCGTGAAGCCGGGGATGCAGGTGCTGGGTCACGGTGTGGACCTCACGGACATCGCCCGCATCGAGCGGATGCTTGCGGATCACGGCGAGCGTTTCCGGGAGCGTGTCTTCACCACCATGGAGCGTGCCTATGCCGACGCGGGCGGTGCACGGGCGGCTGAGCGGTACGCGGCCAGGTTCGCGGCCAAGGAAGCGGTCATGAAGGCGCTGGGCACGGGCTGGCGAAGCGGCGTCTTGTGGACCGACGCCGAGGTCGTGCACGGCGCGGACGGGGCCCCATGCCTTCGTCTCCATGGACGCCTGGCGCAGGTGGCCGCCGAGCAGGGGATCACCTGGTGGCTGGTGAGCCTGAGCCACGTGGGTGGTCTGGCCATGGCCAGCGTGATCGGCGGGCGCCCGGGCGAGACCGTCCGGTAGGATCCACGCACCATGCGGAGGCGAGGCGCACCAACCCTGTACGAGCTCGCCCGCGGCGGCATGCAGGTCGGCTCCTCGCCCGCGCAGCCTCCGGCCCTGCTGGCCTCGGCCATGCGCTCCATCCGGGTTCCGCTCGGGTTCCTCTGGGTGATCGGCGTGCTGGTGCTGCTGATGCTGGTGGTGGCCTACGCGTTCGGACATGGTCGCGGCAAGGCCGCAGGCTTTCAGGAGGGCGTGCGGCAGCAACTGGATGACACGCTGGCGCGAGAGACCGCCGGTCAGGTGCGGGATCCGCTTCTACCGCCGCCAATTCCGGTCGTGGATCGTCCGTCGGAGCCTGTGTCGACCGCGCCCACGCCCTCTCCCGCGGCCGCCACCGGGGATCCCCGGCAGAAGGGGCTCTTCTACTTTGTGCTGGTCACCGACCCCAGCGAGGCGGGGGGGCGTGCCGTGGTCGAATTCTGCAGGGCCGCGGACCTTGATGCGCACCTGGTTTTCGACAATAATGGCAGGTCGCGCAAGGTCATCGTGCTTCCGGCTCTTGCAAGCTCGGCGGCACGGTCCTCGCGCGAAGGTCGGGATCTTGAGGCACGCATCAAGGCGGTCGGACGCCGCTGGCAGGCCAAGGCCAAGGGAAACCGCAGTTTCGACGACACCTACCTGGTCCAGCATCGCTAGGCACCGCGCCCGCGTCCGGATCCTTCGGCACAACTCCCACCCCACCAAACGCCATGAGCCTCCATCCCAGCCTCAAGACCAAGTCCGGCGCCCTGAACCAGCATCGCAACGTGCTCACCCGAACCGAGCGCGTGGCCAAGCTCTCGCTGGAAAAGGGATTCGATCCCGAGGCCAAGGGTGTGCTTGGCCTGGTCAAGGTCCGATCCATCAAGGTGTCCGCCGGCAAGAAGGCCACCAAGAAGGGCGAGGCTGAGGGTGGTGACGCCAAGGCCGCCGCGCCGGCGGGCAAGGCCGCGGCACCAGCCGCTGGCGCCGCAGCCGCCAAGAAGAAGTGATCGGTGACGGCTCGTGCGTCGCAGGCTCCCGAGCGACTGCCGCTTGAGCGGCTGATCGCGTCGCGCAGCCGGGCTGTGGACGCGTCGGGCATCCGCAAGGTGTTCGACCTTGCGGCAAGGCTCAAGGACCCCATCAATCTCTCGATCGGCCAGCCGGACTTTCCGGTCCCGGAGGCCATGCGGCAGGCCGCCGCCCACGCGGTGCTGGAAAACCGCAGCGGCTACTCGGTCACGCAGGGCATTCCGGAACTGCATCAGGCCATCTGGAAGCACCTGGCGACCGACGTCGGGTGGCATGGGCCAACCTCGGATCTTGGTTGCGTGGTGACCAGCGGTACCAGCGGCGGCCTGCTACTGGGGCTGATGGCCGTGCTGGATCCGGGTGACGAGTTCATCGCGCCGGATCCGTACTTCGTGATGTACCCGCAGATGGCCACCATGCTCGGCGCCCGCTGCGTGCTGTGCGACACCTATCCCGATTTCCGCATGACCGCCGAGCGGGTGGAGCCGCTGATCACGCCGCGCACCAAGGCGGTGCTGGTCAACTCGCCCAGCAACCCTTGCGGCACCGTTCTC
>Ga0169931_10007063_pt1 | contig 16765 bp, 14 predicted proteins | sample Kivu_15m_20L_FD_129675 | JGI IMG/M metagenome (GOLD analysis project Ga0169931, IMG submission 129675) | Freshwater microbial communities from Lake Kivu, Western Province, Rwanda to study Microbial Dark Matter (Phase II) - Kivu_15m_20L... | ecosystem: Environmental > Aquatic > Freshwater > Lake...
GCCTTGGCCAAAGTGACGCTCCCGGTGCTACGAAACGGCACCACAGGGTGGCCTGGTTTCAGGCCGGCGCGGTGGCCTGGTTTCAGAGCGGCGCCAGCAGATCGTACGGCAGACGTTGAAGCCTGAGAGATCTGGCAACACGAGGTCGACAAGCACGACGTCAGGCTGCTGATCGGCCAACCGGATGGCCTCGATACCCGACCCCGCCGTCGCGACGGCGTAACCACACTCGCTCAGCGCCGCGGCAATCTCCTGGCGCATGGCGGGGCTGTCTTCGACGACGAGGGCGCGCGCTTGACCGCGCGGTGTCGTCGGCGCCGAATCCTGGATCAAGGCATCGGAGCTCACAGCATCTCTCCAGGCCCCCACCGGGCCGTCGCCTTCATGGCGACACCGCAGCGTCCTCAAGCTCTCTCGAGAGACCGAGCGCCGAGGTGTTCGATGTCATTGTGGCTCGGGGGCTTCGACGTCGGTGATAGGCGCTCCCTTTCGAAGCCAGACGCTGAAGGTTGTGCCCTCGCCGACCGCCGATTCGACCTCAAGACGACCTGAGAGCGATTCGATAAGGCGTTGGCAGATCGACAGCCCCAGGCCGGTCCCTTTGCCGCCTTTGGTGGAAAAGAGCGGCTGAAAGATCTTCGCGAGGTGCTCTTCGCTGATCCCGATACCATTATCGATCACATCGATCCGGACCTCATCGCCAACGACCGCCGCCGTGACCCGCACCGCCGGCGCGACGCCCGCCCGGATCGGGTCGGTGCGTGTCCGCTCTTCGCACGCGTCACCGCCGTTGATGACAAGGTTCATCAAGATCTGCGTGAGGTCGATGCTCCGCCCCAGCACATGGACCGATGGGTCGACGTCGATGACCAGAGCCGCTCGCAGCCGCGTACGGGCGAGGCGCGCGACGCCCTGAACGATATCGGTGACGCGCAAGACATCGTCGACCTGCTCATCGGGCTGGATGCGCACCATCGACTTCATGTTGGCGATGATCTCATCGATGCGCGACATGCCCTCCTGGACTTCGGTCATGAGCGCCGGCAGGTCGGCAATCATGGTGGCTGCGTCGCCGGTGGCCGTCTGGAAGAAGGGCCCCAGATCGCTCAGATATTCATCGAGAGCGACGATGTTGCTGCGCACCGACGCCAATGGGTTGGCGATCTCGTGGGCGATACCAGCCGCCACCTCACCGAGCATGCTCAAATGTTCGACAGCCCGGACACGTTCGCGAAGCTCTCGCTCGGCGTCGAGGCTCTGGAGGCGCTCCAGTGAGTCACCGATCAGCATGGCGATGGCGTCGCAGACCTCGAGGTCACGGCTGGTGAGCGCGTCCTCTGCCGTCGCGCCGCTGCGGGTCACGTTGAGGACGCCAAAGACCGCCCCCTGAGGGGTCGCAATCGGCGCGCACAGACTCGACCCCAGACCACTCCGGGGGGCGATGCCAGCGAAGCGATTGTCGAAGCTGCCATCATCGTCGACGATCAACGTCGGCTGACCCATGCGCAGCACCTGGGCGGCGACGCCACCGGCGTGGTGCTTCATGCGGACCGCCGTCTCGGGCAAACCCGAGTGGGCCTCGAGGTAGAGCAACGAGCCGATATCGCCTGGTGTCTCGAGCAGCATCACGCTGCACCGCGACGCCATGAAGAGCTCCTTCAAGTCAGGTATCAGCTCTTGCAGGAACCGACGGTCGTTGGCCCCGGTGATGAGCGGCGTGATCGTGCACAAGACCGTTCGCAGCACCCGGTCGACACCAGACTGCGTCGGTCGGTTCACGCCCACCCGAGGAAAAGCCGTCACCGCCGAGCCTGATGGCTGGGGAAGAACGCTCTCGCCGGGCTGCGTCGGCCGATTCACGCCCATCTGAGGAAACGCCGTGGAAACAAGGGAAGGACGGGCTTACCGCTCATTCAGTGAGCCGCACCGGCAGCGCGACTGCGCCGCTGGCGTCACGCAAAATGTAGCAGGCCCCCGGACCGGATGCGATTTCATCGGCTGAAGACCGATACATTCATCGGCCTTCGGCCGATGAATGTATGGATTATTCGCACCCCGAAGGGGTGCGAATAATCTGACCGCGCGGCGGAGCGCCATCAGGTGCCACCACGCTGGGGTCCGCACTGAAGGCGATGACCTGTCGACATGTTCATCGGCTGGCGCCGATGACATGTTCATCGGCTGGCGCCTATGAAATACCGCACCGTGCTGAATTTCGTGCTTGAGACCTGCACAGACACAAGCATAGATACGTTTCTGCGCAGACGCGGCGGCCCTGCCGTCGCCACCTTCCTGGAGGTCATATGACCGCTCGCATCGTCGCCGTCACCAACCAGAAGGGCGGCTCCGGCAAGACGACCACCAGCATGAGCCTCGCCGCGGACCTGGGGCTCCGTGGTCTACGGGTGCTTGTCGTCGACGCTGATCCGCAGTCGTCTGCCACCCGCTGGTACGCGATGTCACCGGAGGCTCGCCCCTTCCCGGCGACGGTCGTCAACCTTGCCGAAGCGCGCGACAAGATCGGCAAGACCATCAAGGATCACCTCGAGAACTATGATCTGATCGTCATCGACTGCCCGCCGAATCTGGAGTCGCCGATCACGTTGTCTGTGATGCTCCTGGCCGATCTGGCCATCGCCCCCATCATCCCAAGCGCCATCGACACCTGGGCCACAGAGAAGCTGCTGGGGGTCGTGAAAATGGCGAAGGCCCACAATGATGGGCTCCTCGTCCGTGCGATGCTGAATCAGGTCCGCGGGACAGCATTGGCAAAGGCCATCGCCGCGGACCTCTCAGAAGACCCTGCACTTGAGCTGCTCCCCGTGCACTTGAGCTTGAGGACTGCGTTCGGAGAAGCCGCAGCCCTCGGCCTTCCTGTGCACTTCACCGACGATCATCGGGCCGTCGAAGAAGTGAGCGCGCTCGGTGACGAAGTGCTGCAGCTCCTGGAGATGACGAGTCCAGGGCCGGCCTTTGTCCCGCTGTCGCCCACGGCTCGACCCACCACCGAAACGAAGAAGCCGGCGAAGAAGTCGGCGAAGAAGCCGGCGAAGAAGCCAAAAAAGCTGACGAAGAAGCCGACGCCACAAAAGTCGAACACCTCGAAGCGGTCGCACACAAAAGGCCGCTGACCACGCCGCGATTGCAACTTTCATCCGGTGTGATGGAGGCTTGATCTCTTCGGCCCGTCCTCTGTCTCGCTGGAACCTCCTGCAAAGGCTTGTCATGTCCAAGAACAAGATCGCCTCTCTTCGACAAAATGCCCAGGCAGGCCGCCAGCAAGAACGGAGTGCACCCATGCCTCGCGCCATCAACGAACGTTTCGCCGCGCTCGATGCGCTGGAACGAGGCGCGCCACCCCCGGCGCCACATCAGAAGGTGATCGAGGTCGAAAGGATGGTGCCAGAGCGAGTGCCGCTCGACGCGATTCGAGATCGCGTGACCAATCTGCGACCAGTGTACGACGACAAGGCCCGGGTGCTGGCGGGCAACATCGCGCTCTTCGGTATCATTCAGCCCATAGCCGTCGATGTGAACAATCGGCTGCTGGCGGGCGACCACCGGCGACGTGCGCTCGGGATGCTGCGCGAGCTGGCAGAATGGCCAGACCGCGCCCCCCAACTGCTTCCGGGTCTGGATGACGACACCCTGAACAAAGCCATGACGGCATGGCGTCGCTTCGAATTCGACGTCGGCGTGCCGGTACACCGCGTGGCCATCGACGCGACCCAGGATCCAGCGTCGGCGAAGGCGATCGAGCTCTCCGAAAACACCCTTCGTGAGAACTTCACGAAAGAAGAGATCAAAAACGCCTACAAGACCCTGATTGCGGCGGGCTACCGACACACCGTCGGGCGCCCCAGAAAGGGCGAAAAAGCCATCGGTCCCCAGCTTGAGCTCTTGTATGGGCGAGGCAGCCGAACCATCACCAAGTACATCGCCGAAGTCCGGGCCGAAGAAGAAGCAAGCCCTTCTCCCGAAAATCCAACCGCAGTGGGAGGGTCGGAGATCGACGCGCTCCGGGCGCTGCTGCCCAACGCCTCGATTCGCCTGGGCAAACGAGGACGAGGGAGCGTGACCCTGCCCTTTGAGTCCATCGAGGAGCTCAAGCGGGTCATCGCTCGACTGTCAGTACATTGATGACACAGCCCCGAGCCTCGTCCTGCGGGCTAACTCGGAGGGGTCTGCAGCAGCGTGTAGAGGAGATACGCAAGGACCGCGAGAATCGTCACCACGACTCCGGCGATGCCTGCCATCTGCATCACGATCTCGCTGCGGTCTGCGCGCAGATAAGTAACCCGACTCTGCCCGGATGCAAGGGCCACCTCAGCGCTGCCAAGCGCATCGACGATCTTTCGATGTTCGCGCTCGTAGGTCCCCATCTGGCTGGCGCGTACCAGGTGCACATAGGCAACGGCCAGCACGGCCCGGGCCCGCTCGACGTTGCTGGCCGTATCCACCAGACGCCCATTCAATTTCTTGAAGACGGCGTCGTCGAGCAGGAGCGAAGTCGTTTGGTTGAGCGATGAAAAAGATGAGGGCGGCTGCAGCCGGAACTGACGCATCGTCATGGATATCGTCGCCACTGCTGCAAAGTAGCTACCAAACGCACCCGCGCCATCGCCGACCAGAGACTTGCCTTCCTCGTCGAGGATCTGGTCTCGGGGTTCAGGGAGCCATTTGGCGTACTGCTTCGCCTCACGCTTCAATTCTTCCATGATGCGCGCTCGGAGCTGTGAATCCAGCCCGAGCCAGGGGTCGACGAACAACCTCCGGAGAACAAGACCCTCAAGGTTGCTGGCCGTCAGCCCGCCGTCACCCTTGACGAAGGATGCAACAGCGACTTCATAGGTGTTGCCGCTGGTCGACGCTCCCTGCGCTTTATCGCTGGTCGGAGCAGGGGCGGCGGCGGCCTTGCCCACCGCCGACAACAGCAACTTGGCCACCTGCGCAGCCACCACCGCCGGGTCGACGCTCTGCTGGCCCGCGCACCACCCGAGGTTCTCGATATGGGAACGATCGGTCTTCTTGAGAAGTTGCAGCAGCGTTTGTCGGGCCGGGTTTGCCTCTTCTGCCTGTTTCAGGATCTCTTTCGCGCGTTCGACCTGCTCGGCCAACGGCGCAAGCTGCTCTGGAAGCGCATTCAGTTCATCGTCGATCTCTCGGAGACGTCGCAGCATGGATGAACCCCTCGGGCGGCTTTGTGCCATACACGTGACGGAGTGAACGAATCGCTCAGGCCGGACGACCCTTGCGATTCGTCCTTATGATGGCCGCCATGTCGGCGACGACCGACTTCAGCTCCTCGTTGTTCCATGGCTTCTCGAGAAAGCGATGGACCTGAACGTCACTATGGGCCTGCTGCTTGAGCTGGTTTAGCGCCGTCTTCAACCGGGCCTTGGTCGCCAGATCGAGCGGGGCAGGGGGACTGTCGCCCTTGGGCGGAGGTGGCGACCCGACCCCACTCAACATGACCCGCATTGCGTGTCGGTGCTTTCGGTACACTTCTTCGAGAAGCTGGAGCCCAGACATTCCCGGCATGTTTTGGTCGCAGACGACAATATCGACGCGCTGCTTCGCCATCATCTGCAACGCCAGCCGACCGTCACTCGCAAACAGGCAATCGTAGGGCTCCTTTGCAAAGATGCGCTTCAAGACACCGATCATCAAATCGTCGTCGTCAACGAAGAGCACCCGGACCTTCTCCTCCATCGCCTGAAACCTCCCGGACGCGCCGCTCGCTCTGCCAACACGCTGTTCACCATGCCAATGCACTTCTAACCGCAGTGACCCACCGTGTCGAGCCCGCCGCCACGACGGCGGGCTGGCAGTCAGGTCGTCTCCGTCCCGGCATGGTGGTCCCAGATGGCAAGGTATGCCGCTTCGACAGCCCGCGCGAGTCGATGGCCATCCATCAGGCCAGACGTCGCAAACACCATCCGCTGGGCCTGACGAATCGTGGCGAGACGCTCCACATCCCCGGCGAGCTTTGTTGCAATCTGGAGATACTGCTCCGGCGTCTCGGCGATCCAGGCATCAAAGCCCATCCTGTGCAACGCGCTGGCCGACATCCGCGACGCCATCCGTCGACCACGGAGCGTCACGACCGGCACCCCCATGAACAACGCGGTGCAGGTCGTGGTGTGCCCTCCCCAGGGGAAGGGATCCAGAGCGATATCGATCTGACTATAGAGCTCGAGATGCTCGTAGGTGTTCATTCGCCCAAAGAGATCAATCCGATCTCTCTCTATTCCGCGCTCTTGGAACTTCTTGTACAAGCGATCTCGAACCCATTCGTCGACAAGCGGCGCTGCTTGAAGAACCAATCGAGCACGATCAACCTGTGCAAGCAGGGAACTCCAGAGCGCGATGACGTCATCGGAAATCTTGGCCAGTGTATTCAAGGAGCCGAAGGTGATGTATTGTCGCTCAAGAGCCGGGGAGTCCGCAACTGGAGGATAGTGCTCTGGCGGGCGCCACGCGTAAAAACCACCGGGCAATCTGACAAGTTGCTCAGTGTAGAGAGCATCCGTCTCGCCAAGCGGATCGCAGTATTCATCAGTCAGACGATAATCGATCGTGCTCAACCCCGTTGTGCATGGATATCCAAGATACGTCAGCTGAAGCGGAGCAGGCGCAAGCCCGAAGACACCCATTCGGTTGTCGACTGTAAATCCGGCAAGATCCACAAGGATGTCGATCTTGTCTTCGCGGATCTGTTCAGCCACAGCCTCGTCGCTCTGCCTGACGATGTCGCGCCATTCAAAGCCCAGACCACGAATTCGCTGAGTCACTTCGTCATGCTTCTTCGTGTTTGAATACAACAGAACTGATACAAGCTCGGATGAATGGTTGTGAAGCAGAGGCTCCAGAAAGAACGCTACCGCATGATCCCTGAAGTCCGGCGACACATAACCGACGCGAAGCGGTCGACCGCCGCGATGACGAATTGCAGGCCGTACGCGATGAACAACCGGGAATATCGACTCCCATCCTTGATGCGCTTGTCGAAGCTTGTGGTCATCAAACTCGCTGTAGACCATTCCGCCGAGCATGCTCTCGTAGACGGCCTTCGTATTCAACGGGCCATCCCCAGCACGCGCCGAATTCATAGCGTCGAGGTAGAAAGAAATCGCTGCTCCTGTCTCTCCAAGGTCATGATACACGTGACCCAGCACCCGTAACGCCGCTGGATTCTTCGGGTCAAGGCGCGAAGCAAGAAGCGCACGCTCCATCGCCTGCTTGTAGTTCTTTTCCCTGAATTCAAAAAGAGAAAGCTCTGCATTCGCTCGTGGGTTCTCGGGCTGGGCTTCGACGATCCGTCGAAGAATGGGCTCGAGTTCGTCGAACGCATCAACCTCAATCATGGGATCAATGCAGGACGAGAGCCGAACAGGATCGTTCCAGCTCCACTTGATGGCTTCTCGAACTACCTCCTTGGCTTCTTCCGGCCGCTTCAAGCAGACGAGAGTCTTTGCCAACCAATGCCGAACGTCGAGAACCAGTGGTCGTTCTTCATTGACGTGGGCAAGCGCCGCACGAAGTTCGATCTCCGCGTCACCGTATCGTTGCTCTTGAAAGGAAATCAGTCCGCGCAGATACCGGGGCACCGGATCGTCGGGTCGCAAGACCGCGAGTTTCCTGTAGACCGTCGCTGCCTCGCTCAACTTACCCGAGTTATAGAGCGCTGCGGCCTGCTGGAGAAGCGCGTCGCCTGAGCCCTCATCCGGGGCGCTACTGCCATTCGTTCGCCTGCCACTTCTCAGTCTCTTCACCATGAGTTCGAAGGCCCTCACTCCATCGGTAAACACCGATGATCTTCTCAGCACGCTCAGCCAGGAAAATGCTCTTCAGCCAGGCGCATGAGTACCTCATCGGGAACGACAGATTTGCAGGCCACCACCCACAGGTCGAAGGCGAGAGGCCGCCGAATCGTTCCTACGCACGGAAGTCCTGCCACCCTCAGAGTGGCACTGAGAACTTTCTCAGTGAATCCACATCGATGAGCCATGTACAAGTTACCCAACGCCATCGCCGGCCTATATCCGTAAAGCATGTCCACGGGACTGATGGGTCCTGCTGGTGATTCGTATGCTACGTCTGTCAACTTGTCCTCGGCCACCATGGCACATACTGCTTGGAGGTCTGGACAGGTCAAGACGATAAATCCATCCGGTTTCAGGACACGCACAAATTCCGACAGCGCGATAGGCACTTCGTGTGGGTACAAATGTTCAATGTTATGTGAGGAGAATATTGCGTCAACGCTCTCATTGTCGACGGATGACATATCTGTCATCGAACCAATGATCTCGGGGGCTACTGCCGGGTCGACATCAAGGCGCACCTCGGTCCAGATTTCACTCCGAAAGCCGGCTGTCGTATCCGACTTCGTCCTGGGTCCGCAACCAACATGGAGGAGCCTCTTCACGTTTCCACCACCATCATTCCCCCGATTTCTGTCGGGTTATCAAGGCGACCTCGACTGTCGCCAACTGTATCAATGGACGTCACGCAGCAATGTCTCACCGGAGACAGCCTATTCATCGGTCGGAGCACGATGTGCTCCATATCTACCTGCTGCACGGCGACCGGATCCAGCCATCTCGACCTGCTGGCGAAGGTCCTCCGTCTTCACATCGATCGCTTTTTGCAGTTCCTCATGGCTCCGACGTATCTTGTCGCGCTCTGTCGTCGAGAGACTACGGGCTTCATGCATCAATCTGAAGATCTCATGCAGGATCGGCCCAAGACCTTCAATGTCATCTTCCTCCAACAAGGCGAGGCACCGACTCTGAAGAACAAGGATGCCTGACACTCCCAGCGGTGGTCCACCATCATCTGTGTCGTCGACAGCCGCCGCCTGCTCTGTCGCCTCAACCCGGACCATGAGGACCTCCGCTGGTCAAGCCTGCACCTCGAGCGTTCATCGCGAGGGTACCACACTCAGCCACCGAGGAGCTTCAGGGCCATCTGGGGCTGCTGATTCGCCTGCGCCATCACGGAGATGCCGGCCTGCATGAGCACCTGGGCCCGCGCCAGCTCCGCAGACTCCATCGCGACATCCGCATCACGAACTCGTGAGTTGGAGATCTGGAGGTTCTCTGATGAGGAGCCGAGATTGGCCACTGTCGACTGCAGACGGTTCTGGAGGGCACCGAGCGTCGCGCGGAGATCGTTCACCTGCTGAATGGCATTATCGAGGACATCGATGGCTGCCGATGCTCCATCCGCCGAGCCAAGATTGATCGTGTTGACCGCGATCAACTCTGAGTTCTCATTCTGGCTCGCAAGCACACTGTTGCCAGCGTCATCACTGACAACATTGACTCCGCCGCTGGACTGCAGCTGAATGAATCCACCAATCCTGGTCGAATCGTTAGTGCCAGTCAGACTCGCCGGCGCACCGGCATTCTGCAGTCCGACACCGAAAGCAGGACCGGCATTGGGCGCACCCGCCTTTCCTTGAACATTGAGGGCCGCGTTCGCGAGGCCAGCAATCTGGAAGCCCTCAATGACAATATCGCGACCGTCTTCTGCGACCAGGAGGATCTCGGCCTTGGTCACACCGGTCGTTGCCGTGATCCCAGTGACCGATGACCGATCATTGATCGCCTGCACGATACCGGTGAGGTCACTGGTATCGCTGATGAGCGCACCGATGGTCGTGACCTCACCAAGACCACCACCATTGACGTCTCCGCCCAGCGTGAAGGAGACGTTCCCCACATCCGTGGCAGCCGCCATCTGAAGTGATGCTACCGTGCGGGCCTTGGCGATCACGCCGGTTTGGCCATTCACCAGATTGACCTGGTCAGCGATCTGCCGAGCGGTCATGTTATCCGTGATCGTTGCTGTCGACGGCGTCCCTGTCGATGCCGGTCCGGTGATGGTCAGCACTTGAGCAGTGACGCCGTTGGTCAAGCCTACGGCCGTTGCGGCTGGAACCTGCGCCGACCCGATGCCGGTCGACGCAGCTCCAGCCGTCGAAACAATGCGATTGAGACCGATCTTGCTGGCGTCGACGCCACCGATCGACACCGCAATCTCTTGACCGGAGTTGGCGCCGACCTGGAATCGCTTCGACTGAAACGACCCGTCGAGCAGCTTCTGTCCGTTGAACTCCGAGGCCAACGCCAGACGGGTGACCTCCGTCTGCAGCTGCGAGACCTCTTTCTGCAGCGAGGCGCGTTCGTTGACGCCGTTGACGTCGTTGACCGACTGCAGCGCCAGCGTACGGATACGCTGAAGCATGTTGCCGATCTCGCCCAGGGCGCCTTCGGCGGTCTGCACGAGAGAGATGGCGTCCTTGGCGTTGCGGCTGGCCTGATTCAGACCATTGATCTGGGACTTCAACTTCTCGGAGATGGCGAGGCCAGCGGCGTCATCGGCTGCTTTGTTGACCCGCAGGCCCGTCGAGAGCCGCGTCATCGAGGTGTCGACCGATTCCTGGGCGTAGCCGAGCTGGCGGGCGGTGCTGACCGCGTTGATGTTGGTGCGGATGGAAATGCTCACACGACTCTCCTGTACGTCGCGACAAGCGGCGCATGGGTGGCCACACGACGACGCGTCGGTGGTTGGGGTGGGGTCGAGGTGGGCAGGCCAGCAACCCACGCGCACCCTGGGCCACCGATGGCGCTGCAGACACCACCGGAGGGACACCCATCCCTACGCAACAGTCGTGCCCGTTTTGCGACCCGGGGATCGACACCACATGACCACGATCGACGAACCCTTCACGGTGGTTCGAACGGATCGGCAGGACCTTCACAGCCCCTCAGGAACAGCCTGACGAGGCAGTGTCTTATACCGTCATTTTTTTGACGACCTGGCGGCGCCATCCAGCCGTTCGCCTCGCAGAGCGTCATCCATGACGGAGGTTGAGCGTGCTGGCGCGCCGACCGGTCATGGGGCTGCAGCCTCGGGCTGAACCTAGCGTGCCCGAGCGCCGTGACTGCGTACCGCGCGGCGTTGTCAGCGCTCAGCGGCGGCGTGGGACGACGTCACCCAGTGCACACGATTTCGTCCGGCCTGCTTGGCTGCATAGAGCGCGGCGTCGGCGATCTGCATCATCTTGCCGGCGATGAACTCGGGAGTCGCGCCGACGAGCTCCGGGTCTTTCTCCTTCTCGAAGGTCGTGCCGCCGAGCGACATCGAGAGCGGCACCAGCCGTCCGGCGTGGGACAGCGCGATGTTTTCGACGCCCGAGCGAACCTTCTCGGCGATGCGCTGGCCGATCTCTGCATTGGCACCGAGCAGCACGATGGCCATCTCTTCGCCGCCGATCCTCGCCCGGTGATCGGTCGAGCGGGTACACTTCACGATGACGTCGGCGACCCGACGCAGCGCTTCGTCACCGATGGGATGGCCGAAGGTGTCGTTCACGCGCTTGAAGTGGTCGATGTCCATCACGATCAACGAGAGGGGCTGCTTGTTTCGCGCAGCCGCGACGATCAGATCGAGCAAGACGCTGTCGAACCGGCGTCGGTTGGAGAGGCCCGTCAAGGGGTCGACGTAGACCAGCTCTTGCAGCTGGGACATCGTGCGTTCGAGCTGTCTGGCCATCTCCTCCTTTTCTTGAAGGAGGGCCTGGAGTTGATGCGCGCGTTCTTCCTCGCGGTCCTTGATGCGCATGAGCGTCTGGTTGGCGGCGTGGAGAATCTGCTCGTAGGTCGGAACCTGGAGGGCCCCGAACCCCAGCGCCGCCGCCGAACCCTCGGCCCGCAACGAGATCTGCTCCAACACGCCTTGTGTCGAGCTCGCCGGCAACCCGCGCGCCAGCAGACACGCCTCGAACGCCTGCAGCGCCTTCGCCTTGTCGCGGCCGGCATACACCGCACAGGCGAGGTCGGCGGCGTGCGCGAGCCCCGCCAGATCCGAGGGTGGTGGTCGGTCGACGCCATCGTCGTGGTGCCTGGCGATAGCCTGGTGGATGACCGCAGGGATCCCCCAGCGCTCCGCCAACACGCGCACGACGTCGACGTGGGTGACCCCGAAGCGCGCCTGCTCGGCGACAAGCCGCTCGGTGGGCGACATCTCGAGCAGCTCGGGCCATGCCGACAGATGCGCCGGTCGCAGGTGCATCAAGGCAAGGAACCCGACATCCTGCAAGAGGCCGACGGTGAAGGCTTCTTCGGCATCGCCGCGGCTTTGCAGCTGCGACAGTTGCTTGCACGCCGTCGCGCGCAGGGCGGCCTGGCTCCAGAACTGCTGGAGCAGCACCTGGGGAATCGGAGAATCGCGCAGGGATTCCCGGACCGCGAAGCTGAGGGCCAGATTCCGGACCTGCCGCCAACCCAACATGAAGATGGCACGGCGTACCGTCGTAATCGGCTCGTGCGGCGCGAAAAAGGGAGCGTTGACGGTGCGCAGCACTTCGCTGGTGAAGGCCGGATCGGCGGCGATATGCTGCGTGAAGGTGTCGAAATCGAAGCCGTCTTCGGAGGCGACCTCGATGATCCGAAGGCAGGATTGAGGCGGCGAAGGAATATCAGACGGCTTGAGCCCCTCGAGGAAGAGCGTCACGGCGTGGGTCGTCATGGGTGAACCAACCTCGTGCTCTCGCGGCACAGCCTGCTGTGCCTTCCGACAAAACGATGTCCGGGATCGGCGGCCCAGGAGGATAGGCTCGCGTCCGCGTCGTCGCAACCTGCCTCGAGGGCGCAGGGACACCGCAGCATCAATGCGCCGTCGCTTCACACTGCGGCTGTAGCTGTGCTTATTGAAGTATCGCACCCGCCATCGCGGCCGACAGCGCCTGGTCGCAGACACAATCGACAAGCGCGGGCGCCCAGACCAGAGAAGAGACGAGGTGCGGCGCCGTTGGCGCCGCACCGATCGATCAAAGGCAGAAGCGAGCCCGCTACCCTGCAGAGGCTCAGCGCGCCGCCGCGTCGGCCGCCGTCTTGTCGAGCGCGGCCAGGAAGGCTTCGGCGATGGTCTCGAAGGTGGCCTGGGCCTCTTTGAGTGCCTTGACGTCGTCATGCAGCACGCAGTGCAAGAGGCGCCGGATGACGAAGTCATAGATGGGCAAGAGGGCCCCCGCCAGCTCGGGCGCGAGGTCACCGCGCAGCGTTGCCGAGAGCTCGGTAACGATATCTGCGGCCCGCGACGCCGCCTGACGCGCATCGACCACCCGCTGGTCTCGATAGTCGCGCTCGGCGTCTCCCATGAATCGCAGGGCACCGTTCAACAGCAACTCGAGGATACGAGCAGGTGATGCACCCTCGATATCGTTGCGAAGATAGGCACGCATACTGTTCATTCTCCCGAAACCCAGTTCGTCATCGTCATTGATTCTTGCTGGCGGCCGAGTCGCTGGCCTTGAGGAAGTTGGTGATGCCGCTCATCTGAGACTGCACGCTCTGCATCGCCGCAAACTGCCGAACCAGACGTTCACGAAAGGCCTCGACCTTCAAGTCGGCCGCGGCCTTCTCTTTTTCGATCTTGGCGACCTCGTCAGAGAGCTCGAAGGTCCGCTTCGACAAGGCCCCCGTCAGGGGGTTCGAAAACGACGTGATGACAGCCCGGGCCTTGTTGGCGAAGCCGTTGGTGCCCGTCAAGAACTCCGACACCGCCGTCGGCCGGGCGAGCAGCGAGGTGCGCAGCTTGCCTTCATTGAACTCCAGGGTGCCCTGTCGGCTGATGTTGACACCAAGCTCGCCAAGCCCCCGGATCGATGGGCTGCCACCCTCGAGCCGCAGCATCTCGTTGAGCTGGCGGGCCAGACGTCGCACGACGGGGTCGTTGGTCAAGAGCTGAGAGGTATCGGTGCCGCCGGCGACCTCGACCTGATTGTTCACCGCCCGACGCAGCGTGTTGTAGCTCTCGACGAAGGCCTTGACCTTCTCGTTGACGAGGGAGGTATCCCGACCGATCTCGAAGGTCTCGACGGAGCCCACATTGGTGGCCGTCAGCGACACACCAGGAATGACGCCGTCGATGGTGTTGCTGGCGCGTGAGATCTCGACGCCGTTTATCTTCACCAACGCATTCGTCGGCGGCTGGGTGAGCTGGAAGCTGAATGGTACCGCGTCGGGATCGGCAGAACCGGGCGGCGGCGGCACCAGACTCAATTGCAGCTCTGGCGTCGAGGCTGCCGGGCTGAAGCCGGTTTCGGTGCCCACGATCGACAGACGAACGCCGTTGCCGGTGTTGACGATCGACGCCTGCACCGGCGCACCGGTGGCCGTGATGGCGGCGGCGATATCCGAGAGGGTCGCACCTGCCGTCAGCGAGAAATTGAAGCTCCGGTTGTTGACCGTAAATGTGTAGTCGCCGACGCCCACGCGCGTGTCGGCGCTCGCGAAGGTCTCGACAGACGACCCCTGGGCCGCCTGGGCCAGGGCCTGCACCTGCACGTTGTAGCGGCCGGCGGGGGCTGAGGCCTCGACGACCGTGTCGACGTTTAGGGGCTTGCGGCCAATGACACCGACGGTGACGCCTTCGGAGAGGTCGGCGAGGACGTCTTCGAGGTTCTTCGCCTGCCCCATCAGCGTGGCGAGGGTCGACATCCGGGTGGTGACGTCGATGGTCTTCTGGGTCAGGCGCTCCGCGCGGGCGCCTTCGATCTTGGTGAAGCCCTCGATGACCTTCTGGACATCGAAGCCGCTGCTCCCCGTGAAGATCGACGTCGCCATGGTGCCTCACTGCTCCTGACGAGACGCCCCGCACGAAGGCGGGGCGCCCCAACCTGCGCTGGCAGCGCGTCTGACCCTACGCCAGACGCACCACCATCGCCAGTTTCAGCCAAGCAACTTCAGTGCCATCTGCGGCTGCTGGTTCGCCTGAGCGAGGACCGACACACCGGCCTGCATGAGCACCTGGGCGCGGGCGAGCTCGGAGCTCTCCATGGCGACGTCGGCGTCGCGAACCCGGGAGTTCGAGAACTGCAGGTTCTCGGACGACGAGTTCAGGTTGGCCACCGTCGACTGCAGACGGTTCTGGACGGCACCGAGCGAGGCGCGCAGGTCGTTCACCTGCTGAATCGACGCGTCGAGGATGCCAATGGCCGCCGAGGCGCCGTCGATGTTGGCCACGGTGATGGTCGACACCGAGAACAGCTCCGAGTTGTTCACCACGGCGCCAAACAGCGCGGTGTCTGGGCTGGCGCTGTCGACCTGGACGTTCAGCGCCGACGACGAGTTGAGCTGCACAAAGCCACCAACGCGCGTCGAGTCTGCAGCAGCAGACACGAGGGTGGTTGTATTGCCCGCATTTCGGAAGCCGATGCCATCCGTCGCGTCGAACGTAAGCCCCTGGACGGTGATATTGGCGCCGGTGAAGTTCTCGATGGCAATATCGCGACCATCGTCGGCAAAGAGGACGATTTCGCTCTTGCCGTTTTCGCCAATGCTGGCCGTGATGCCCGTGACCGCCGTGCGGTCATTGATGGCCGCCACCATCGAGGACAAATCGGCGGCATTGGTGACCTGTGCGTTGATGGTCGTCTTGGAGGTAATGGCGCTGACGGCAGTGCCACCGGCGGTGTCACCCGCCAGGGTGAAGCTGATGTTGCCAGCGGCGCTGAGCCCCGACAGCCGGACCGCGGTCTTCGCCTGGGCCGTGACGCCGGTGGAGCCGGTGTTCTGGTTGATCTGCTCAGCGACGTTCGTGGCCGAGTTGGCGGCGGCCACGTTGATGGTGGTCTGGCCGAGAGCGCCAGTCACGGTGATGGTCTGGGCTGTGAGGTTGTTGCCCGCACCGGCCGCGGCCACATCAGTGGCTGCGGCCCTGGCGGCGCTCAAGCTATTAGCGGCGTTCGACGTCGACACGGTGTTCACGCCGAGGCCAGAGGAGTTCACCGAGCCGATCGACAGCGCGATCTCCTGACCCGAGTTGGCGCCGACCTGAAAGCGCTTGGACTGGAACGAACCGTCGAGCAGCTTCTGGCCGTTGAACTCCGAGGCCTGGGCCAGACGGGTGATTTCCGTCTGCAGCTGCGAGACCTCCTTCTGCATCGACGACCGCTCGGACACGGTGTTGACGTCGTTGACCGACTGCAGGGCCAGGGTGCGCATGCGCTGCAGCATGTTGCCGATTTCGCCGAGGGCGCCTTCGGCGGTCTGCACGAGGGAGATGGCGTCTTTGGCGTTGCGGCTGGCCTGGTTCAGACCGTTGATCTGCGACTTCAACTTTTCCGAGATCGCGAGGCCGGCGGCGTCGTCGGCGGCCTTGTTGATGCGCAGACCGGTCGAGAGGTTGATCATCGACTTGTCGACTTGCGACTGGGCGTACCCGAGGTTTCGGGCGGCAGCCACCGCGTTCATATTCGTGCGGGTAGAAATCATCGACATGGCGTTTTCTCCTTCGTGGCGCGTTGAGCGGTTCGTTTTGGCTCACAGTTTCGATCGACACGCCCCGATCGGTCGTTCCATCCGCCGCCCGGATCCAGCGTTTATCCTGCCCCCACCGCATCCGAATGGGCCGCCGAGCGAGATCAGGTCTGGAGCGGAGAGAAGCCGACATGTCGGACATCGGCTGCAACCGGGACTCGGTGCGCCAAAGTTGCGTCCTCGCCCCTGTGCCGGGAAGATCGAGCTGAGGCCGGGGCTGGTCTGGGCCACATCTACCCCTACCTGACCTTGCTCTTCGTGAGCCTGAGGAAAGAATCCATGCGTGTCGATTTGAACGTGTGTTTGTTGCCGTCGACACCGCACCAGCAGACCCGTTCGCTCTTCGAGCAGGTCGAATTTCTGGTCAAGGCACACCGGATGCTTGGCTTTTCAGTCAATGCATCGATCGGCCAGGCGGCCGGCTGCAGGTA
>Ga0169931_10007064_pt1 | contig 16763 bp, 16 predicted proteins | sample Kivu_15m_20L_FD_129675 | JGI IMG/M metagenome (GOLD analysis project Ga0169931, IMG submission 129675) | Freshwater microbial communities from Lake Kivu, Western Province, Rwanda to study Microbial Dark Matter (Phase II) - Kivu_15m_20L... | ecosystem: Environmental > Aquatic > Freshwater > Lake...
GTCCATATACATTAAAGGGTCGAACTACTGATGCGTGAACACCAAAATTTTCCGAATAAATCCAACAAAGAGCTTCACCCAATCTCTTCGATTCGTCATAACAGGCTCTCGGACCTCTACTTGCTACATTCCCTCGATAAACTTCATTAGTTGGAACTTCACTGGCAATTGGGTCTCCGTAGATCTCTGATGAGGAGAAGAAGAGAAAACGTGCATTGTCCTGTTTTGCTCGTTCCAAAAGACTTCGGGTTACATCAACCGCAACGTATATGGTCTCGAGTGGCCTTGCTCGATAATGTTGAGGAGACGCGATACCTGCGGCATGAATTATGTAATCGAACTTATCGGGAAGTTCACTTGCAATCTTCGCGTCTGCATAAATCCACTCAACATGGTCACCAATATCGCTCTGTACAAGATCATCCTTATTGGAAGTTGTATGGTTATCAATTGCTATAACTCTCAATTTCGCTTCTGGGTAAACCTTCTTGATCTCAGCGAGAACAGCTATGAAGTATTTTCCTAGAAATCCTGAAGCGCCTGTCAATAATATTGTTGAATTTGAAAGTTTTTTGGAGACTTCGCCTAATGAACTTATAATCTCGGAAATATCTTCATCAAGATAAGTGCGCGTGGCCATCCTTACAACTTAGGTTCTAAATCCAATAGATGCTTTTGGGTATCTTCCTCATATCGCTCTCTCTTTCTGCTATTACGCGATACCACGACAAGTACAGTATCTACTAAGAAATCCATTCGGTGGGCTACACCACTCGGCGTAAAGAAAAGTTCTCCAGCCTCAAGTCTCGTCGTTACGGCAGCGCCATCTTGCGGAAGGTAGCTGTAGTCGAGAGATCCTGATAGGCAATAAGAAAGATGCCAATCGGTCTGGTGCACATGATTAGCTCGCACCACTCCTGCTTTAGATTGAATAATTGCAACATCTCCGAGCTGGCCATCCGCAATATTAATTATTAAGCCACGCTCATCACGAAAACTTTGTGGGACTTCAACTTTTGGATAATTTCTAAAGTGTAGTGCAGTAAAATACTTTGACAATTCACTCGGAACACTCATCATCGAACAAGTATACAGACATCTTGCACTTTAATGGATGAAGGATGACTCTGCTTCCATGAATCCTGGATACTTCAAGGCCCCCCGGGTATCAAGCTCTGAACTAATGAAGAAAGGCTTTGGAATAATCACTTCGGCATCATTTTGAAGAGCCAAAAAGCCTCCCCACCATGAAAATGTGCTATTTGCAACTACTAGTCTTGTAGCATTCGTCATCACTGAGAGCGATTGCCATGGATCTAAGTCATCAGGTCCATAAATACAATCTACTTCGATACCCTGCAATACTCGCTTTGCACCTTCGACATCGTCTGTAACAACTATCCTGCATCCGAAACCGATTTTCCTTCTCAATATCCTTTTATAGAAATCGCGATTTAGGATGCCTACTCGTTTCTTATTTGCAGGAGAATTTGTATCACCTTGTCTAATGTGTATTACTTCAATATTTCTCTGTTCTGTAAATAACGGAAGCTTCTTTTCTTTCGCCTCGAGTACTTGAGTAATTTCTCTATGTATTGTTTCTGCGATGGGTTTAATAAACTCAATATTCTGAAAATATCCCAGGTAGGTGTTCTTTGCCGAGGTTTTTCCCATTTCTTCACGCGATATGAAGGGTTGGCCTCGAACGTCTTTGAAGCGCCGAAGTATCCTTGCGGAAGGTCTATCGCTCCAAGGGTTCATTAATTCATTCCAGAGAGGATTTCCTTGATGAATTCGATATGTACAGTGCTCGCAACGATAATCTTCTTGAAAAAACGTTAGGTGTGTATGTGGTAAACCCGTATTAAGTCTTGGCTTAACCACATAAACTTTCTCTTCTTGAATCAAATTAAGATAATGCCCAAAACTAATCTGAAAGAGTTGATTACCAATTCCACCAGATAAGTAAATACTTGACATACCTATTAAATTCTATGACTTTTTTGCTAATTCGTCATAGATCCACTGATAAGTTTTTTCTAACCCGATTTTCAGCTGAGTATCAGGTTCCCAGCCGTGAAGTTCTCTAAAGAGAGTGTTGTCGCTTGTCCTAGCTCGAACTCCTTGCGGAGCGTCCAAGTTATAATTTCTCTTAACTTTGACACCTGCTATGTCTTCGACAATATCGATAAGTTCGTTAATACTCACCGTTTCTGCGCTACCCAAGTTAACAGGATCACGATAATCTCCGCCCATCACCTCGAGAGTTCCTCTGATGCAATCATCGATCCACATAAAACTTCTCTTCTGTTCGCCATCTCCCCATACTTCAATTTCGTGTTTGCCAGCTATTTTTGCTTGAGCAATTTTTCGACAAATGGCAGCAGGTGCTTTTTCTCGTCCTCCATCATAAGTACCAAAAGGTCCATAAACATTGTGAAATCTAGCGACTCTTGTTTCCAATCCATAGTCTTCCCAGAAGTGACGGCACATTCTCTCTGAGAAAAGCTTTTCCCAACCATAACCATCTTCTGGCATTGCTGGATATGCGTCTAACTCTTTCAAAGGAATAATATCAAGATTTGATTGGTGTTCTTGGGCATAAACACATGCAGATGAGGAAAAAAAATATCTTTGTACGCCAAACTGCTTCGCAGTCATTAAGAGATTGGTGTTTATCAGAACACTGAGCATGCATGCTGCTTTGTTTCTCTCAATGTAACCCATGCCGCCCATATCAGCGGCAAGATTCCAAACTCGATCTATTCCGTCCATCACCCGTTGACATTCCTCAGGATTAGATAGGTCTGCGGTCACAATTTCAGCAATTCGCGAAGTTTGCTGCCATAAATTTTGATTCTTAATATCAATCGCTCTGACTTTCACACCATTGTCCACTAGCATATTCGTAAGATAACCACCAACAAATCCGCCGGCACCCGCAACTAAATCCATGGCTACCTTTCCTGATATTTTTTAGTGAGAATTTGAACTCACTACCCAATAATTATAGCAAGCTGAAGAATAGAAATTGCTGACCAGATACGTCCAACAAATCACTTCGAGAGGTATGAGCCGCACTTAAATACCAGAATAAAAGCGCTTAATCGAATAATTGCTAACTAACCTTCTACACAATCTTGATTTATAGAAAAGTGAACTGGTAGAAATCATAGATCGATTTCGAGAATAGGCAATTCCATAACTATTGAACAAGTCTACACTATTCAACTTTACACAGTCCTCTGGTTCAAACATCTTTTTCACAATGCAATTAAAGATACTTTGATCGTGGCGACTCTTCCATTTTAATCCATTATTTGTACCGGCTTTGCTCCTCAACAAACGAAAATTGTCCTGTTTCATGAAATGGCGCCAATGCCGACAAATTTCAACCATTTCTTCAGAACTGAATGTAAACAACCCTGCTTGGATTTGATCTTCATTCCAGCGACTATTTATTCCAATTTCTTTGAAGACTTCCGGATTGCACCACTTTTTTTCATCTTCACCCGATAAACATAGCAATCTATCAGGCAAAAGAGGGGGACTGGAGAACTCTAAGTTTGACTTGCTTCCTTCATTCCTCTGGCCCATTTTCCAAGAAATTTCGTTACCCGCGTCGCTGTAAAATACCTTCTCTACCATCTTATTTCTATTAATCGCTTCCAGAATAATAAGAGGTTTCCAATACCATAGTCCAAAACCAACAGAACTATTCTGTAAAATAAATTCTTTCTCTCGTGAATCGACAATCTCAAAAAGCTCCCTATTTGAGAAAATTTCAATACAAACTCGTGTACCGAATCTTCTAGATAATTCTCTTCTTTGCCTCCTTGCGGCAGCTTGCCATTCTGGATGGCCGAGTGCGCCAATTACAACTAGCATTTCGCGCATTTCTCTATCTTATCCTTAGATTCGCGCATTTCTCTATCTTATCCTTAGATTGGTTAGACTTGCTACGCCTGCTAATGACTCTTGCTGGATTCTGCAATTGGAATTTCTGGCTTTCGGTAATTTTGAATCATTCAAAGCGTAACTTTCAATTTGCGATATGATAATCAGGTAGAATCTGACTGTGACTTCAAGAGATTCTTTCTATCTTTTTAGGCGGAGATTCTTCTGGCGATGGTCAAAAAATCTAGTAAATTACCAACATTTGAATTTAGATTTTTTTCGGGATCAAAGTGACGTTTATTTCTCAATTGATTACTCGGGAAAGGGTATAACTAGTTACAATAAATTTATTACTCTCCTGGGTAACTCTTCAGAGTTAATTGTCTTTCTTGGAACTCCTGCCATTGATCTTTTCCGACGAGAAATTGAAAAATTGGCAAGAAGCTATCGGTGTTTTTTTATTGTTGACCCGTATGATATCTCTTTGAAGGATTTTCCAATACCCAATCTCGATATTCAAGGTTGGGCCGCACCACATATACTTAACCCTTCAATGAGCAATGCCTTGTGCCTTCCCGTGGGTGTAACCAATCGTTGGATGTGGCAATATGGGAGACCAAGTTTGTTTGATTATGAATCAAAGAAATCAAAGTGGATCTTGTCCGGCCCATTTGGACAAACTCATTATGACCGACTAACGTTCAATTCAAGATTCAACTCACCTTACATTGACGCGTTTGATACCCGTCTTCGGCCAAGTCGGTATCATGCTTTGGCTAGGGACTATCGTTTCGTCATTTGTCCGCGCGGAAACGGTATTGACACACATCGGCTTTGGGAATCTTTGTACCGCGGTTCTGTTCCAATAGTTGAAAAGTCGCCTTGGAGTCAATATTTCGCAAATCTGGACATTCCTTTGATGGAAATTAATCATTTTGAAGAACTAAATGATTTGGATCAAAGTGATCTTGAAGCAAAATACTTAGAAAAAGAGTTCGTACCGGCTCTTAAGCCTGTTCTCTGGCCCCGCTATTGGATTGATGTCATTCGCCATTTTCGTTCAAGCAGTCAGCTCTCCTAGGACTTGACATGCTTCCAAAAAACATAGCAATACGCAGATTTCGTTCCAATAATCATACTCTCAAATTCATCTTGCATAAGTGATCCAACTAGTTGCCAGATCGGAAGCGCGCGTTCATGAATGTCTTCTACAACATAAGTGCCTGTAATTGATAAATTATTCTTCAGCATTAGAATAGAAAATATGTTCGCAAACGGTGCATGAAGACCGTCGTCTATAATGAGATCAAACGCCAAGGCGTTTAGTCTAGGCATGACAGCTTGCCAAGACTCTTCTGAAGTTTGGTCAAGCAAATAAGTATGAATTCCGTCTTCCTGAAACAAAATTGATTCATCGATATCAAGACCAATTACCTCAACATTGTCTGCCAGACTGCGCCAAGCTCTCATTGAGGCACCTGGTTTTCCAAAAGGACCCATCGTTGATGGAATGCTGCGATTATTACTTCCAATTCCAATTTCCAAAATTCTCTGAGGAATCTTTCCAGTTCTTGAGAATATCTTATTGTATAATTCGTGATAGTTATGAGTTGAGGCTTTATCACTCCCATAGTAATCAAATTTCTCTTTCAGACGCTGAATACTAATTGCTTCGGTATTGGATTCAAAATGTAAATTTGATAACTCATAAATTTTCACTTTGGGAACTTTGCTGTTTAACTTATTCATCAGGTCGTAAGTGCTTTGAGCGCCCCGCAAAGTTAGTTCAACATAATCTTTGTTCGTGCACGCGCTAGCAGGAAAATCTGGCAAGTTTGCCAGTTTTTTCAAAAGGAGCGTACCTCTCAAAAAGAAGATAGTTGAAATTATTCTATATAGATGCGCCCTCGCAATCTCCTTCTTCCATCGAAATTGCATGAACAATATACGAGACGCTCTTCCCAATAAAGTTGTTCTTTTAAAGCCCATGAAAGAAAAGATACCACTCTGTGCAGAATATTTTTACTCAATTATGTGGATAGCTCAACACGTAAAATAAGATTGTTGTAACGTACTAGATCATACATGCTATGACAACTCTAGGGCTCCACTTACTTGAACCCATTTTGCTAATGGACTGTGCCAGAATTCCTCGTAAACTACCAAATCTCCCTTATTCAATAGAGCGCCAACATATGAAAATGATGACTTTGACATTAAGAGACAGTTAGCAAAAGCAAATTGGGCAAGGCTAGAAATTGAGTCTAAATCCTGGCAAATCTCCAAATTTGGATGAAGTTTCTTTAGCTCAGAAAAGTTTTCGGATTCGAATAAATACTCTTTCTCAATTCCCAATTGATCCTTCCATAATTGGTGTTGATTAGTTTCTTCAGCCAATTTACTATCCCGAATTGGAGAATCACTCATTATCTTTATTGTAACTCGTCTATTTTGGACCTCAGGAAGTTTCAAGACTAGCTTAAGAACTTCCAAATGGCGATGAATTGGAAGATAGCGCCGCTTCAATTCTTCAATATTTGAATTTTGGTGTACCTCACCTCTTCGTATGTGAACTGCAATGACAAATGAATTTTTTGAATTTGTATCCTGAATAAGATGTTGATTTAAGTAATTTCTCGCCGATGCTGAGTTAATTTGTTCGTATAGTTCCGGAAATTTCTTGGTAAGAAAAAAGCCATCAGAAAGATAAACCTTTAGGTTCCGCCTAGTTAAGATAGAAAGAGAAGCAAGTGTGACCATGAAGGCACGCGGACGCCTATACTTTAGTCGATCCCAAAAGTATCCTTTTGGGGTTATCGAGAGAGTTCTAGTATATTTCGCATTGTAGTTTTTCGGGACCGTTGAAATTTCAATGCACTTCGCTACCAAATCATTCACGATTCTTAAAATATCGTCTTCAGTTCGGCCCTCGCGAAAATCTGAAGCTCTGAGCATAAGTTGTTCGATTGGCCGCCCGATAAATTCAAAATTGAGATATTTAGCGGCAGCAAATACGCTAATTTGTCTTTGTATTTGGGACCCAATGCCATCAATAAGAGAATTGTCTCCATCAAAAACGAAGGTGATTCGATTTTTGGCATTATTACTTACAAAATTCCTAATTTTTTTCACGAAAAATTGAACAGTTTTCATCCTAGACTTTCTAATCTCATCGCTATATTTCTTCTTTTGGTTGGATTTGTGCAACACCTTTTGAGATATGGATAACCCTCGTCGCGCTCGACCTCAATTTGTCATTATGAGTCGCTACCAAACAACAAGTACCGCTCTTTGCTAGATAATAAATGAGATCGCAGAATTTTTTTATGCTCGCATGGTCAAGCGAATTTGTGGGTTCATCAAACAAGACAACGTCAGTTGGCTGAATCATTGCGCGAGCAAGTCCCAGTAATTGTCTCTGCCCACCGCTTAATCCTCTAAAATTAGTTCCAACAACCGTCTCGATTCCATTCGGCATTCCCGCAACAAAGCTCAAAATTCCATTAAGACTAATCATATCTTTGAGAGTATCTTTCATTTGTGTGTCTAGTTTTCGCCCTAAAAGGATATTCTCGAGAATTGAACCTTTAACCAGCGCTACATCTTGTGGCACATATGAAAACTTAAGATTTGCAGCTCTTCTCACTATTCCAGTTGTTGGCTGCGTCGAGCCTGCGATCAAATCAAGAAGTGTGCTTTTTCCTGATCCTGACTTGCCGATAATAAGAACTACTTCCGACGTATAAAATTCGAGAGAACAATCATACAGGGCCTTCTTTTTCGAATTATAGGAATATTCGACGTCCTCTACTTGAATCAAAGTTGACTCTTCCTCATCTTGCCTTTCTCTATTTTTGGTAATTAAGATTTTATTGTTGTTTTTCTGTATTGATTCTTCTGATTGCATCATTTCAATCATGTCGTCCACTAGGTTCATTGAGTAGGCCTGATTTGCAATTATGTTGTTAACTGCATTTTGAACTCGCAATAAAGTTGGTATGAGTCTTGTTACGGCAAGTACTAAAATGCCAAGTGACACAAAGGACTCTGACTTATTATCTGACAATAGGAATACACCAGCCGCAAATAAGATGCTTGCCAGGCCAACAATTTCCATCTTAGTTCGTAAAACCACACCAACAACATTAATTCCAGAAATTGCACTCGCGCTTTTGTGTCGAGCGCCTTGGAACTGTTTAGTAAAGTACTCTAAATCGCCTATAACCTTCAACTCACGCCTAAGCGCCCAAGTTTCCTTCGCAATTAGGGCTAAATTCTCCATTGATTCGCTGGCATCTAATCCTAATTGAGACATAAGTTTACGATTACGTAAAACTAAAAGAACACTAATCGCAATTATGGCGCAAACAATTAGAATCGTGGTGGTATCTGAAACCCAGAGAACTGTTGCTAAAATAAAAAGTGTAAATATAGCGTCAGATATGAGTCCAAGTGTGCCGAGCGCTGTTCCAAATATTAATGAGTTTGTCCCAAAGCTCATGAGTGCATAAGCTCTTTCTGATCCGATGCGATCTTGATTACGAAGATCAAGATAAATGAATCTTCTATAATTATCCTCGCTAATACGTTGCAAACGATGAGAGAAATAATCGTAGATTCTTTTATTCAAGTACAAGGTTGAAAAAGATCTAAGAACGAGGACACTTGCTGTTAGAAATAGAATGTCGATAGAGTCAACTTGATAATTTACAATGGTTATCGGAGTGATGTCTTTGCTATCCTTTTGTATCGCCTGATATACCGTACTCAGCAGCACGCTAAACATTACGAGCCCGACCGCTTCAAGTAACGCCAAACAAACAAAAACCCCAACTAACATCACAAGGATAAACCTTCTAATACTAATCAATATTGTAATAGAGCGATAAAACTTCAAGGTTTTCGATAGCGTTTCCCAAAAAAGGAGCCTCTGACGCATTATTTTTCCAGTCTTGTTGAGGCCATAACGGAAGCTTACAATACACTTTAGTATGCGCAAACTTTTCATCTTAATACATAATAATGAGCCTGACCGACTTCAATATGCCCGCAGCATTTTCAATCGAATAGCTGAAACTGTACCTGGTTCGGAATGTCTCGAAGTTTCTACTTCTCCGAGGAATCGCCGAATCACCCTACGAGATTCCTTCAGATATTTCTTTTCTTTTTTCCACTTTTTGAAATTTCAAAAGTTATGGACAAACCAACTTTCTGATATTTCACTGAATAACGCTGTTCGCACTAGAGTGCTCGGATTCTCAGTGCCTTATTTTAGGCACTTCTTTACCGGAGGTTTCTTAACGAAAATTAGAACGCTTCGGAGAAGCTTTGAGAGTGCTCGGTCAGTTATTGATTTGAATGCCAGACATCTTGTCTGTCATCGCATATTTGAGAAATCCAACGCCGAACTATTATTTATTTTTGAGTCTGACTTTATTGTCAATGACGAAAGTGAGTTTTTTGAATTCCTGAAGTTTACCGAGGCCGACGTTTCTTTTGATTTGCTAAACATTTGTAATCATTTCTCTCTAAGCGAAATGGGGTTGAATGTTCGCGATCTAAGAGCACAAGATTTCAGAATCCGAGGAGTTAATTGTTTCTTGCATCAGTTTTCGTACGTAAATACAACATGTGCGCTTGGGTTCAGCCGTCAAATCTCGCAAGCAATCTTGAAATTTCCAAACTCGATTTTCACGGAATATTGGCCAATAGATTGGAATTATAATTATCGGCTTTGTCATGTCCAAGGTCGTTTTCAAGTTATTGATGTAGGTCAAACATTAGTTCTAAATGGTTCCCAAATAGGACGATACACCTCAACAGTGCAAGGACCAGCATGAAAAACTTGCTGGCGCGACTAAAGCTCTCATATGCCCGTAATGAACTGGATCTACGAGATTTGGCTGCGAGTTGGTTTCGGTTATCTCCCGTCAATACGTTGGTGCATTGTGGAGCTTTTGATGGAGAGGAGTCAAAACTCTATGATCTTTTGAAAATATCTAGAAGAATTTGGATTGATGCAAATCCGTTGTTAGTTAAGAGTCTAAAGAGCAAGTTTGGGGATGAAGTGAAAGATCAAGTGCTTGAGGCTGCCCTATGGGATAGAGACTGCGAGAAATTGGACTTTTATTTTGCTAGTAACTTAGCGTCTTCGAGTCTACTACGACCAAAAGATCATTTAACTTATGTTCCGTCTGTAACGTTCACAAGTTCAATACGTATTTCTAGCCAAACACTTGATTCACTACTTCATGAAAATCATCTCCTAGGGCAACCGGTAGATTTGCTTATTCTTGACCTACAGGGTGCCGAGTATCGCGCACTTAAAGGAGCACAAAAGACGATGTGTCTTACAAATTTTATCTATTTAGAAGTTTCCAATCATGAGCTTTATGTAGATTCTCCGCGATGGAAAGAATTGACTCGATTACTAGCAGTGCACGACTTTCAGCTCGTAGATTGGTCCTATAGTAAGTTTCACTATTGGGGAAATGCACTTTACGCCAAAAGGGAAATATGTGAGAATTCTTCAATTAAATTTACGCGTTTTCGAAGACTTTATCGCACATTTTTGAGAATGTTGTTTGGGTCCTTAGCGCGGAAACTTTGGCACATAAGAGGAAGTGGTCGTGAGTAGACGTAATTTATCCGTCTTAAAAGTGCGATTTATTGATTTTTGGCCCGGCGCCAAAAACTCCATTGAAAGTTTTTTTCTTCCATTAGTCCAGTCTGCTTCACCATTAGAGGTAGTTGAGTCCCAACTTGAAGAGACGGCGCATATAACCATATCGAGTGTGTTTCCAAGTAAGACTCACGGCAGTAAAAGGTTGCTAAGAAGTAGAAGGTTAAATCGCGAAAAATCCCCGATTGAGATCTGGTACAGTGGTGAGAATATCCGCTCCCCGTTCACCGGATATGATTTCACCTGGAGCTTCGATTTGAGCGCATATCGTAGTTCAAATTTCTATCTGCCCGTATGGTTCTTAGACTTAGATGTTTTTAATAAAACTACCAATCCTAATTTAGGCTTTTCGCTACATTCAGAGGATTTGATGAACTCTAGAACAATCTCGGAAATACCCCCAGGCTTTGCCTGCATTATTGCGAATAACCCACATCCATATAGATTGAGGGCTATTGAAGCATTAAGTTCAATCGGAGCTATAGATGTATTTGGACATTTAGGCAATCGAACGCTCAAGCACAAGAGTGAGATTCGTAATAAATACCGCTATTGCATCTCTTTTGAGAATGATTTTTTTCCCGGATATGTGACGGAGAAAGTTTTTCACGCATGGAGTATTGGTTCTATTCCAATCTACTGGGGGAGTGACCCTGTTAACTTCATCAATGAAGAAGCTGTTGTTGATCTTAGCTCTCAAGCTGATTTTAATGGTCTTTGCGACAAGATTCGTTTCATTGAAGCAGATGTAAATAGGTGGGCCACTATCGCTTCTAAGCCGATTTTGTTAAAACCTCCAAGCCTCTTTGAAATCATAGAAAATCTCAAAACTAGAATTTCGCAAGTATTCTTAGAGTCCTCCTAAGAAAACTTTGATAAATTTATTCATAACTTTATCTTCACTAAACTCTTTCAATTTTCTGTGATCATATCGATTGCGAGCGCCCGTTATCATTGAATTGAGCCTCACCATTAGTGATGCAGGAGAATCGTATAATGAGTCGGCGTCAAGAGTTAAAGTATGACCTTGATCAATTCCGCCTCTCCAGCTCAAAATAGGTATTCTTGCAGACATTGCTTCTAAAAGTGCCATAGAGAAACATTCTCCCTGCATTCGCGCATGCAAGAAAAGATCAGCAGAATATAGAGCATTTGATTTGTCCTGTTTTTCCATAATGACGGGTAAATAAACAATTCTCTTATGAATTGCGAATGGCTTAGTATTAATGAAGATAAAGAATAAATTGTGATATTTGTTCAGAAGCTCCAAAACAATTCGCTGAACCCATTTGATATCAAATTTCTCATATCCTCCATACCTAAGAATTACAAATGCATCCTCCGGGATTCTCCAATCTTTTCTCAAATTTCGATTCATTGGTGGCATGTTCACAAAATGTGGGACGTCCGGAAGCCTCATTAATTTGTTAGGGATTTTTCTTCTTACACTTCTTGGAAGATAGATTTGTTGATCTCTTGCCATCATGTCGGCAGTCCATTGAGACACGTAAGCGTAGGAGTCGCCGTGGGGCTCAAAGTGTTGAAATACTGCATGAACCGCATTTTTCGCGCCTGGAAGTAATCTCCCATCAAAATTTCCAGCTTTGGCAAAGTAGGCAAAATCAAATTTGCCTGCTTGTTCTATCGCGAATGAATTAAATTTGGCATAACCGTGAACTTCAAATCTACTCTCAAATTTCTTTATGCTGGAGGAATGGTTAGTGCGATAATCAGTGTTGTAGGCAATGTTGACTTCATGTCCTCGCGCTGCGAACCATGATGCATATTCCCAAATAGATGTACTTGTGCCCGTTTCTGTAATGTCATTGGCATGGAATAACATTCGCATTTCTTAATGGTATCGTAATACTCCATGAAAAGAATGGATAATTCGCAATGTTCTTTGCAACGCTACTTGAGGGGAGTTTATCTCCTTTAGCTATATCCCATCTCACTAACCTTATGGACTTTGGAGCTTCGGAAATTTGTGTTATGTCCTCGAGAAAAAATCTGGAGCGTCTTATAAGTTATGAGAGATTTAAGATTTGTCCACATTATTCCGACCAGTATTTAAGTATAAAAACTCAGCGAAATAGACTCCAGGAACATTCATTTGAAATAAACTATTTTGATTCAGATTTCCCGCGAATAAACTTGCTCAAATGGTATCTTATTCGTGACGCGCTTCTCGAAAAAAAGCATAAAAGTATCATCTTTTCCGACATGGATGTTTTATGGAACGCCAAGTTTTCCAAAACTTTTTTAAATAATTTTTATCGCCTACCAAACACAAAAGTGCTAGTACAAAAAGATGGGAGTCAATTTTGCACAGGCATAATGGTTTGGAGCAGAACTGATTTGCTAACGAAGTTTCTAGGTGAATTAATCGAATTTCACAAAGAATCATTTGCAATTAAGCCTTACATGGATCAAGAAGTATTTAACATTCTTTCTTCCAAAGAGGGAGGTATCAGTCTAGTTAAACCTTTACCAGACATCGAATTTGTTATTGGACGCAATATGTCCAAATACCTAATGAACGGTTCTTTGATTTCGACATCAATAGCTATACATGCTAACTATGTGGTAGGACAGAGTCCAAAACATAAGATTCTGAGTCTTATACTTGCTTACATAACAAATCCCAATATTCCCAATCTTATTAAAACTTTAGCAGTAATTTTTTGGGAGCAAAAAATCAAATTACGGTATCACATTCTGCGGAATCGACTTAAATAGGTTATGACTCATCTAGATGTATTGGTTCTTGGCGCTGGTCCGGTAGGTAACTACCTTTCGGGTCTCATCGCAAAAAAATTTCCAAATGCGTCTATAACTATCGCGGACTGTACAAGTAATACTGATTATCTTTCTACACGTACTCAGGTAAACTCAAATATTGGTTATTCGATTAATGCTTCAAGACCCTCTCTGTTTGAGGGTCCGGAAAAAATTTGGGGTGGCGCTCTAATGAAGTGGCCGCGAATGATTTTGCATCAGCACGGACTTACTGATGATTGTCATCCGCTCAATTTTCTAGAAATAGCCACTAACGAATTGATAGATGATCTACGAATTCCATCTACTGAATTTCAACCTGAGTACTTGGGGGTCGGTAATGCCCTTCTTATGAATGCTGTTGTCTATCCCAATCGAGAGATTTCAAATCTTTCAAAGTATAGAAACATCCGCCTGAAGTCTCATGTGATAGCAAAAGCAATTACAGATTTTTCAGATCAATCAGTTACTGTTGAGTTCATATCTGCTTCAGGTAATACTTTTGAAATTGTATGTAGCCAGCTTCTAATCTGTTTAGGCACATTAGAAACAACAAGATTTCTCTTATCTAGTCAAGAGATACTAGGAATAAATCAATCTCTAGGCACTAACATTACGGACCATATCAACTTTTCTCTAGGAACTTTTCAGTCAGACGAAGTTGATCTTGAAATAGACCGACTTCTAGTTCGCCGTTCTTTAAATGAATTTATGGTTTGGCCAAGACTATTTATAGGTCATGAAGACGGTCCCGACTTCTTCTTACACTTCCGAAAAATCTCCCATTCAAAACTTTGGAAATCTACACTCTCTAAAATTCACCATTTGGGAAAGTTCAATGAAATTGAAGTGATGCTGTTTGCAGAGGTTATGCCAAGTCCGGAGCGTAGAGTTTACAAAGATCCAAGAGCGAAGAACGACAAGATTGTTGTAGATTTCCAACTTGGCCCTAAAGATCTTGAAGTCTTTAATAGAATTCGAGAGAGTTCAATTGATTTTCTACGTAAGGAACTAGGAGTTAAGGGTTCGTTCTTATCATTAAATAGAGATGTCCAATTAAGTGATTTGGAAGATACTCGACATTCGGCTGGAACAACTCCGATTTCCGACAAACCATTTAATGGTGTCGTTAACCAAAATTACCAACTACAAAATGCAAATAATGTTCGTATAATTGGAAACTCATTACTGCCACGTTCATCAGCAACCCATCCAACTATGACTGCTTTGGCCTTTGCAAGGCATGCTTTAAACTATTTTGAGCTTTAATTCCGGAATATCTACTCTTGATACATCCAAAAACAGCATATCGTTTTTTGAAATAAAGCATAAAAACTCGTAGTTTCTTGTTTTCAAGTAACTTATTGTTTTGCTGGCATTTCTACTTTCGATCATAATCAAGCCAAACCTATAGAAGTCATGATTGACCCCTGACAGTACTGGTAATTCCGCACCTTCAACGTCCAGACTCAGAAATCCAATTTGCTTTGGTGCATCGGCCAGTTCAAATATCGAATTTAGAGTTAGTGCTGGTGAATCTACACTTCTCTCTCGATTTTCTTCACCTTCATAACGGCGACCAATATCAGACCATGAAACAAATTGGGGAATTTCGTCAGATGATAACTCCGTTGTTGTCATAAGATCCCCGTCGTAAATGGGAATCGTAGTTGAGCCATATTCATAGGGAACACATGCGGCATTCACTATGACATTGCCTTTACGATTTCTTTTAAGTTGTTTATATTGATAGGTGAGTGGTTCAATTAAAATTCCTTTCCATCCAAGTTCACGTTCAAGTTTTAGCGTATTGGATTGGCGCAGCCCATCATTCGCTCCTAATTCAACGTAGTATCCGTTTTCGCCGAGGATGTTACATAGAACATAATCCATATTCAGAAGTGAATAAGAGTTTGGCCGACCAAAAAAAGTGAGAACCCTTGAAAACGTTTTCGATTTGCGACTCAAGGAATTTAAAACAATATAGCGTTGATCTCGGAAGCTACTTTTTCCCATTACGTTACTTTCAATACTGTCACAGGGTCAATTCTTTCTTGCTGTAAGAATGATGGTTAAGCTTTTACTCCAGGAGCGATTGTATACCATTAGGTCCGCCTTGCATATGGAAATCTTGCAACATACTGATACAACATAAGGATATGTGTTGTCGTCAAGAACTGAGTTAAATCACTTTGAATACATTTTACAATATTGTAAGGTAAACACCTAAGTTTTGACCTCTCCCCGAGAATGGCAAGCGTCCTTTCTTAAGATTTCCATTTTCTACCGCTATTTGAGTAGTTTCTCTTGAGAGCTTTGTCTGGCTCTCACTGGAAATGCCTCATTTGTTGCTTATGTTAACTCAAACGATTATCTTCATCTATGTGCGAGTGACCATCTGTGGAAAGCTATAATGTGTTGAATGTTCTTTGATCCTGTCAAAGCAATAACACTGCGACTCGGAAATGTCATAAGGTATTCTTGTAGAATCGTTAAACCATTAGGCGTGCGATGAATACCATTGACTATTAGTATTTGACTCTCGCTTATTGAAACGTCAAAAATTAAACTAACAGGAACTTCAATTAAATCCGCCCAAGTATAATCTCTAGGAATATCAAGTAAAGTATCGGTGGAAAATCCGATTGCTTCAACCTTTGAACTTTTTTTGAGACTGACTAAAGTTTTGATTTGAGGTTGTAAATCGACCTCATTCGAGAAGCAGTGAAGTAAATAGCCATATACTGAAGGACTTCTGAGTCTATTGAGGCTTGATTCGAGATGGATTGGTATTTCTTCTGCTGAAAAATAACCCCAGCGAATACTTGCAGGTTTGTCGATACTGAATTCTGTTGTCAGCCCAACTTTTGTAATAACTCTACTTATACCAACTTTAGATTGTCCAAGAATGAGCTCGGATCTCCCCGAACCATAAAGTGGCGCGGTGTCAAATACATCAATTCCAATTAATTTTGCAGCCTTAACCAGGGCGATTTGGGATATCTTCTTTTTCAAGGCCACAGGACCAGCACCAAGTCCAATTTCTAACACAAACGGAAATTTACCAGGTTTTGCGGCGAACTATTGATTGGTGCTAATTTTACTAATGCAACTATCTCTATTCAGTTCCTCTTGCAATCAGACAAAAATTAGATCGTGTCATATTCGAAATTTAGTTAAACAAGGTGGAGCCGCCCGCGGGAATCGAACCCGCGACCTTCGCTTTACGAGTTCTCAGACCTCCTATCCACCATTGACTCACTGCGTTCATTATCGCTCAATACACTGACATCTTTAGGGATAGGTGTCCATGGTCATTCGCCTATATTCCATTTGGTTGCATCCAGAATTGCATCCAATTGGTGACCCAAGAATGGCAATTTCTATTAGCTAAATTGAGATAACA
>Ga0169931_10007065_pt1 | contig 16763 bp, 21 predicted proteins | sample Kivu_15m_20L_FD_129675 | JGI IMG/M metagenome (GOLD analysis project Ga0169931, IMG submission 129675) | Freshwater microbial communities from Lake Kivu, Western Province, Rwanda to study Microbial Dark Matter (Phase II) - Kivu_15m_20L... | ecosystem: Environmental > Aquatic > Freshwater > Lake...
GGATGAGGATGAGGATGAGGATGAGGATGAGGATGAGGATGAGGATGAGGATGAGGATGAGGATGAGGATGAGGATGAGGATGAGGATGAGGATGAGGATGAGGATGAGGATGAGGATGAGGAGGCTAAAAGTAAGAGTTTTTTAGAGACACTAAATGATTTTTTCACAACTGCTCCTAACGAAAGTAAATGGGATGAAATAAAGAGAACGTACAGTGTGTTGGATATTGTGAATACTATTGATAATGATAACGATTTGAAAGAATTTATTTCAAAAAGTTTTATAGATAAGCGAATTCGGCAGCGCTCGCCGCCGCCAGCGATAGGATTAAAATTTCTTAAAGAATTAGAAGAAAAATTAAAAAAAAAAATAAACAATAATAACATATCCCTTGATGCTGGTGCCGATGATGCTGGTGCCGATGATGCTGGTGCCGATGATGCTGGTGCCGATGATGAAGCTAAAATAGATAAGGTTTTTGATGAATTGCCTAATTTGATGAGACAATGGACAAAAGTCTTTGAAGACACAGACATTAATATAGGACTCAAAATTATAAAAGATTTATATGATAAATTTAATGGAAATATTAATAAAATTAAATCAGCAATAGAAAAACAAATCAATGATAAAGAAAAGGACTCAAGTAAATCTTCAATAAGAAAAAAATCTAAAACAAAATTAAGAAGAAAAGCAAAAAGAAGAAAAAAAAGAAGATCGGATAGTCTTGGGAACTTTGGGAACTTTGATAACATCGATATAGATGATGAAGGTAATCCTATTTTTAATGATGTTGATGACCAAGGTGAAACCGATGATCAGGATGTCGATGATGATGATGACCAAGGCGACAACACAACAAGCAAAATAAAAGATTTTATCAGAGAGCAAGAAGAACAAGGAATATTCGTTATTTGGAACAAAAAAGAACAAAGCTTAGAATATTCCAGAGAAGGAAGACCATTGCATGTAAATAAAATAAAAGCACTGGAGAAAAAGATGATTGAAGGAACTTTAGGATTTACAAAACAAGATCTTATAGATTATTTAAAAACAGGAAGATTTAGAAATGAAAACTTCAAACAAATTTTAAATAAATTTAAAACTTTAATTAAATCTTAAAAAGTCTTGTTAAACATCTCATTTGCTTGGAATGTTCTTCTAGATTTTTCTGCAAGCATTTCTAAATTTCTAATATCTACAAAAGTTGCGTCTCCTTCTTGGTCTAAATTTTCATCACTTGTTGGTGTGCCTTCTTGAATTATTGGCAATTCTTTGTTTTTATTTACTTTTTCATTTTGTTTATTGTTTAAATCACCCTCTAATTTTTTTCCTGTTTTAGATTCGTATTCTTTGATTGCTTTTTCGTGTTCTGGATTTAATGGGTCTAATTCTACTTCCTGATGAATTGAGATTATATGTTGAATTGCAAAAAAACTTAATAAATTTTCATTATAAGGATGAGTTCCCCAAATTCCATCTTGAGTAATAGACTCAACTCTTATTACAAAATGTTCTCTAGAAATTGATTCATCAAAAGCCCTGTTCATAGATGTGCTTATGATGCTACAGATTTTTCCGACAAAATGTTGAAGATTTTGAATTGTTTTTGATGTCATAAATTAATTGAGTGTAATAGGCATAAATATTTTATTATGCCAGCTAGAAGCAAAAAACAACAGCGTTTTTTTGGAATTATTTATTCTTGTAAGAAAAAAGGCAATAAAAGTAAAATTTGTAAAAGCAAAAAAATTAGAAATGTTTCTAAAAGTATTTCTAAAAAAGATGCTAAAGATTTTGCTAGCACCAAGCATCAAGATTTGCCAGAAGTTTCTGAGCAAGATTACTATGTTTTTAAAAGCTGGAGTCAATTTAAGGAGGAGAAAATGCAAGAAAAATGCAAATGTGAATGCAATGCATGTGTTGGAGGCGATTGCTCAAAATGCACATGTGAAAATTGCAAATGCGAAAATTGCACTTGTTGCTAAATTTTATTAGACAACAATAAAAAAGGCGTGTCTTCCGTGAAAGGTTTTTTAAATTTATTTAAATAAACCTTTAAAATTTCTACGTCTTTTTGAACTAAAAGATTGTTCCAATCTTTATATTCTTTTGGGGGTCTTACATAATAAATTTCCCTAAATCCTTTTTCTAATAAATTTTTCCCTATACTTAACATCGCCTCTAAACCAGCTTCATCAGAGTCAAAAGAAAGAATAGGAGTATGCCCTCTAATCATTTCGATTTGCGTTTCAGACATAAATTTTCCGCCACAAGCACATGCTGTGTTTCCTGTCTGTTTAATTGTTAATGCGTCAAATTCGCCTTCCATAATAAAAATATCAGATTTTTTTGAAGGCCATTCTGTCATGTACAGTACATTTTTTTGATCTACTATGTTTGTTGGGCACTTCATATATCTTAATGAATTTTTTTTATCATCTAATGTTCTTGCATTGTAATAAATTAGTTCACCTTCTTTTCCGTAATAAGGAATAACTATTCTATTTTTAAATTCTCCAGCAACACAAACATAAAGATTCTCGTAAGGTATTTTTCTTTTTAATAAATATGTACTAGCTTTGTGCTTCATGGGATGAGAATTGGAAAGATCTTTTATTTTGTAACAAGAATCAGGTAATTGTATTTTTTGTTCTAATTGTCTTATTTCAATTTTCTCTTCTTTGTGGCCAAAAATTTCATGAACTTTTTGTTCTAATTGTCTTAGGGATGATCCTCCACAAATCTTTATCTCAGATTCTTCCCAATCTAGATTTTCTAATTCACTAACTAAACCTATTAGCGATCCCATTTTATCGGTAAGCCAACATCGATACGAACCAATCTCTGGATGCTTGCTTTTGCCTCCTGACGGGTTCATCCACAAATGGTGTTTGCTGTCTGTTTTGCCAAGTTTTTCTTCGGACCATATTGAGTTAGCACATATTTCTGTTCCGTGCGCTGTGCTTTTAGTTTTTAAATTTTCTTCTCCAAAATATTCGCAAGCCCACTGGTAAAATAGGTCAAAATCCACTGACATTTTTATTTTTCCAACTTTTTGAGATTTTTCTCTATTGTGTTATACTCAAAAATAGTCAATAATACAACTGAGGTCATTAATGAATATAAATCATATTTCTGTTAGTCGTAAAAAATGTTTTGATTTGTGCAAACAACAATACAAGTATCGTTATCATCTTAAAACACCTTCACCTGTGCCAGAGCCTTTTTATTTTGTTTATGGGACAACAATTCATAAAATAGCTGAAGTTTATGTTCAAGAAAAAGCAAAAAGATCTATAGAAAAAGTTGCACTAGATGTTATTCAAGGAAAAATACCAATAGAGGGAGAAAGATTATGTCCTCCACTAGAAAAACAATACAAAAATAAACTTCAATCTCATTTAAAGGCAATAGAAAATATAACAAAAAGAATAGGAACAGATGGTTATACTGAGTATGAGTTTCGTTATGACTTAGATCCTCCTAATAACAAAAATGTCACTGGATTCATAGACAGACTAATCATAAAGCAGGATAAGGCTTTTATTATAGATTACAAAACAACTAAAAAAGGTAAATTTAGGGTAAATAATCAAACGGTTTTAGAAGACTTGCAACTCAGGTGTTATGCTAGGGTTGTGCAAAGAGAATTTGGAATCGATAGCAGCAATATTAAGGCTGCTTTATATTATCTGGACGGACAGAATTTAATTGCTGCACAATATAATGATGAATCTTTAGACAAGGTAGAGTCTAATTTAAAAAATGGATTTATAGAAATAGAAGAATCAAACCCTGATGGAGTTTTTGGCAATGTGGGTTGGCATTGTAAAAATTGTGATTATGCAACTATTTGTCCCTTTTATAATTCTAATAAGAAATTAGAATCTAATTGGAGTGGGGATTTAAAAGAATTAGGACATGATAATTCTTGGGATTAGTTCTTTTTAGGCAATGGTATATAATCAAGAGGATATTTTCCTTGTGGATTATTTCTGTCTATTATAGGAATTTGTCTAGCCCAACTAATTCCTATGTCATTTAACCAGCCATATCCATTTTCTTCGTTTAGTTTTCTAAGAACTTTTAAAGGCGTAAAAAGACCATTGCCATTTCCCAAAACATCTGTAGTCCCCCAACATATCCCCACATAATAATCTTCTGTTAGCAATCCTCCACCTGATCTTCCGGGTCTAGGGCTATTCTCTGTTGTTACGATATCAGCCCCTCTTTCTCCTAAGACCCTTACATCATAATGTGCTATCTCTCTGCCTCCATCACAACCTATTGAGTGTAATCTCATGCCAGACACAAATTCAAAATCTTCAGGTGCTATGCAAAAATATTGAGGAATCCAGTCTGGTTTAAACCTGAGAAGGCTGCAATCTTTTCCTCTAGTGTTTATATAATAAATTACTTCTGCTTGATATTCTTTGGTTTGATCTAATTTTTTATCATTATGATACCAAGTAATTACTTTACAATTTAAATTTCTTTTTTTTCCTTCCTCAGCACTCATGTTTCCATTCCATAAGTGGCCACAAGATTGCACATACGCATAAGATTCTTTTGGATCAAAATAGATGATTGTGCCTGACCCACTTGCACCTGAAACAGATATTTTGAGTCCTGATGCGAGCCATTTTCTTACATTAATATCTCGTTGTTCAACTGGTGCTCCTCCATGCGCCAGATGGGCATAGGGGTCATTGCCGACAATTGGCATAGGTTCAACTGAATGTATGTCATAATTGTACTCAGGAAATTTTTTATCTTTGTATTTATTATTAAATAATAATAAAAATAAAGATAAAATTATAAAAGATATTATAATATAAGATATATTTTTTTTCACAAAAACTCCTTTTTGTTTTTTTTGTTGAAAAATACAAAAAATTCTCTATAGTTTATATATGAGGCAATAATGCTAAGATTAAATATTTATCACAATATTCATCTGGACAAAAATCAAAGGTATGACCTTCATCAAGGAAAAGATATAAGAATAATAGGAATTTCTGTTCCTGTGTGGTTTTTAGGAAAAGTAACCTCTGAGCCTGCCCAAGAAGTTTTTTGTAATTATTATATCAAAAATCCTAAAAAAGAAATCCCTATAAAAATACTCAGTGATGGTTATGAGATAAATCTACCATATAGACCAAGTTCATCTATTGAAAAAATGTCTGATGACGAGTGGAGAAAACTAAATCGTGATGACACACAAAAATTAGAAAAAATTTATGACAGTTATAAAAAAGAAGTATCGTCTAAAAATTTATTAGATATTTGTGATGGAGGGTCTAAATTTTTGAATTATCGTGAACTTAATAAAATTTTTGTAAAAGAAAAAGAACTTAATATAATGCATCACATCACAATAAGTGATATAGAAGAATTAGAAAAAAGCTTAAATTAAGTTGGGCACTCTCTAATCTGCATACCAATTCTCATAGTAACAGACTCACCAGAATTAACAGCAAATGCTGCGGGCAATATTGCTGTAGATATTAATTTAAAAGACCCGTTAACTTCAGCAGTCAGAAACAAATTACTCACAGGCCCCCAAGATCCTATTGTTGAACGAAAAGCCACTATCGGGCTTGTTGCTATGTAATGATCTTGTTCAAAATTTATTGAAAAGTCATCTTCTGAGGATATTTCTGCTCTTTCATATCCACCTCCGAAGGGCTCACTAATTATGTCATTAATTGTGTCATCAACACTTACGTTTTGCCTATTGTCTAGACCTAAATAATAAAAGTCAGGAATAATAGTACTGTTCTTTCCTCCTATGAAAGCTGCTTGTAACAAAAACTGTTCCCCATCTAGGTGTAATAAATTTTTAATATTTTTTTGTTTCCATAAAACATTGTTTTTAGAATCCAAATGTTGGATTTCTAAAATTTTCATTATTCCGGGCCAATATTTGTTTTCCATATGATTATATAGAGTATGTTAAGTTTTAAAAAATGGATACAAAAAGAAAATTTAGCAGGACCGGGAGGTGGTCCAAATTTTGAACCGGACAGTCAATTGGCTTTGGCTAGGTCTAATTCTGCTCACGGCGTGGGAGCTTTTCCAACTTACGATATAGCCCCTCCTGTTTCTGGTAAAAGGTTTATGAATGCAAAAGATGATTTTGGAATTGACTATAATAGTATTTTATTAGATATAAAAAGAAGAGGTAGAGAAATATCAAAAAAAAGAGTATCAGAACCTTTCAGGATTGATTTATATCGTGGATTTGATGCAAATTTAGAAAATTTAGAAACAATTAATGGAAAATATGTTTTAAGTCCCAAAAAGAGCGAACAAGGAATGTTATGGTTTACACATGTTTTTATTCGTGGTTATAATCCTATAGAATATGTAAAAAACCGTGGAGAATGGTTGCTAACCTATCCATTGATAGCAAAAAAACATTATGATTTAATAACATTTGAAAATGGCTCTATAAACAAAGAAAGTCCAAAAGAAATTCTAAATAATCTTGAAACCACAGAAAACAGTCCGTATATGTGTGTCGGTGAAGGTTGTATAGAACTTCCTAATGGTTGGTACTTTACTTATAAAAATGAAAAATTTATAGGTACTACAAATAAAATATTTGTTTCTAAAGAAATGATAACAAAAAATAATTAATTATTAAAACAAGGAAAAAAAATTAACTCAGGTGCTATTTTTTCTTGAATTATAAATTTATTATGCCATCTTTTCCATTCTTGCCACAAAATTTCATGTTTTAATTTAACGTATCTCTTTTGATGCTCTATAAAATATAAACTTAAAAAATTTATATTGTTTTTAAAATAAAAATTTATAAAATTGCTCCAAAGCCAATCTTTTTTATTTTTTCTATGAATATTTGAATTTAAAAAATTATAGTTATATTCAATATAATCTAAATTTTCCATAGGATGATTATATGAATTTAAGTTAGTCTCTACAGATTGTTCTTTATAATTTATTGGAGAGAAATCCATTGATTCTAAAATTTTATTATCAAATATATTTTTTTTATTAAATACAAATGTTTTTTTTAATAAAGGTTTATTGTATTCTTTTTTTATAAAAAAATATTTTTTTAAAAATATTTTATCCTTATTTAATAAATCTTCACTAAAACAAAATATACATCTATCATTTTTTTTATTTTCTAAAAATAGGTTTATAGGAAAAAATAAAAATTTTTCTATAGATTTTGTTCTTAAAAGATGTTCTATGCATAAATTCATTTTGCTAATCAATCATCATCGTCATCCCAATCATCATCGTCGTCATCCCAATCATCATCGTCATCGTCCCAATCATCTTCGTCATCTTCGTCATCATCATCTTCATCTTTATCTTCATCTTCGTCATCATCGTATGATTTCCATTCGAAATCTTTATAATCATCATCGTTATAATCATCATCGTCATCATAATCATTATCGTCATCATAATAATCATCGTCATCATCATAATCATCGTCATTATATTCGTCATTTATATTACAATAATTATTTTTGTTAGGGGTAAAATCTTGAACATCTTCCATCCAATCGGGAATATATGAATTTGCACTAGAAAAATTTCTTTTCATTGTTACTCCTTAAAAAATAATAGGTAAATTATATTAGAAAATATTTCACAAAAATGCAATAGCTATTTATTTAGTTAGAGTTCAAAATTTATAAATTAAATTACAACACCCATAATTTCTAGGTTTTTTTGATTTTTCACATAATGTTTTTTTTATAATTTGCTTCTTTTTTCCAAAATAATCTTGTTCAAAAGAAATAGTTGTTATTATTTTTCCATGTTCTTTTTCCCAATTATCTAGATAAGAACCTTCTATTGACAATGAAGGTGTTTTACATGTTTGAACAGACCTGCTGCAACCACAACCTGAGTGGTTTTGAGGCTTTTGTCTCCTTGTATATTCTAAAGATGATTTTGAGGGGCCACAATTTAAATAACACATAATTTTCCTCTAAGAATAATAATTTCTTGTTAGCTTATTGTTTTTAATTTCGAAGGGAGCACTCGAATCGTTTGAAATACTTTTGGTATTATGTAGATAATTAATCATATCTATAGCCCCAGAAAGTCCTTCCTCATCGGATGTAGGTATTATGTCATAGATATTCTTATTTACATCGTATAAATAAGCACTTTGTTTGGGAATTTCTAATTCTACATTGTAAAGTGGATTTTCATTTGATTGAATATTTAAAACAAAATCATTTAATTTTATATTATCAATTTTTAAATTTTTAATTATTAAATCATTATTATCACATGTAGGGGCATTCAACATCATTAACTGATTGGAAATTAAATTTCTTTCAAAAAATATTTTTTGCATTTTGTCATGATATTTTCTATTGTTGAGAACAACATCAGCCCATAGTAAAGTTTTTGCCATTGAGTTGTAAAATTTTGAATTTAAAGGCGCATTTTGTATAGATTTTAAAACATACTTTGTTAAAGTATCTCTTGCTTCTTTGAGGCTATCTTTTTTCTCTTTGCCTTCTCTTATATTTTCTTCATATATGATTATTAAAATATCATAAAGAGCACCTAAAAATATTCTCCCAAAGCTGTGACACTCTGCTGCAAGTTGATCTCTAGGAGCATCTTGAGGCAACGTTCCGGGATTAACGTATTTAAAATTATTTGTCGCAGACCTTAAAGCGTTAGATTTTTTCCCTGATTCAGGAGATATTCTATAGATTAATCTTCCAAACTGTTCGGCCAATTCTGATGCTATATTTTCTTTATTTAAATTTCCTTGTGTTTCATTTAAGATATAATCAATAATTTCATCATATGTTAAAGAGTGCATAATTGCAGTAAAATCTGCGAATGCTTCATGAAAAGAAGCAACTTCTAAAGACATTGCACTCCAAGTTTCTGGTCTGTAAGCATCTAAAATAGCATGACCTAATTCGTGTGCCACTATTTCTGCTGAATCACATGTAAAGATAGGATCTCCAAATCTTCTGTCGTTGATATAAAAAAATTGCAAAGATCGCCTGTCATAAAATGCATTCAAATTTACTCCAGCATGTGGTAAAATATGCAAATTTGAAGTTCCCGGCCATGGAGGAATTTGTTTTTCAGATTTTTTATTAAAAAAAACAATAGTATTTGATATTGTTACACAACAATTTGCGGCCTGTCCTTCTATAGACTCTTTCTTAAAACCACCTCCTTTATATCCTTTTACAATAAAATTTGAAAAAATAAGTGTATTTGGATCTATGCTTTTAACAAGATTAGGAGTTGTTGGATCATTTAAATATTCAATTGGTTTATTTGTTTCTATATTATTAGTAATATTATTTTTAGGAACAGTTCTCCATCTTAAAAACTCTTTTGTTTTTTTTTGTAAATTTAAAAAATTTTTATATAAATTCATTTGATCCTCCAACTTATATATTATTGTTAACTTTATCAAGCTATGAGCAAACATCAAGAAAACGTAATTCGTGAAAAAAGAACAATTGAAGCCACAAAGAAAAATCTTATGGGGCCTGCTGGAAAATTTGGAGTCATATTACAAGCCTTTGGAACTCCTGTTTTGAGACAAGGTTATAGTTCTAATCAACATAATTTTATTGAGGATCCTTATGAAGATAATATTTATCAAGAGTTTGAAACAACAATTAGTGGACAAAATGGACCATTAGCTTATAGAGATGAAATTTCATACATGGAATCTGAGTCTATACACAATGAGGGATTATATTTTGATGGCCTAAGCAGAGGCTTGCACTTAGAAATAACTTATTGGCAAGCAGACAGCCAGTTAAAAGTAATGTTTAAAGGATATCCTGTTTATATCGAGATTGCTGGAGAATTACAATGCTATGTGCCATCAGATTCTTGGGAGACTTTTATTGATAAATTATATTCCATTTCAAAAAATAAAATTAAAAAAAATAAAAAAGATCAAGAAAAAGAATTAGAAAATAAGATATTAGAAAAAAAAATAAATTTTTGGCAAAATATTAAAGCAAGATGGGGTGTATAAAATATTAATTTATAATCATAAATAATAATAAAGATCTTTATAAAGCTTTATATAGGAGGGACTATGTCCACAAATGAAAATCATGAAGTAAGAGTAGAAAAACTTACTCTTGAAGATGGTCGTCACGCTGAAAGAAGAACTAGTGTTGATCACCAAGGAAATGAAGTTGTTGAAATTTACGCAGAGGAAGTCAAGCCATTAAAGCTTGAAAAAAGAATTGTTCGTGAAATGAAAAATGTTGTTGCCAGAGAGTTGCACCAAACACTAGAAAATGGACAGATCTCCACAGAGGAGGTTATCGCTGTAGATGGTTTGCAAAACCATGTTGTCACAAAAGAAGATGTTGCAAAATTAATTCAACAAGCAGTCAGTGAGGTGCTCGCCAACAATGTGGGTTGCGATCATTCAAAACAAAAAACAGTCAATAAAGTTTTAAAAGCTCAAGAAATTGTTGAAAAAAATGTAGAAGAAAAAAAGAAAAATGATAATATGATTAATATCATTTTAGGTGGAGTGATTCTTGCTCAAGTTTTATTTTTCTTAGGATATATGCTATTGACATGAAGTAATGGATGAATCAAAAAAATGGGATAAATATAAGCTTTATAATTTTCCTTCCTATAAAAAAATAACAGCACCTTCGATTAAACAATCAAGGTGCTGTTATTTTTTGATTAATAAAAAGATTACAAAAAAACTTTTTATAAAAAAAAATTTCTTTAGTGATCTTTTTGAGGATTTTTCTTTTTTAAATTAATCTTTAAGAATTCCAGATATTGGGAATCTTTCGAGAGTGGATTGATTTATTTTCTTTTTGAGTGTTTTTGCAGTTGAGATTAACTTGGAGTAGTCTCCCCATTTAGCAATTTTATTTTTCTTATATGTTTTAATATATTTTGAGACTTGATTAATAGGTCTTAAATTTTTTCCTTCTCTAATTTCGTAACCTATAAAATTTTCTTTATTCTCCTCAATTATCAAAACAGTTCTACGAACGGGATGACTGTGATTTCCCTTGTAATAGAATTTGGCTACTGGCAAACGGTTAATTGGCTGATAGATTTTATTTGACATTTTCTTCGATCCTTTCTTTAAGTAAATGAGCGTACATTTTTTTTGCGTAATCAATCTTACCTAATCTTTTATTGGAAAAACGATCATCTGTCAATGGCACCTCGTAAAGAAGAAATTTTCTCAGAAATTTCGGTATCTTTTTTGGCCTAGGAGCTTCTTCTGGAAGTTCTGCTTCTGCTAATATAAAATAAACATCATTTTTAGATTTAAAAAAATCTATTTCCCAAAAAATTTCATCTTTTTTATAAATGTATCTTGTTTTACTTAATGACCAATAACACCTTGGCCAAAGATCCTCGCCATCTCTGTCTTCTATGGGTGTTTCTATTTCTATAGTTCTATCTGCATCTTTTAATTTAAATGTCATATGCCAATTGACATTTTGTTTTTGAATACATTTTCTTATTCTTAGATACATTCCGGGGCCATGACAAATTACACCTTGTTGTATATCTTTTACTTCTTGACAAATTGATGCTATTTGCTGTTCGTTTTGTTCTTGCAGTAGGTCTAGAGAAATTACGTATTTAAATTCGTGCTCTGTGGGCATGAATTGTTTTCTCCGTTAAGATAAGGAATAATAAACTGCTTTAGTTCTAATGCTGTTTTTTGAGAGTCTTGTAGTTGATCCTCATAAAAAAGGTGAACATATGATTCAAAAGCAAATCCATTATCTGTAGATGTTTCTTTTAATCTTTTAGCATATTTATTTGAAACTTCTTGTTCCATTTCAATTGCATACTTTAGAATTTCAAAAGGACAAACTAGATTTGATGGATATTCATTGATTTTTTGATTAGGTTCTCCACCTAATTGAACAATCAATCTAGAAAATTCTACAACATGTTTGTGTTCATCTTGTGCTTCTTCTAGTAAAAGTTCACTCAATTCTTCACGGTGCAATCCTTGAACCATAACACCTGACTGAAGATAATACATCATGTGTTTGCGTTCATTTTTTAAATCTTCTTGAAGAATTTCAATAAGTTCATTTGTGTTCATGTGTTTCTCCTTTTACGTGATAATGATGAAATGGCAAATTTGGATCGCCGTGATCATGTTTATAATCCATTTCCTTAAATGAAGCATGATTAAATTTAGGCGGAATTTCTGTGTTTGCAATTTCAAAAGCTAATTCAAAAGCATAATGAGCAATTTGTTCTAAACCATTATAATTAATTTTATCTGCTGTGTCTAGGGGTGTGTGATAATATGGGTGGCCTCCTGTATGCAAGAAAGCTATAGGAATTTTTTTGTTATAAAAGCTAGCATGATCTGATCCTCCAGAGCCTCTGCTAGTAATTTTTTTAGCAAAACTATATTTTTCATTTAAATTTTCAATAATTTTAGACACATCGAATGAACTTTCTCCTTCATTAAATCCTGCAAAATATTGGCCTTCGCCCAAATAACCCACCATGTCCATGTTTAACATAAAAATGTGTTTAGTTATGTCTGGGTTTGATTTTGGAAACAAAGGATTATTGCAATAGATTCTGCTTCCTATTAAGCCCATTTCTTCAGCCGAGTATGCTTGAAAAACAATAGTTCTCTTTATTTTTTGTTTTATAATTGAAAAAGCTTTTGCTATTTCTAATAAAGCAACTGTTCCGGATGCGTTGTCGTCTGCTCCGGGGTGAATTTCTATTTTTCTTGATCTGCTCATGCTTGGTCCATATCCAATGTGATCCATATGAGCCCCAATAACCACAATTTCTTCTTTTAAAACAGGATCATTGCCCTCTAAAACCGCATAAACATTTTGAGTAAAATCATCACCCAACTCATTGTTTGGTCCGGGATTTGTTCTTTTGATTGAAAATTTATGATAAAAAGTTTCTAATCCAAAACTCTCAAATTGCTTTTTAATAAATTCTGCGGCAACTACATTGCCTTTTTTTCCACTCATTCTTCCTTCAAGTTCTTGACTCGCAAGATAATACAAATCTTGTTTTAGTTTTTCTTTGCTAATAGCATTTAAAGCATCTTCTACAGTCTTTTCTTTTTCAATTTTTGGTTCTTCTTGTTTATTTTCTTGTTTTTCTATTGGTTTTTCAATATTTTTTTTGTTATATAAAAACAAAAAAATAAATAATGTGTTAAAAATTAAAATAAGACAAAATACTTTTTTCATAAAAATTTCCTCAATTTAAATTATAGAATATTACTAAATATTTCAGATTTATTTAGTAAAGATTAAAAAATATGAAGTTTAAAGAATTTCTTAAGGAAAATATATTTAGTGATGTTGATGCGTCTCAAATAGAAACTATTTACGATAAAGCAAAAATAGCTGTTGCTTTGGTTAAAAAATACAAACCAGAGTTGTTAAAAAATATATCTGTGATAGCAAATCTTCCTTCAGGAGCTTATGGAGTTTACACTCATTTCAAATTAAAAGGACAACCTTCTAACGCATCTGGCATTGTGTACAAAGACAAAGAAAAAAATATACCTTTGAGTCAACTTCCTAAACAGATGATATCGCAACATTTTCCAAACATAAATCCAAGTAAATTAGAAAAAGGTGATGTAATAAAGGTGAACATTCAAGGTGTGCTGAATAATCCAAATATAAAAACCGATTTTGAAACAGTGAAACAGATTGCTGGTATTATAGTTCATGAGTGTGTTCACAAGGAAGAGGTTGACAAAACAGGACAAACATCTGAAACAAATCCTGAACGTATACAACGTGAATTTTTACAATTTTTAGACAAACCTGAGGTTGCCAAAGAAATAGCACAAGAATTACTTAAATATCCTGCCTCAAGCAAAAGTGTTGGAAAATTATTTTAAATGGGAATAGCTGGAGAAAATATAGATCCTGATTGGCGTAAGAAATATAAGAATCTTAAAGATTTTTATACAGGGGAGTATGATTCAAAATATTTTACTTTTAGTAAATACGAGCTTGAAATAGACCCAATGGAGCTTTTTGAGGAAGTGGAATCTTATGATGCTCGTAAACAACAAAAAGAACTAATGAAATGTGCTTTGTCTTTTCCTTATTTTTGTCATAAATATGTAAAAATTGCACATCCTAAAAGAGGCTTATTGCCTTTTGTTCTTTATAATTACCAAAGAAGATGCGTTCAAGAATATGAAAAACAAAGATTTAACATACTTTCAAAATTTCGTCAGGGAGGTCTGACAACGGTGACTGTTCTTTGGAGCATGTGGCGTTGTATGTTTAAGCTTGATGAAACAATCATGGTTTTGTCAAAGTCAGACCGTGAAGCTATAGCTGCTGGAGAAATAGTCAAAAGAGGATTAATTGAGCTTCCTAATTGGATGCGCCCAGAAATGGACAAAAATAACGACCATCAAAAACTTTTTAATGAAACTGGTTGTAAATTATTTTTCTATACACCCGAAGCTGCTCGTGGTCGTTCTATAACTTACTTAGTTCTCGATGAAGCTGCATTTATTCCGCAAATGGAAAAACACTGGAAAGCTATGTTTCCAACCATCAGCACTGGTGGCCACTGTATAACGATATCTACAGTTAATGGTGTGGGCAATTGGTATTACGACACTTTTCAAGCAGCTAAAAAGAAAGAAAATGATTTTCATGTAATTGAATTAGATTATTGGGAACACCCTGAATATAACGATTCAAATTGGGTTAAAGCAACAAGGGCACAACTCGGAGAAAAAGGCTGGTTGCAAGAAGTTATGCGTGACTTCTTGGGCGCTGGAGATTCCTATATTCCCACGGATATTGTTGTTGATTTAGATCTTATGACACAACAAATAGAGCCTGTTCGGATGTTGTTTTCTCAATGGAATAATGTTGATGAAGCTAGAGAACAAAGTATATCTAATATTGATTCTTGGCAAAGAGGAGCACTTCACATTTGGCGTGAGCCTATAGATGGTAGAGACTACATAATGGGCATCGATTGTTCTGCTGGATTAGGAGAAGATAACGATAATTCTGTTATTGAAATTATAGATGCTGTTACTTGCGAACAGGTGGCTGAGTTTTATTCTAATATTTGTCCTCCTTATAATTTTGCTCAAATAGTTTCAATGATGGGAAGATTATACAATAATGCACAAATTATTGTTGAAGATAACGGAGGATATGGCACAAGTGTGTTAGAGAAATTGCAACACGAATTTGCTTATGATAATCTTTTCGAAGCTTCACAAGGAACAAACAAAAATCCTAAGCCGGGAATAAAAACAACACATAGCAACAGACCTAAATTTTTAGAATTAATTCAAACTCGTTTGGTCAATAAAAGTATTGCTGTTCGTTCTAGACGTTTAGTAAAAGAACTTAAAGGATTTATTTGGAATTCTTCCACAAAAAGAGCAGAGGCGTCCAAAGGATTTCATGATGATGCCATTATGGCTTTGTGTCTAGCTCTATATGCGAAAGAATCCCGTGGCAGATCTAATCCTGTCGGAGTTGGTGAATCAGATGAGAAATTTACTGAGACTTATAAAGCAGAGATTTACGAAGAAATAAAAAAAGAATTATCGAAAAATTCACCCGATGAATGGATGACAGAGGATTTGGATGAAATTTCTAATAGAGATGAAATTCCCCTTTCTATTATTTATGGAAATACAAGAAGTAACGATTCATTGCTTAAAGAATTCGGATGGTAACTTGTGGAAAAATATAAAAAAGTTAAAAACTTATTAAATCAATGTTTTAATATTCTGTCAGACAATGTTAAAGCACAAGAATCAAGAAAATATATTAAAAAAGCTATTAAAAATTTAGATAATTTAATAGAAAAAAAACAAACCAAAAAAAATAATCAAAATAAAGATTGGCAGCTAAATATAGAAGCTGGGGCATATGAATTAGCCTCTAAAAAAATAGCTAACAACTTAAAATTAAATTTTATTAATAAAATAAATAATTTAATAGAAAAAGAAAAAAATTTATTAGATGAATAAAAATAAAAAATTCATCATAAATAAAATAATAACACAGGAGATTTTATGAGCAGTTTTAAAAAGTACAGAGAGGCAAGAGAACTTCAAGATTTTGATTATAAATTTTCTTACATATGTGAAGCAATTGCCAGATCTGGAATTTCTTTCGAAGATTATTGGGCCAATCAAGCTGTACCTCTGTTATTAGAATCAGGCCACGTTTCAAATACTGACGGCTTGCTAAATGAATTTCTTAGAGGTCTTTTTGGAGGTGGACAAAGGAAGCCTGATTCGCCAACACCAGATTTTAGCAATCTTACGCCACAGCCACAACGTCCACAACCCGGAATGGATCAAGGTGTTTTTAGAACCGATGATCCCAACGTTGAAAAGCAGTACAAGGATATGGTTAGACAACAAAGAATAACCAGCGGACAATCTATGGTTGATAAAAAAGTTGGCGTTGTAAAACAAAAATTTGCAACTGCTATGCGTGATTTTCTTCAAGCTGTAACTGATGATGCACGATCAACAAATGATAAACACATGTTCGGAATTGCACAAAATTTTTATAAACAAATAATGTCTGTTGCAGATCCCATTGTCAATAAATTTAAGATGTCGTATACAATTGATAATCCAAAACTCGCAGCACAGCAAAAAGCTGCCTTTGGAAAAGAACGTGATGAGTATATGAGAGCTATGGGAAATGATCACCCAGACACAGCACCGGCAGCAGCAACGGCAGCAGCACCGGCAGCAGCA
>Ga0169931_10007066_pt1 | contig 16763 bp, 15 predicted proteins | sample Kivu_15m_20L_FD_129675 | JGI IMG/M metagenome (GOLD analysis project Ga0169931, IMG submission 129675) | Freshwater microbial communities from Lake Kivu, Western Province, Rwanda to study Microbial Dark Matter (Phase II) - Kivu_15m_20L... | ecosystem: Environmental > Aquatic > Freshwater > Lake...
AAGAATTAGGACCGCCATGAATCAAGTATAATAGCGGCATTTTAGAATTATTTTCTCTCACATCATCTATGATTCCTGGTGAATTAACATAAATTACATGTCCTTTAACTCCTTCTAGTTCTATATCATCTACTTTTACATTGCTAATTATTCCTTCTAAATATTCAGCCATATTGTAAAATCTTTTCAATCCTGAGAAAAATTCTGAATTAGTAATCGTTAAATTTAATGAAGAAAAAATCTTTTGATTGAAATGTTTCAAAAATGTTGCCCCATTTTCTAATTTTTCGATCTCAATGCCTTCTTCTTTCTTATATTCATCATAATTGAAGTATAGCACATCCAAATGAGGGATTTTATCCACATCAGATTTTAAGGTAACGAGCAAATTGTACTTATCGTTTGCATAAATCAACTGTTGGCTGTTACAATCTGATGGTACTCTTAATAATCTATTTTCAGGAATATCATAGAGATAGGTTTGATTTGTGTTCTTATAAATTGAATTAAATAAAATAAGATTATCATTAATAAAACTAGTTTTCGAAATGAAATCTTCATATGAATAAATTCCGTTGAAAAATAGATTGTCATACTTCATTTTGTTGAATAAAATAATTGAAGTCAATTTATCTATGTAATCTTCATGTTTTGAAGTGGCTATATTATCCAAGAGTTTCTTTTTTTTCCAATCAACTCTATTTATTCTTAATCCATTCATATGAGGAGTTGCATTTTCGTTAGAAAACCATACAAGATAATCAAAATTTGATGAGAAAATAGGGAAAATATTTGTATATTCGTTATGAAGTTTATTATTAGAAATTTCTATCAAAATATTTTTAACTTTTTCATTTTTTTCTTTGGAATTATTTTTTTTAATTTGATCGAGCAAAGGATTCCTTGCGAGATAAATGGAGCTCTTTCGTTTTAGACAGTACACAATCCCATATTTGTAGAAAGGGAAATGAAGACCAGAAAAAATTATGTCATTGCTAGTGTGATCAAACATGGCATGAGCTGGATAAACATTTGGGTAATGCCCTATATTCAAGTTAAAAAATTTTCCTGATTTAATTTCGTAAACGAATATGTTGGGATTAGCTTTGTCTTTTAGAGTTTCGCCAAAATCTTGTTTGTATTCAAATTTAGTCAAATTGAATTTGAAATTGTCTTTTTCTTTTTCGTTTCCGTCTTTATCATCAAGATCAGTTTCTAATTTAAAATGATTCTTGTATTTTTTTGAAGTGTCAAACTCAGCTAAGAAAATAATTTTCTTTCCATCTGGAGAAAATTTTGGTTTTCCAAAGACATCCTGACAATATAGCCTGCTAATTCCAAATTCATCCAATTTTACTGAATTCATTAACACAGAGTCATACCAAACTTCTAAATTAGTTTCTTCTTCATTTTTCAAGTTTTTCACAAATTTCACTTGTAGCTTATCATCTGATTCGAAATTCATAGAATATATTAAGGCAGGAGTTTCTTCCACGTAATTTTGTGGGTTTATTTTAAAAACAGAACCATCCTCTATTCCCTTCAAATTATCCAACTTAAATAAATATTGTTCTACGATTTTTTTATTAGAATAGTTATAAATATCCTTGACTGTTGATCCTATTTCAATACAAAATTGATTAGTGAGAGGATCGACCAGTTTGAGTGATTTAACTTCAAAAGAGTTTTTTATTTTGAAACACACGCTTAACAAGTTTTTAAGAAACGAAGGATAATTGCTCCTAAACAAATTTTTTATTTCTTTATTCATTTGCATCGTTTATTATATTCTAATAATATATTCATTTAAATTTAATCAATGAATTATTTTATGAAAAAATATTTCTCCTTCAAAATAAACAAAGCACTTATAGACAAAAAATCTGAAATAATTCAGAAGGAAGTCAAAAATTTGAAAAGAAAGGAAAAACGGTGGAAATACTTGTTTTATTTCATGGGATTTAGTTTTGTATCTTCCTATTTGCATTATTTGATGAAGGCTTCTGGTTTGATGAAGTCTCTTGAAATTGATAAAAAATACATCAATCGTCAAAAGAAAATTGAAGAGAAGTATAATCTTGACATGGAACAAAATGATAAAAAATTAAAACAATTTGAAGAGAAATGGGCGATCAACAAGGCATTGGAGGAGTATGAAAATAAATTAAAATATGGAAATAAAGAACTTAATAAAAGAGATGAAAGTATTGAAGGTGATGCTATCCCTTATGACAATTTAGATGCAGATAAAGAAATTAGTTTATATTCAAACAAGGATAATAAATCAGTCGAGGAAGTTTCATCATTTCATGAAAATAATCTTGAGATCGTGAAAGGAAAAGATTATGAACAACTTAAATATTTCCAAGGAGCAGAAGAAAACTTTGATCCCACAAAAATTGGAAACACTATAATATTTGATTCTAGGCTAGATAGAGTTAAATCCGTAACGAAGAAATAAACATGAATTGATTTTCATTCGATTGATGGCTATTTATTAATAATAAAATTAAGTTTGTATTATCTAAATTCGAATATAATAAAATTCAGTTAATTTTTGTAATAAATATTTTCATAATTCTTTTATAACAACCTTCTCTGTGTAATAACTTTTATGTGAATATAAATGTACCGCTTACAACCCTTTCAAAATTGAGAAGTTTTAACAAATTTTGCAGATAGTTTTAGTTTATCAGTTAAATTCTTCATCATTTCTTTTCTTCTGATTTCAAAATCATCCATATTTTTTTCCAAATCGATTTTCCGATTATTTTTCTCAATGTCTAATTTTTCCAGGAGAAATTTTTGTTCATCAGATATTTTATACTAGGTTTTATTAAATAAATTATTTACATATTCCAAAATTTTTCTATTAATCCGTTCAAGGTCCTTAACAACTTTTTTCAATTTCTTCTGAATTTTAATTTTTTCTTCGATATTCTCATTTTTTGTTTTATCAGAATTTTCTGACTTTGTCTCACTCACATGCTTTACCATTTTAGAGTAAATTGGCATTTTATTATAATCAAAGTTTTCTTGATGAATATTTACATTATCGGAATTATTAAAAATATTTAAAACATTCTCATAGGCACTTTTTGCTTCTACCAAATTTTCCATTTTTTCTTTGTATTTTTTGAATTTATTTATCTGGTCTAGATAGAGTGAATTGAGAACATCATATTCTTTACATGATTCTAGGAACTTTTCTTGTTTTTGAAAAATAATTCTTTTCATATATTTCTCATATTCCATAAAATTTCTCTGGTAGACATTCAAAGCTTCAGTTTGATCTACTTCCCAATTAGTATTACGGTCCTTTAATTAAATAATTATTACCTGCAATTTTTTTTCTACTTGCTCAATCATGAAATTATCTCTTAGAAAGTCTAGCTCTTTGTTTGTAATTTTAAAATATGTGTAACGCATCAGGACAGACTTGTAATCAAAATGAATCTTTCTTGAATTTTCCCTAAAAAAAAGGGAAATGGTATTTAAATCCATCTTTATCAAGGATTCGTTTAATTCTTGTAAAAATGCTAAACTAAATTTAAAAATTGCCTTCCATTTATCTACTAGAAAAACATCCCATACTTTAGATAAAGTCTCGAATGGAAGATACGAAGCGAAGATCGTAAGTATCCATTTAGAAAAGAAAATGTCTGGATTTATGGAATGTTTTTTAAAGTAGTAGAATAGATTAGGAAGAAATTTTTTAATATAGTAATTGAGCTGGTATATTCTAAGAGAATAGTCTGGCATATTCTGGATTATTAAACGAAAATATTAAAAATTTTGTTTTACCTTGAAATAAAGCGAGTTTAATTCCATTGTGTCTAGCAATGATAGAAATAACCAAAATGCCAACTCTTCATCCTCTGCAAAATAAAGCAACGCTCCTGCTACGAAATTCATTCCTTGACAATATCCTATTTCTGGTCGGATATAAGCTAAAGCAAGTAGTACTCGTTTTAATTCTTCCTGACCTTCTTCTGTTTTTAATTTACCGTCATTAAAGGTCCTGTTTAAATCTTTCTTTATCTCGTTTGATGTTTTCAAAAAAATTCTATCTGGATTATCAAGCTCTTCGCTTGCTTTTGTAATAATTATTTTGTAGAGGTTTTCGTTTTTCATATAGTTGAGCTCCTTCCTTACTAATTCTTCCATTGTTTTATAGTCGATGTTGTTAAGCCAAAATTGTTTTCTTGAAAGGTCTGTTAATCCGTTTTTCCTTATATATCGCTTTATCAGTTTCTTATTTATTTTTTTATGTATACTCTTGCATGTTGAGCGAAGTGATAATATTTCTTCGTAATCTAGGTAGGAAACAATAGATAATATTAAATTTGGACCTGTACTGCATATTTGTCTAAAATATAATTCGCAATCAGTTCGACATGGTACTGCGTGCTGAAAACTAAAATTTGAGAAGTTTGTCGCATAGAGGTCTTGATATTTTAACATTTATTTAACTGTAATAAATATAAATTTTTATTTAAAAATTCATAAGAATTAAATATAAGTAAATTTGAATAAAATTTCCATAATTTCTAGAAATTTTATTATTAATTAATTTTTATGGTAGAAAATATTTAAAATTAAGATTTACATAATTTTATTATTTCCCAAATTTTATTTTAATAAAATTATATTTTATAAATTTAAATTCATCTAATTTATTATTTTATTATGATAATAATAATATTTAATAAGAATTGCAATCATATCAAAGCTATTTAATAAAAATCATAAGATTTATGGCATTGAATAAAACTGTTTTATAAAGTAGCTAATTATCTCATTAATATTTAAATTTTAAAATTATTTAAAAGTATGAACTATTTATTTATATAATATTTTAATTGCGTTTTTCAATTTAAATAGTTGTATATATTGTAAAAAATTTATAAAAATAAATTCTTTATAATAAAAAATTAATATTATAATTATTAATATTTAAGTTCCTCTATAAAGATACACCCTACATTTTTTTTCACCACACAAGCAGATAGCTGTTTTGGCACCATCTATGCTACTAGCGTAATTATAATCTATAGTTAACTCAGTTCTAAATGAAGATAAATAGATAGTCTTACCCTGCTTTGATATCCTTAGTTGCGAAGAACGTTATAATAGCTATTCTCGGATCTTTGCTATTTTTATGAACATTCACAGATCTTAAATTAGGATCACAACTATGATTAATGAATCTTGCGAGATTTCCATATTCTTTGGCATCTATACTATAATTTGATATTAGATTAGAATTTTATATACACTAAAGGAAAATCTTCCACATTATCCAAATATTTCTGGTCAAACATATATTTTATATTAACTGAATACGACTTGCAAAATTTTTTAAAATTATTCAAATATTTGTCATCAACTTCTTCAGCAATGTCGAATAAATAGGAAATTAGCTCAGAATCATATATCTTTCCTCTGATCTCTGCTTCTCTGTTAGTTATTATCTAATGAATTATTATGGTTATATTAATACCTCTCCACAATACTCAATGACAAAGGAATTTTTAGGGATATCTTTCTTTGTAAATAATCCCCACATTACGTCCGAGTAAATTTTATTTCCTAAAACTTTTTCTTTAAGTACACGTCTGATCTGTTTATAAATTTTATAATAATTTTACTTGAAAATTCTTCAGATATTCTTCACTATCAACAGAGTTTACTAGATTTAAATGGCATGTATCCTTCATACATTTACAGTTAGAAGAGCATTCGAAAATGTGATAGTGAGGATTCCACTGGGGTATCAATGTTTTGACATAATTTTTATTAGTTTTTTCTGAAACTGAACTTGGTGTTTTATTAATCCCTACATCATAACAGTCTTAAAAATAGTAAATTTATCTCTTACATGAAATGTCTTTATTTACAAAATAATTAAACATAGAACAAAAACATTTTTGATAATTAGAGCAGTTTCCTTGACACGAACAGCATTTTGAATTCTTCGTTGCAGATTCCACGAATCTCTTGATGTTTTCATTGAATGTGATGTTTTGAATTACATACTAAATGACATGATTACATATTCATAACAGATAATAGTAATTAATTTTTTATATAATGTCATTATAAGTTGTGTATTATAGAATTCAAATTACCTTCCAATTAGGAAAATCAGCATCGTCTATTGAATTAAACCATTCTAGGTCGACATAAGTTACAGTTTGCTGTCCATATACCTTAAGCTTCTTAATTTGAGGATATTCGCTTGGCATTTCTTGATTTAAAATATCTTCAGTCAAATCAACAAAGGGATTCAATGCATAATTTCTAAAATTGTTTTTATTATTTTGTTGAAGTTGATGATCGAAGATTTCTTTAGGAATATTTGATTTTCTTATGTATTTAAGGTCGTTCCTAACCTGCGAAATATTATCCTCAACAGTTAAAGATTTCGTCGATTTTGTGGATTGCGACTCATCACTGCAGATTAAATCTATGCATTCGATTTTTTTAATTTCTGGGATTCTAAAATTTGGCGAATTAGGAAAATTTTTTAAGTCGTCAGAAGAGGATAAAAAAATTTTTTCTGAAGTTTTTTTTTCGGAGTCTAAATGAATTAAATTACGAAATAAAAATATTTAATACCCTCAATATGAATTTCGGGGTCTAAATCAATAAACTCTACAACTTCTCCATCTTCCCGAATTTTTTTCATTCTGTCTGAATTATTTTGATTTTTTTTTCCTTCCCTTTTCTTTGATAAGAATTGTCTAAATCTTGTATATTCTAATATTCTATTGAGCTTGAGAAAACTATTTAGATCAAAGGAGCTATTCTTAATTGAATTATTCTGAACACAAATAAAATTCATTATAAATTTTTAAATTTTGTTTATTATAAGAAAAAAAATTAATAATAATATTTAAAAATTAATAAGAGAATTTATTAAATTATTATTTTATTAAATGGAAAATGATAATGAAAAACCAATCAGGGTAGAAAGAGAGGATTCAGAAGGTAAATTAATTACCAAAGTTTTACTTAATAATAGATCAAGAAAACATCATTATAAATTTTCCAAAAGAAGGTGAAAACGAGAATTACATTTTTAAAGCAGAAAGCAGTATCAGCGAATTTGATTTTTCTTCGGGATGCTTCATCTCTAAAATAAATTTGAAGAAATTTCAGAAAGAAAGAAATTATTCTAATACTATGTCAAGAATCATAAACAGTTCAAAAACTAAATCAAAGTTTACTAAAGAAAAGTCTTTATTCAGATTTATAACAAAATCTTATTGTGAAATTTTGAAAGACGAGCAAAAAATTTTAACAGAAAAAACCTTGATGTTCTATAAAAAAGCTGAAATTAAATACATAGAAGATGATAGAAATAACCTAATTGGATCAGAATTTAATAAATCTGGAGCCAAGATCAATAATATATTTAACGAGGATTATATGTATTATAACTTTAATTTAATTTTTTAGCATCGATGATGAGTCTAATTTTAACCAAAATGAAATTTCTTTACAAATGTTTGAAAAGTCTCTTCTGAAAAACGGGAACGAATTCAAATTTTATCAAAGAAACAAATCGAAATATTTTGATAAAAAACCTGTATATCGAAATTAGATTTAATTTATAGAATAATTTTAATGTATTGGTGGTCGGTGCACAGAACGTTGGAAAAACTACATTCATAAAATTCTTTGAGAAGACATTAGGCCAATCTGAAATTCAAGATAATATATTTTTAGAAAATCGTTCACGTTGTTCCTCAAGCCATTCAATAAAAATAGGACGAAAATATATTTTCAAGGCTACCAAAAAATTTCGTCTTCATAAATTAAAATTAAATAATTTACAGAAAATTAGTGAAACTGAATTCCCTCGGAATCAACTAAATTTAATAGACTCTCCAGGATATACTTTATTAAATCAGAGAGAGTGGATAGAAATGATTTTAAATTACATTAACGATTCAGTAATTAATTGACTTTTATCACATATTGTGTAGTATGAAACTTATTTAAGTAGAAAAGAGTCTGTAAATAATCAAGAAGATATAAACTATTATTTAGATGAATGCAGGGTTCATCTTTGCTTGTATTTTATTGGCGAATTGGATGAACTTGATTTCTCTTTCATGAAAAAAATATCCAAGATAACAAATCTCATTCCGATTATTAGTAGAGTAATCATTTTTTAATTAAGATTTTAAGAAAGAATTATGTGATAAGGAAGAGATAATTAGACTCAAGTCAAAAATTATAAATGACGGAATAGGAAAACATGGAATAAACTTTATGTCATTTGATAAGGTAATCTTAAATATTTATATACTATGTTAATAAATAGAATAATTATGGAGAAAATTTAAACGATATTCTTATTAATACATTCTTTGGGGCTTGTCCTCCCTTTGTAATTAATCTTATTCTAAAACAAATAAATTTCGATCCAATTCATAAGAATAATTCTGCGTATTTATTTGATATTTCTGATTTATCAGATACTAGGTTATTGTATCATCTACTGAATTGTAAATTATCTTTCATTAATTGTTAGCATTTCTTTCCTTTGAGTGTATAGAAAAAACAAAGCGATTCTACAAGAAATTCAAAATGAAGAAAAATTCAGAAATAATTAACAGAAATTTAAACCAGAAAATAAACATATACAAATTCTATTATGGCTCTGTACTTGTTGCAATTTCTTTAATATCATACAACATCCTTTATAAATTGAAAAGAAAAAATCACTACATTAAGCATTAAAAATATATTAATTAAGGGAACTTGTAAATATGAAAATTAAACATATATTTCATCAAAAGACTTTTGTATTTTATATTATTAGTAATTTTATTAGACAATACGAATTCCCTATTCCGAAGCCATTCAAAGGCATTTATTAAAATAATATAATAAAATATCCATACTAAATTACTTTTAAAACAAATTAATAGATTTTATTAATATTCAACTTATAAAATATAGTATTTTAATCCATCTTTCTTGCAATTTTGACATCTATTTCTTTTAAATTTTTCTCTAATCTATCCATTACTTTAGCAAATTCTTTATCCTGAGATAGTTCATAAAACTTTACTGTTTCCTCAAACTTTCCTTCTTCGGAAATTTTTGTATGCCATTCTTTATAATAATAGTTTATCAACAAAAGCATTAAGGTCAATCCAATCAATATAATATTCTGAGAATATTTTGCATAAAGAGGATGTATATTATTAATTCCTTTAGTAATATAAACTGAGCTTCCGATTAAACTTAGGAAGAGTCCATTGAATAATAAAGGATTCATTGGGTATGAAACTAGGACATTACAAAGCAAGAAGGATGCGAAAGTCAATCCTAATCTTAATAATATTTTTTGATAATCCACATCTTTTTCATTTTCTGATAAGCTCAATGTATACCCTAATATTATTCCTGAATTAAAGGTATTTAACAAAAACATATGTTTAATTGCGATTTGAAATGAATAATGAAAGAATTGAGAGGCAAAAACTCCTTCTAGCAAATCCAGCCCTACATGAAAAGTAAATGGTGCAAAGACAAAAGGAACAATCATTAAGAATTTTTTGCTCATCTGATTTTTCTTATTTTCAGTTTCTTGAGTTAGACTTGATTTCAAGTTATTAACCGTGTCATAATTTTGTTCAGATAAATAAGAAGATGTTGTATATTGATGAGTTTTTGTTGTTTCTATTTTTTCCTTTTGCTTTGATCCTTTTACAGATGTTGAAAATTTAGCACTCATTAAATGGGAAAATTTGAATGTATTAAAACTATTTAGATTAGAGGATTTAAAATTATTCAAACTTGTTCTTATTGTTTTTGAAAGAAACATTTTCATTAAATTTAGATAAAATGAAAAAAAATTAAATATTTATTTAAAATTTAATGAATAAGGTGATTACTATAATAGGCGGAAATGGGTATGTCGGAAGTAGATGCATTGAAACCTTACTTACTAATACAAGGAATGTAAAAATTTTCTCAGTTTCACGAAGTGTTGAAACAAATAATTTAAATTCCTTCAATAATAGAGTTGAGCATATTAGAGGTGACGCCCTTCATCCAGAATCTTTTAAAGAAATTATTAAACAATCAACTGGAATTATACACACAATCGGAAAATTGATTTCTTTCGAAGAGAAAAGTTATGAAAAGACAAATTATGAAACTGCAATTAGAATAGCTGAGAGTGCGAATAATCTGTCAGAGAAGGAAAAAACAAAAAAGAATTTTGTTTATATAAGTGCAGAAAGAGGTTTTATTTTCCCACTCTCTATACCTTTTGGAGGTTATATAAACTTTAAAAGAAAGGCAGAAGAAAAATTAATTAAGGATTTTCCAAATTTAAATCCGATTATCCTCAGGCCTGGGTTAATTACAGACATTAAAAAAAGACCCTACTTGATGCCACTTGGTTATTTTACTAAAATTACTAGCTGTTTTGAAAAAAATGTGTTAGAAAATATCTCCCCACGTGCTGGAGAAAAAATTGGAATACCAGCTTCAAGTATTGAGTTAGAAACTTTAAGTCTATACGCTGCAGCAGGTGCGTTGGGTAAATTAGACATGAAAATATATTCAAATGATTTTTTGAATAATTTAGATAATCTTAGTAGAATTAAATTCGATGTATAATAAATAAAATCAACTAAATATAAATTATAAGGTTTCTATATATCTAAGATTAATTAATTACACATCTTCTTTTTTAAATGAGAAAACTGAATATTCAATATAATAAATCATCAATATTTTCTCTATTTTTTTTTTGTTCTGATTCTAAACTGGAGTAGTTAGTATTAGAAATAAATGTAAATCTGGGATCTTCTATTATTGAATTGTAATTTTTATTTGCGATTTGGTCCTTTTCATCTAAAAGTCTCATATGCTTTTCCTTATCAATATTCTTTTTAAAAAATCCTCTAAATAAAACAATTACAAATGCGCAAATCAAAGATGCTGGAGGGAATATTGGCATAGAGTATTTTAAAACTGTAGCTTCTCTCTTAGCATAGGGTAAGAAAAGTGCAAGAACAATTCCACAACTTAACTTGTCAGTAAAGCTGTATGCTCCATATACGAATGCACCTTGTGCTCCATTAGATCCTACGACATCATTTGTAAGACTGCTAACAGTCGATAAACCTTGACTAAATCCTATTCCAAAAATAAAAGCTAAAATGTAAATTGGATATCTAAATGTTCCATTTAAGAAATACATTGGAATACATCCCAAAGTGACCAAAAAGGCAGACATAGCTAACATAATTAATCTCCTGTTTTTTGATTTTTTAATCCTTTTCTCGATCCATTCTTGAATTAATAAGGAATTCATAATTGAACCCAAGGTAGAAATTAAAAGAACTATGCTGATTTCAACAGGAGTTCCTCCTCCTTCTGGTTTTTTATAGTTTAGGATATTTTCCATATAAAAAGGTATAACAGACTGTGTTACATTAATTGATAGTCTAACGAACATGTATACAAATATATAAGCATAAAATTCAGATTTTTTTAACCAATCAGACCATACCATTTCTTTTTCTTCAACATTTGTAGTAGAAACCTGTTGTATTTCTCCTCCTGAAATCATTTTAATACTGTCTGTATTGTCATTTTCTTGTTTATCATTGATGTTACTGGATATAATATGTGCTCTTAAAGAATCTCTCATTCTGGTTAAATAAAGAGGGATATTCTTTGAAAGAGCAGCCTCTTTACACAAAACAAAAAATATCACAGATGTACAAATTCCAAACAAAACACAAGTCCCTGCTAAAAGTTCATATTGAACTATTTTATTTTTTATTAACCAAAAATAGAAAAATGAAATACACAAAGCAACTGTTTGAGCAAGGAAAGTAAATCCGGTTCTGATTCTTATCATAAGATCTTTATTTTTTTTGTTTATAGAGATAGAAGGTACCAACGCCATGTGAGATACTTGAACAGCAGCCCATCCTATGTTAAATATCGAAGCGAAAGTGATATAGTAAATCAAAGTAAGAGTTTGAGAGCTATCTGCTGGAAGAATTTTTACAAATATTAGTGTAAAAGAAAAAACAACTAAAACAGTTCCTCCTATGTACCAAGGAGTTCTTTTTCCAATTTTTGTATTTGTTTTATCTGAAAATATTCCCACCAAAGGCGTGGCTATTGCATCTGCCACCTGACCGGCTAACATGACATATCCTGTGTTGTATTCTCCTATATTTACAATTTCTATCAAAAAGTAAGATAAAAAGAAAAACCAACAAGATGCACATAGGTCATTCATAAAATGTCCTATACCATATGAATAAATGTTTGTTTTTCTTAAATCATCCCCTTTCACTGGAATTTTTTGCTGTTTGTCCATCTTATGATATGTTTATATTTAATCATACAATAATTTAAAAATTTATATTTAATTAATAACTTTATTAAGTTTATAAAATATGAAACTAGCTTTTGAAAGTAAACTAAGTCTCTCAGAAAATTGGATGTTCTTATCAAGTGTACTAGAAAGGGGTGGACTTTGTGTCTCTGAAACTGAATTGACAGTGAATTTAATAGGAGTTTATTCTATTCCAGAAGAATGGCAAAAATTGGACGCCTCTGGTGCTGTTGATACTTGGAATTATCAGGTCAAATTTTCTGATTTAAATTTTAACGAAGGAAAGCTGCAAGCGAGAGAACTAACTGAAGATGAAAAGAAAGAAATCGAAAATAAAAAAAAGAGACCTGGAAATCTTAAAAAAGATGAGTTACAAGCTGAACTTGAAAGACAAGAAAGAGAAAAATATGAAAGAGAAGAAAGAGAAAGAAAACATAAGGAATTTCTTGATTCTTTAAATGAGCAGGACAGATTTTACACGACCAAAGAATCTCCTACTAATGAATGTTGGATTAGCTTTCCTCAGACTAAGAATATTTTAAGTATTTTGAAAACTGGAGAGAATTTAGTCATTCTAGAAGATGATATAAATTCAAATAAAGGAATATTACTAGAATTTTTTAAAATTCCTCCACCAGAGGAAGATCCAAAAAAAAGACCAAAACCAAAAAATATTTCGCCTGATGAAGTTAAACCAATATATTGTGTTTCATGGGTAGATTTAAATGAATTTCATCGTACTCCTGGCCTAAGAGAATTATACATAAGATCTCCTGTAATGTTGAAAGAAACCTACGAAAAAAGAATGCAACTTGAAGAAGAAATAGAAAAACTCAAAGATGAAGGAAAAGATAAATCTTCCCTAGATAAAGAACTTGGAAAATTGACAGATTATGTATTGAATAAGAAAACATATATTTTCTTAAAAATTTCCTTCTCCACTCCAGTAAATCCAAAATTACCTGAGAAACCACTCCCAGACCCTTCAGATTTAATAAAAAGGGAAGAAAAACCTTATAAACCAATGACATCAGATGAAATATGCGAAGATTTCAGGAAACAAGTCAAAATAGCTTTAGCTGCTGTATCTAAGCAATACCAAGAATTTATGGGTGATAATAAAAACAATCTCTTAAAAAAAGAAAAAGCTAATGTTCTCTCAAATGCAAAAAAAGACGAACGTGATGCAAACATTACTAAATTCTTGTATAAATTTAATGAAAGTGGAAAAGCAGAGTTATTAAAAGAAAAGCTAAAAAAATTTATTGTGAGAATAGTTAGAGAAAAATATAATAAGAAATCGAATGTAAAGGGAGTTTTTAAAAATGAAAAAGATCAATTTTATTCTGAGCTTTACGCATATTTGATTGACGAAGTCAAACTTGCGATGGATGAATATGTCAACATGAAAAAAGATGAGCTACATGAGCATATAATAGCATCATACGAACAGTCTAGGAAAGAAGTTATGCAATATGCAATCAGAATAAACAAGGAGCCTGAAGAAAAGAGATTATTAAGGCTCAGTGAAGAGTATGAAATTATGGATGATTTGAACAAATCTCTGTTCTATTACAAAAGTAGACTCACACTTGTATCAAATAAAGAGACATGGGCGAATTTTGCTATGCTCTCTAAAAAAGTAGGGACCCTTGTGGACGTCGAGGAGGCTATAGTAAACTGTATTAATTTTGATACTGAGGATTTTAACTTGAAGAATCTTTATGCTGCAATCAAATATTTGAAAGGGAGACCAAATGATGCAATCAATTTTTTAAATTCTATAATTATAAGAGATGGTATCAAAAATACTAATTGCAATTTAAACGCAGTCTTAGCTTTCCTCTATTTGGACCAATATCTCACAACTAAAGATAAAAACAAAGAACTCCTATACCAGAAACATTGGGAGACAGCATTAAGATTCAAAATGAGAGAAATGAATATGTTACCTCCACCTGGATTAAAAAGTAAAATAAATTTAACATTAATATTTATTATAGAAAATTCAAAAATTAAAAATGCCCCAACACACAAAATTTCTCCAGAACAAAAAGCTCAAATTTCGGATCAAATTTATTTCGATCTCTGCAAATTCTTTAATGATTACTCCTTTTATGAAATAAGCGACAAAATTCTAGAGAATCACATTATTGATAAATCATCAACTAAATTCAAGTTGGAATGTGCCAAAATATTGCTAATTAAGAAGGATTACGACAAAGTAATAAAAATTGTTGATGAAATATTGTTGACTGAAAAAACCAATTATACAGGATGGGCGTTGCGAGGAAACGCTTACTATTTCAAAAACAATATATTCGACAGTGAAGAATCATATGTCAAAGCTATTAGAACTAAACCAGACAAATCTAAAAAATATGATGTTAATATGCTATTCAGACTGGGGATGACTTACATCAGGAGAGAAACTTGGGGTGATGCAAAAACAGTCTTTTTCCAGATATTAAAAGACAATCCTGGATATTCGTTTGCTTGGAGATATTTAGGATATTCCCTCATGAAATTGGGAGAAAATGATAGCGCTGAAGAAGCCTTAAATGAAGCAAATTTATTAGATATTGAAAATCCTGTAGTATGGGCGTATTTGTGTATGTTCTGCATTTCTGTTGGAAGAAAATATCAGGCCTTAGAATGCCTAAACGAATTAGTACGAAATAAATTCAATGATGTCAAAATTTTTGAAGAGATTGGCATGATGTTTTTTTCTAAAAAAGAATACGAGTTAGCTGTAGATATCTTTGAAAAATTAATTGAATTGGAACCTAACAATACTATACACTATATCTCTCTGGCTGAAATCTATACAAAGATAGAATCTAAAAAACATCTAGCTTTAGAATTAATAAAAAATCGTAGAAACTTCGTGGATGATCCTAAGGAAAAATTAAAAATTGACAAATTTATAGAACAGATCAGTAATCAACTAGGACTGATACCTAGCGACGAGGACATTCCATCACATTACGAAAAAAGTAATGAATCTGTCGAAGATGACGACATGGATAAAAATTTAGGATCTGATTTTAATTTAAATTTAAGTGCAAATAAATTTTAAATGAATCTATTAAATTAAAAAGAAAAAATAAAGGGGAATAATTTTATTAAATTTCTTAATCTCAAATTTATTTAAAATTTTCCTAAATTAATCAATTTCTTTTATTTTAATTTATTATAGTTTCAAACTGCATAATAATCAACAAGAATCTAGTATTTTCTTAATAATAAAGCTTCTTGGCAGATTCAGGAGCGTAAAAGTGATCTCTCTGTCTAAATATTCTCTGTTGTGACATAGGCTTAAAGTACTGATTATGAACTCTGAAGTAGTACATTTCGAAAAGAATTTTAAATTGATATTGAATACAATATTCGAATAATTCTTGTAACTCTTCAAAACATTTATAGTCATTATAAGTTCCGTTTAGGATATGAGCTTCGCTAAGCTTCACTGGACTTTTTTCATTGCATCTCATAAATTTGTGGAATTTTAAGGTGCAAAGGAAATAACCATCCTTAGTTCTGTCTCCCAAAAATTGACTAGTAAGTCTTGGTTTGAAAAGAGCTGGTGCATTATCGAATTGCCACTGTTTATTAAGTTATTTATATTTTTACAGCTGCTCCATTTCCGATTTTAGGTATTTTTTGAATCTTTTCATTATCTCCTCCTAATTGTTCTAGGATGTCCCATTTAAAATCTCTGTCTTGTAATCTTTCCCAGCCATATTCAAAAGAGATATCGTAATATTTGTCATTTTCATGATGGACTCTTTCCTGTTAAATTAGAATTATTTATTTATTTTACTGCTTTGTAAAGAGAGTAAAAATATGCATAAAGTTTGGATTTTTCCCATACTGCGTCAGTTCTGAGCAGATAATCATTTTTGTACCTGCCCCAGTCTACTTTGCGTTGAGAAAAGTCATAATTTTCTGGCATTTTGAGAGGTCTTTCGTTTTGACTGTGTAGTGTTTCAGTATTCGGGTTAATTGCAAACATAAGTATATTATTAATTTTTAAAAAATAATTATTAATTAAAATTTTCATTAAAAAGTAATTCAATATATAGTTATGATATGTAATATAATGAAAAGACATTTTAATTTCTTATCTTTTCAATCCTATATACTTGTTCAAATTGTTAATTCTTTCATGTTTCAAAAATCATTTTTTCTTTTATAAATTAGCTCTCTGAATTAATGATGGCTAGGAAAAAATTTTTAATAAAACCTCCAAAATTGTTTCATAAAATAATACATATAACCCAGTCACCACTGAGTTCACATTTATTAATTTAATATTAAATTAATTTAAATTAAAATTAAATATAAATAAATTAAAATTAAATATCAATAA
>Ga0169931_10007068_pt1 | contig 16760 bp, 23 predicted proteins | sample Kivu_15m_20L_FD_129675 | JGI IMG/M metagenome (GOLD analysis project Ga0169931, IMG submission 129675) | Freshwater microbial communities from Lake Kivu, Western Province, Rwanda to study Microbial Dark Matter (Phase II) - Kivu_15m_20L... | ecosystem: Environmental > Aquatic > Freshwater > Lake...
GCATCATCCGCGCACCAGTGCAGGACGCAGTGTTGTCAGCCCTTCACTGCAGAGCGCTGCATCGGCTGCAGAAACTGGCGCAGCATGAGCAATGCAAATCGCATCTGTAACCCCAGACGCCGCAGTGGCAGCCCATGGGCCGCCTTGATCTGACGGAAGGTGTCAACCAACTGATCGCGCAGCTCGAAATAGTCTGCCGTCAGGCAGAACACCACCGGGAAAGCACGCCGCGCAGTGCGGTTGGTCTGGCGCATCACCTCGGCATCAAATCGATCTGGATCCATGCCAAGCAGACGGTAAAAGTCTCCCCGTTCACAAACGGTCAGGCTATGGGTCAAAAATACGCTCCAGAGAAAAAAGCGGCTCAAGAGCTGTCCACGTAGGCCGCTGTTGAGTCCTGGCCAGCAGCGGAACAGCATGTTGAAGATGTCACCGTGGCGGTTCTCGTCCTGGCACCAGGGTTCGAAGAACTCAAACAGCGGCGCGAAGGCGTTTTCCGGATGGGCCTTGAGATGCCTGTCGATCAGGATGTAGCGCCAGTAGCCGATCTTTTCAGACAGATAAACTGAATAGAGAACCCAGTTGAGCGGGAACCAGGTGATCGGTCGTTTACCGCTGAGAGCCGGCAAGTCGATGGTGATGCCTTCGGCAACCAAGGCTCGGTTGAGAAAACCAGCATGACGTGCTTCGTCGCGAGCCATCAGGTTGAACAGTCGGCTCAGTTCAGGACGCTTGGCCTTGTGAAGCTGACGTGATAGTTCCTTGAACAGCAGAAAGCCTGAAAATTCTGAGACGCAGGAACGCACGAGATAGCTTTCGTAGGCTGCCTTCTCGGTGGTATTCAGGTTGCACAGTCGAGCCAGAGGGGCTTTGCGATCGAAGTGGTCACGGTTGTAGTCCGTTTCCATTTCTGACAGCATCGCCTCGAAGGCCTGCCGTTGCTGGTTGAGGTCCGTCCGCGCCGCCTTGGCGATTTCGGTGGTGTAGAAGCGCGGGCTGAGCAGGTCCTCCCGTAGGTGCGGGGCAGCAGGGGCTGAGGTGGTCATCGTGGTTGCCAGGGCAGTGAGCAGGCGGGAGAGCGGCAAAGCCTTTGGACATCATGGCATAACAAAGCTGTGATGACGCGTGGAAGGAGTCACGTAGAAGTGGGTTCCTGTGTAGATGCGGTATGCTTGTCCTGTCTGTCGCTTGCCTCCTCCGCCATGGAGCACCTGGCTGAATACTTCAAGGTCTTTTCTGAGCCGAACCGGCTCGCGGTCCTTGAGGCCTTGCGTGATGGTGCTCTCAATGTCACCGCGGTGGTTGACAAGACCGGCCTGAGTCAGGCCCTGGTGTCGAAACACCTGAAGCTTTTGACCATCGCCGGTGTCGTTCGCCGACGTCCAGAAGGGTCGCTGGTTTTCTACGAGATCAACGATCGCGCCGTGCTCGACCTGCTCGCTCAGGCTGAACAGCTGATGCTTGATGCCCGGCGCCAGCAGCTCGATGCGCTTGCCGCCATTCTTTGATGGGAGCGCCAGACCAGGATGGGCAGCAGCCCATCACCCCCCAGAACCTCGCTCAGTTCAAGGCCGCTCTGGCCGCAGGCGAGCGCTGCTTTGAGGGATTGCGTCTGGGCGGTATCGATGGGCTCGATCTCGATCTGTCCGATTGCCAGCTGCGCTCCTCTTGCTTTAAGGAGGCGCGCTTTGGCCATGCGCGCCTGGCGCGGGCGCAGGTGCAGCAGTGCTGCTTTCAGCAGGCCTTGCTCTGGGGTGCCGACCTGTCGGGTCTGCAGGCCCAGCACTCCTTTTGGCATGACGCCGATCTCTCAGGTTCGCGTCTGCAGGCAGCCGATTTTGGCGGGGCGATTCTGCATCGCTGTTGTCTGCGGGGTGTGGTGGCAGCGGGCAGTCGCTGGCACCAGGCGCGTCTGGTGGAAGCCGATTTTCGCTCCGGCCTGGACCAGCTCACCGACCTTGGCGATGCCGATTTTGCCGAAGCAGACCTGAGTTTTGCCCTGCTGCAAGGTGCCAACCTGCAAGGCGCGAACCTGCGCGGCAGTTGTCTCTACGGCGCCAGCCTGGTTCGGGCTGATCTGCGCCATGCCGATCTGCGCGACTGTGATCTGCGCGATACCCAGCTGCAGGACGCCGATCTTGAGGCGGCCATGCTGGATGGTGCCCTGCTGCCCGATGGTTGGCCCCGGTAGCAGGTCTTAGAAAACGCTGAAGAATCGCCGAACGGTAGTCACACGCGCAGTTCGGACCCCCGCATTTGCGCGACAACCCAATCGCACGCGCGAGACGATGCAGTGTCCACTGCTCTGGAGGCCACGGCAGCCGCCATTGAGGCCAGGCTGCAACGGGCCGGCATCGTGCTCACGATGGGCGGTGAGCCGACGTTTGTTCCCCTTGATCCCTGTGGAGCCGAATGGACGGTCGCCGCTGATGGCCCGACCAAACTCAGCTACGCCAGGGCCATGGCCCGGCAGCTGCAGCGGCTGGCCTGGCCCAGCAGCCTGGTGCTGTTCTGTCCGGGCAAGTTGTACGACGGAGAGCTGAACCCGCGCTGGGCGCTGCGACTGATCACCAGTCGCACCTGCCAGCCCTTGGTGTGCTGGTCCGAAACGCATGACGGGAGTGCAGCCACCCCCAATGCCGCAGGCGTGGCAGACCTTGTGCGGGGGGTGGCAACAAGCCTCGCGTGCCCCCTGCACCCCCTGCCGTTGCGCGACCCCCTTGATCCCGGCCGTCAGGTTTGGGCCGTTCCCCTGGCCTGGGATGGGCAGCGCTGGCAATCCCTGCAATGGAACCTGCCTGAGCGCTGGCGTGAACTGAACCGTGCCAGTGGGCCCGCTGGGCTGCGTCTACCGCTTGAGCATTTTCCAGCCGATGGCCTGCGCCAGCTGCTCACCATCGAACTGGACGAGGAGGGCTGGGGGGTGTTTCTGCCACCGGTACCGCGGTTGCCATTTGAGCAGTTGCTGCAAGCCTTGGCCTGCCATGGAGCGCGATGGCACAGGCCCTGGCTCAGCGGCATGCTGCCGTTGGACATTGGCGACCAATGGCAGATCCTCGGGCTGGCGTCCGATCCCGGCGTTCTTGAGATCAATCTCCCGGTCTGCAACACCTGGGCCGACTATGCAACCTGGCTGCAACGGCTCGAGCAAGCTGCCGCGGCTGTCGGCCTGCGCTCTTACAGGCAGAACGGCGAACGGAAGCTGGGCACAGGTGGGGGCAACCATCTGCTGCTGGGTGGGCCCGGCTTGGATCAGCATCCCTTCTTTGAACGGCCAGGCTGGCTCGTCGCTGTGCTGCGCTACTGGCAGCAGCATCCCTGTTTGTCGTATCTGTTCAGCGGCCCCAGCGTCGGGCCTGCATCCCAGGCGCCGCGCCTCGATGAGGGCAGCGCCAGCCTGTTGGATCTGGAGTTGGCCCATCGCCTGCTCGAGGAACTGCCGCCCGGTGACCATCGGGTCGCGATCGGGGAGACCCTGCGGCACCTGCATGCTGACCGCAGCGGCAACACCCACCGCAGCGAAATCAGTCTCGACAAGTTCTGGAACCCTGCCTGGAGTGCCGGCTGTCAGGGCTTGCTCGAATTCAGGGCCCTTGAAACCATGCCGGACCATCGTTGGTCGTCGCGGGCGGCCCTGCTCTGGCGGGCATTGGTGGTGATGCTGCTCGATCCGGCCCGTCAGCCGTCCGGGCTGAAGAGGTGGGGGACGGCTCTCCACGATCGCTGCATGCTGCCCAGTCAGTTGTGGCTGGACCTGCTGCAGGTGTTGGCGGATCTGGCGTCCGCCGGGTTTCCTCTGGAACCCGCGCTGTTTGAACCGATCTGGGAGTGGCGTTGTCCGGTGCTGCTCAGCTGGCAGCAGGACGATGCCTATCTGACCATTCGCCAGGCATTGGAACCCTGGCCGCTCCTCTGTGATGTGCCCGTCGAAGGCGGCAGCACCAGCCGATTTGTCGACAGCTCTCTCCGGCGGTTTGAACTGGTCACCGGGGGTGCCTTTGATCAGCGCTATCGGCTCAGGCTGCAGGGGCGGGAGCTGCCCTTGCGCGGACGCGGCGATCGCCCACTGGCGGTTCGTTACCGCCACGAAGCGCTGTATCCCTGTCTGCATCCCTGTCTGCCGGTCCACCTGCCATTGACGCTGGACCTGGATCGGCAGGGCGGCGGCAGTCGGATCGCCCGTTGGCGCTTGCAGGGAGATTCGCCACAGTTCAGCGCAGTCGCTCCGCCACCGGGACCAGACGATCGGGATCTGCCCCCGCTCCGCACGGTGCGTTCAGGTGGTTGCACCGTTGATCTCCGCCTGTAAAAGGGGTGTTGGGGGTTGGGCCGGACCGTTGCTAGGCCAAGGCAGTTGCCGATCCCAGCCCCATGTCCTTGACAGCCATTGAATGTCCTGACGGCGTTTGTCACAGCCATCACGGTGGCCACGCCATCAGCCGTGATGCCCTGCAATCCAGCCTGCGCCGCCATGGGGTCAGCTGGTGTGAGCGTCTTGCTGAACGGGTTTTCGAGATCTCGGTCGACAGCTTCAGCCAGAACGTCGCTCCGCAGATGCAGGCCCAGGGATGGCAGCGCCGGCACCTCGACTGGGAGTTCAGGCTTGGCGGCGAAACCGCTGAGGCTGAGCGCACCCTGGTCGATGGAGCGCTCAATGCAGTTGAAAGTTTTCTGCGCAGCCGCGAGGTTCAGCGTTTGTTCGTCGATGAGCTGGTTCAGGGCACCCTCTCCGAGGCTGGGCTGTCCACCAGCCTCCGGCGTCAGGCTTTGCAACAGCTGATCGAACAGGAAGTGCTGGCGATGCTGCGCGAACAACGTGAAGCCCTTTTGGATCGCGTTGCGCTGGCGATGCTCGATCACGCCGAGGGTGAGTTCCAGTTGGCCCACGATGTGGCGGAATCAGCCCTCGACGATGTGGAGCGGCTGCTGTTGCTGCATTCCGAAGCCAGTCGCTGAACCTGTTGCCGGTAAGGTGGCGCCCATGCGTGCACTGCCTTACCACCTGAGCGCTGGCAGTGACCTGCTGGACTGCTTGCAACAGCTGGCTCTTCACCATGGAGGCCAGGGTTTTGTTCTTGGTGTCGTGGGCAATCTGTCCCAGGCCGCCTTTCTCTGCCCGGGCCAGCCTCAGCCCACCGTGGTCCGCGGCGAGCTGGAAATCATCACCCTGCAGGGCACACTCACCGCGGATGGTGTGCACCTGCATCTCAGTTGTTCGGATGCCGCCTGTCAGGTCTGGGGCGGCCATCTCGAGCCGGGCACCCTGGTGCTCAAGGGGGTTGATCTGCTGATCGGCTGCCTCGAACCCACCGTGGACCCTCTCCAGCCGGTCGGCGTCGATGCGATGCCATCGCAGCAGGCCCGGTTGCAGGTGGCGGCGTCAGAGCAGTGCCCCTTTTCGCGGCGGGCCCTGCGCCTGTTGCACACCCTGGCCATTCCCTTTGAGCGGGTGGCGCCAATGGCTGGTCACGGGCTGCCGCAGATCACGCTTGATGGGGAGTTCGTCGGCGGCTACGACACGCTGGTCCACCTGCATGCCAGTGGCCAGCTCGATGCCTTGCGACAGGGCTGAGAGGTTCTTCTGCAGCGTGCTGGCTGCAACGGTCCGCTGAGACCGGCACCATCCCTATGGTCCCGGCACCTTGCGCGGGACTTGTGCCGTGATTGAGCAGCTCTCCGACCTGCCCGACGGAACGCTCGGGTTCTGCCTGAGTGGTGGAGTCACCCACCAGGACATCGCCACGGTCGTCGAACCCGCCGTGGACCGCGCCATGGACCAGGTGGGTGCCGTCAAGGCCCTGTTGGAGTTTGACGAGGATTTCGAGGGGATCACCCTGGATGCTTTGTGGGATGACACCTGCCTGGGATGGCGCCATTGGGACGGGTTCGAGCGCATCGCCGTGGTGTCCGATGTGGTCTGGCTCAACCAGGCCTTTCGCGCCCTGGCTCTGTTGATGCCCTGTCCTTTGCGGTTGTTCCCTGGCGATGGCACCGATCAGGCACGCCGCTGGTTGTCCGAATCCCTCGGCACGATTCACCTCGACCAACAGGACGGGCAGGTCACGATGGCTCTGATCGGCCGGCTCGACCCGCAGGTCTACCGGCGCATCGAAGATGACCTAGCCCAGGTGTTCAGCCAGCAGCCGGCTCTGCGCTTGTTGCTGGATCTGCGGCAATTCGACGGTTGGCAGGGTCTGGGGGCTGTGACACAGCATGTGGCGCTGCTTCATCACGTTGCGGGGGTGCCCGGCCAGGTGGCCATCATCGCCGACAAACGCTGGCAACAGGGTGCACAGCGCCTGTTGGGGGCTTTCTCCAGGGCTGAAACGCGCTGCATTGACGGCGACCACCTGCACCAGGCGCAACAGTGGCTGAAACCAGCGCTGCCCTGATCTCAGTTCGGCATCGTCACAAATTCCTCGGCGACGGTGGGGTGCAGGGCCATGGTGCGATCGAAGTCCGCTTTGGTGGCGCCCATGCCGATGGCGATCGCCGCCATTTGAATGATTTCGGCGGCATGGTCCCCCACCATGTGACAGCCCAACACCTTGCCGGTGTCGATGGCCACGACCAGTTTCAGCAGCACCTTGGGATCCCGTTGCGGTAGGGCCTGACTCATCGGCCGGAACTGGCAGCGGTGGACCCGGATGGCGTCCGTGCCATACCGTTCGATCGCCTCGTCTTCGCTCAGTCCGACCGAGGCCAGTTCGGGCATGCTGAACACCGCGCTGGCCACCAGACGGTGATTGACCTGACGGGGATTGCCTCCGTACACACTGTCAGCGACGGCGCGGCCCTCGTCGACTGCCACAGGGGTCAGATTGATCCGATCGGTCACATCGCCCACCGCGTAAATGTGGGGCACGTTGGTCTGCTGATCGCCATTGACCGGGATGCGATGCCCCTCGATCGCCACCCCGGCGGCTTCGAGATCAAGTCCTGCCAGAAACGGCCGTCTGCCGGTGGCCAACAACACGCCAGCGCAGGGGTGTCGCTCCGCGCTCTGGGTGACCACGGTCAGGTCTCCTGGCTGGCCCTCGATCGCCGCTGGACTGTGGGCCAGGCGAATGTTGATGCCGCTGGCTTCCATGCTCTGCTGAACAGCCTGGGCGGCTTCGCGGTCAAACCCCCGCAGCAGGTGATCGCCGCGAACCAGCAGGGTCACCTCGACCCCCAGGGCCGAGAGGATGCAGGCAAATTCGCAGGCGATAAAACCGGCACCCACCACCACCATGCGGTTGGGCAAGGTCGTCAGCTCGAACATGTCGTCGCTGACCCAGCCCAGCTCGGCCCCTGGGATCTGCGGCCGATGCGGGCGACCGCCCACGGCGATCAGGATGCGGTCGGCGCCCAGGGTTCGGGGTGACGACTCTGGGCCATGAACCGCAATGGCATGGGGACCGCTGAAGCGGCCCCAGCCCCTGATCAGGTCAACGCCGGCTTTCTCCAGAAAGCCGAGGTGCAGGGCGTTGAGGCGGTCCACTTCGGCGCGAACGCGCGACAGCAGGACGGTGGGATCGTGACTGATGGGGCCCAGCGCCCATCCGTAACTGGCTGCATCGGCCAGCTGATGGCGCATCGACGCGCCGTACACCAGCAGCTTTTTGGGAACGCAGCCGCGGATGACGCAGGTTCCCCCGACCCGGTCTCCCTCCACAATCGCCACCCGGGCGCCGTAGGACGCTGCCCGCTTGGCGGCGGCCAGTCCCCCGGACCCGGCACCGAGGACGATCAGGTCGTAGTCATTGTTCATCGGTGTCGGATCCATCGGATCAGGCTGGCCTGCCGGCAGCAGCGGCAGTGTCGATGATCGCGCGCGTGGTGGCTTCCACTTCGGCGGCAACCGTCTGGAGTTGGGGGTCCGTGCTCAAGCACGAGAACATCACCACGGGGCTGACCATGCCGATTCGGGTCTGACCGTCCTGGGTGTACACCGAGATCCGGCAGGGCAGGGCCATGTTCAGGGCCATGTCGGCTTCCAGCACCCGGGCGGCATGCTGAGGCTGGCAGACCTCAAAAATGCGGCACTGTTCGCGAAAGCCAATGCCTTTGCTCCGCAGGGTGTCAGCCAGATCGTGGACGGTCAGCAGTCCGAACCCATGGGCGGGGATGGCCGCTTGCAGGGCGCTGCAGACGCCCTCAAAGGGGTGTGGGCTGTCGACGACCACCAGGGACGGTGGCGCTGAATGCTTGGTCATGGTTTGTGTGTCTGGAGAACGGTTGTGGTGTGCCGGCTGCTGCGTCGGTTGGGGCTGGTTGCCGTTGGCGTTTCAGGGCCTCGCCGGCGGTCAGCAGGGCTGAACCGATCAGCAGTGCTGCAAAGCCAAGGCGCAGTTGGCGTTCCTTGAGGTGTGGGGCCAGGCGTTGGCCGATCACGGCACCCACCGCGCCTCCGCCCAGCAGCGGCACCATCAGAGCAAGGTGGTCTGCAGGCCAGTGACCCAACGCCAACAGCGCCACCAGGCTGTTCAAGGCAATCAGCAGCAGGCTTGTACCACTGGCCAACTGCATCGGCAATCCGGCCAGCAGCACCAGTGCCGGCACGATGGCGAAGCCACCACCGACGCCGGCGACGCCGGTGAGAACACCAACCAGCACCCCTTGGGAGGCCAGGAGCAGCGGTGAGCGTGGCGTCCGCAGGGCTGTTGCCAGCACTGGTGCTGCTGTGTTGCTGGCCCTGCGCAACATCAGCCAGGAGGCGACCAATGCGGCTGCGGCAAAGATGGCCAGCTGGGCGACTTCGCTCACCAGCCCGCCTTTGACGAGGCTGCCGCCAAGCCAGCTGCCGGCCAGGGCCGGCAGACCCAGGATCAGAGCCGGACCTGGTGCGACCTGGCGCCGTTTCAAATAGGGGAACGCGTTGCCGATGGCCAGGACCATCACGATGATCAGCGACAGCGGCACGGCTGTGCGTGTCGGCAGCGCTGCCCCGGTGACCAGCAAGGGCAGCAACAGGATCGAGCCTCCAGCCCCCAGCACGGCCAGCAGAAAGCCGATCACACCACCGCCGGCGGTCAGCAGTAGCAGCAGCGTTGACTCCATCAGACCGTCACCCGGTTCCAGGGCATCGCTGCCAGCAGCCTGGCCATGCCGCAGAAGCCACTGATCCCGGCAAACATCAGGCCGGCACCGACAAAGCCGCTGAGCCAGATCCAACCGGGTGCCGCCAGCTGGCTGAGGATCACCCCCAGCAGCACCAGTCCGCCGGCAACAATCTGCACCTGACGCATCAGGGGCAGTGGGGCCCCCTTGCGCCGCTCGATCGGCAACTGGGCGGCCTGCCAAGCGATCATGCCCCCTTCCAGGTCGGCCAGTCCGCCGCCACTGGTGGGACAACCGCGCCTGCTGAGCGTGTCCACACCGCGTTCGCTGCGGGCACCGCTTTGGCAGACGAGCACCAGCGGGCCATCGGGGATGGGTGCCTCGCCCAGTTGGCTCAGGGGGATGTTGCGGCTACCTGGGATGTGACCACCGACGAATTCCATCGGTTCGCGCACATCGATGATTGTGATGCGGCTGTTTTGGCGTTGCTCATTGAGCTCATGGGGGCTGAGACGCAGGGCAGTGGTCGGGCTCATGGTTGTGTGGAAAAAAAGGTCAGATCAGTGGGGGCTTTCGCCGTCCAGCGGGTAGCCCTCATCGCTCCAGCACCTGAGGCCGCCGCGCAGGTTGGCGACCTGGCTGAAACCGGCTTTCTGCAATTGCTGTGTCGCCAGCGCTGATCGGCTGCCTGAATGGCAGAGCACGACCACCGGCTGGTCCGTTGGGATCTCAAGCAGCCGCTGCTCCAGTTCAGGAAGGGGGATCAGCAGGCTCTCGGGCACACGCCCATCGGGTCCGTTGAATTCCTCCGTGGAGCGCACATCCAGCAACGTCAGGGCATGGCGGTGTTCGGCAACCCAGTCCGGTAAGAGTTCGGGTAAGCCGGCATAGCTGCGTTGCACCGGTGCCCATGCCGGCGCAATGGCCTGGTCCTCCCGGGGGCGTCCCGAGCGCAGATTGGCCGGCAAGGCCTGGGCGATCCGGTGTGGATGGGGGAGTTTCATGTTCTCCATGAAGCCCACGAAGTCCCGTTCAGTCGCCTGTCCGCCGAGCCGGGCGTTGTAACGACGTTCTTCGGCCACAGAGCTGACCATCCGCCCGGTGTAATCGTGCCCGGGGTAGAGCAGGCATTGCTCCGGCAGCGCCAGGATCTGCTCGGTGATCGAGCGGTAGAGCGTGGCGGCGTTGCCCTGCTGAAAATCGCAGCGTCCGCAGCCACGCACCAACAAGGCATCGCCGGTGAAGGCCATGCTCTGGTCATCCAGGACATAGGTCAGGCAACCGTCGGTGTGCCCTGGAGTGGCCCGCACGTCCAGGTGACGGCTACCAAAGGCCACCCTGTCGCCATGGTGCAGGGGCAGGGTCACGTTGTCGGCGCGGGCCGCTGCGGCAAGACCGATCGCGCAGCCGGTGGCCTGGTGCATCAGCCAGCTGCCAGTGACATGGTCCGCATGGGCATGGGTGTCGAGGCAGGCCACGAGGGTCGGGCCCAACTCCTGGATCAATGACAGATCGCGGCTGTGTTGCTCGAACACGGGATCGATCAGCACCCCCTGGCCGCTGGGACCATCCACTAGCAGGTAGGTGAAGGTGCCCGTTTCGGCGTCGAACAACTGCCGGAACAGAAGCTTGGACCCGCCGGCTACGGCTTCGAGAGAGAGCGGCGTCGCGGTGACCATCGCGGCCTGAAGCGAACTGCTATGAGCTTACATGCATAAAGCTTTAAAGCGCAAGGTCCGGTCTTTGCGCGCGGCGCGCGCGCCCCCCCCCTTTTTTTTCGTGAGCAGCCGAAGCTGGAGATCGGATGCGCTGTTTCGATCCCAACCCTCGGCAGCTAGGCCATAATTCTTAAGTCGTCATAGAGCAGGTCGTGTCGAGTCCCGTTCCTGGCCCCCAGCTGCTGGAAGAGCTCAGTCAGTTCTTCCGGCTTCTCAGCGAACCGGCACGGTTGCAACTGCTCTGCGAACTGAAGCAGGGGCCCTGTGACGTGGCCGGACTGATCGACGTCACCGGTTTCAGCCAGTCGCACATCAGCCGCCAGTTGGGCCAGCTGCAACGGGCTGGACTGGTGAGCTGTGAGCGGGATGGCGTGCGCTTGATCTACAAAGCGGACGACCGTCTGGTCGACGATCTGTGCGCCTTGGTCCAAAACCGGTTGCGCCAGCGGCTTCAGGCGCAGCTTGCCGAGCTGCAATCAGCCTGAAGTCTGAGCGATTCAGCTGCACTCCAGCCGTGTTAGTGCCGGCGCAAACAGGACCACATCGCCGCTGATGCGATGGACGAGCCCACCCAGGGCGCAGATCCCCCCAGTGCAGATCGTGATCAACCGTTCTGCGCATCCTTCTTCAACCGCGCCGCAGTTGAGCAGAACCGACTGATTGGTGCGTACGGCGTTGATCACCGCAAAGGCGTCATCGATTCCGTGGGCGACCACCACGTTGAGTGCCGCTGCCCCTGCGGGCCAAGCGCTGGCGCCTCCTTGGTCCTGGCGCCCGTTGCCGCTGGCCAGAACGCCGTCACGCGTCGATGGACAACTGTGGGAAGGCATGGCCTGAACGATCCCTGCGAGCGGTCAGATGACCAGTGGTGAGGGACCCATCACGCCACAGCAGCAGGCCTCCGTCAAAGCCAGTCGGCACGACCTGTCGATTTTGGACTCCAACTGAGATTGCTGTGGGCAGAAGATGAGTCCTGATCTGCAAACGCAAGGGTCTATTCGGAGACGGAGGCCCGAGTTGCTGTCAAGACCTCGCCAATTTTCCACAGCTGTCGCAGAACAGTCAGGCTGAGGCGGACTCTGAACCATCGCCGTGTGGAAAAAGTGCGGTCGCGCCTGGGGAAAACGTGGCCAAGATGGGGAAAAAAACGGGGTTCAGCAGGACTGATCGGTCTCAGTCGTCTTCGGATTCTGCGTAGAGGGCCCAGAGATAGGCACGGACACAGCGGATCTGCTGTTGGACCAGGTCCTCCAGTTCTTCGGACAGGCCACCCTGCCGGCTTTGCAGTTGCAGAAGGTTCAGCTGCTGCCTGAGTTCAGCGACGCGCCCGTCGTAGCAACCGTTGCTGATCGGCAATGCAGTCATGGTCCGACGTCAGTTGGGGGACATCCCAGCACCACGCAGACCACGTCGGTGTCACAGGCACCGCATCCGCCTGGAATCTGCAGCACCCGATCGTAAGCTTGAGCTCTATTAACAGATGACGCAATGACAACGTTTCAGCGTTCCCGTTCGAAGCGATTGGAATTGGTGCTGGAGCGCTGGATGTGGCGTTTCAGATTGATTGCCATTCTGCCAGTGATGATGAGCCTGTTGAGTTCCCTGGCTACTTTTTTGTTGGGAACCAAGGAGATTGTTGGCGCGTTGTTGATGGTTGCTAAAGGTGGCGATTTGAAGTCGTTTCTCGGTGAGCTTTTGGGCAATATCGTTGGCGGTATTGACCTTTATTTGATCGGCATTGCTTTTTTGATTTTTGGCTATGGCGTCTACGAGTTACTGATTTCGCCAATTGATCCGGCCCGTGATGCTGAGAATCTCGGCAACGGGTTGCTCGACATACGCAATCTGGATCAACTCAAAGAAAAGCTGGACAAGGTGCTGGTGGTGGCTTTGATTGTCTCTGCCTTCAAAGCCATGTTGACCCTGCCGATCAACAGCCCGACCTCGCTGGCGTTGTTCTGCGTGAGTGTGCTGTTGCTAGCCCTCAGTGGCTGGCTGGTCGCTGCGGAGTCCTCCCCCCGGCGTCCAGGTCAAGGATGACTCCGGCCAGCCAGGTCGGGCGTCCCTCGGCTCGCCACCCCTTGGATTGGGATCAGAGTGGATTGGATTGCTCCATGTGACGCATCAGATCGATGCATTTGCACGAGTAACCCCACTCGTTGTCATACCAGGACACCAGTTTCACAAAGGTGTCATTCAGGGCGATTCCGGCACGGGCGTCAAACACGGAGGTGCAGCTCTCACCAAGGAAATCACTGGAGACGACCTCATCGTCGGTGTACCCGAGGATGCCCGCCAAATCGCCGGATGCCGCAGCTTTCATCGCTGCTTTGATCGCGTCATAGCTGGTTGCCTGCGCGAGATTGACAGTCAGATCGACCACCGACACGTCCGGGGTCGGCACACGGAAGGCCATCCCGGTCAATTTGCCGTTCAGCTCCGGGATCACCCGGCCGACAGCCTTGGCGGCACCCGTGGAACTGGGAATGATGTTCTGGCCGGCGCCCCGCCCGCCCCGCCAATCCTTGATCGAGGGCCCATCGACAGTCTTCTGGGTGGCTGTGGTGACATGCACCGTCGTCATCAGACCGCTGACAATGCCGAAGTTGTCATGGACAACCTTGGCCAGGGGGGCAAGGCAGTTGGTCGTGCAGCTGGCGTTGGAGACAATCGTCTGCCCTGCATAGCTGCGATGGTTGACGCCCATCACAAACATCGGGGTGTCGTCCTTGGATGGGGCCGACATCACGACCCGCTTGGCACCGGCCCGCAGGTGGGCTTGGGCAGCCTCATCCGTCAGGAAAAAGCCCGTGCTCTCGAGAACGTAAGTAGCGCCGACATCACCCCAGGCCAGGGCGCCCGGGTCCCGCTCGGCGGAGATGCGAATGCGCTGGCCGTTGACCACCAGTTGGCCACCCTCCACCCGCACGTCACCGTCAAACCGGCCGTGGGTTGAGTCGTAGCGGAGCATGTAGGCCAGATACTCCACATCGATCAGATCGTTGATCGCCACCACCTGCACGTCCGCCAGGCTGATGGCGCGGCGAAAGGCGAGACGACCGATGCGGCCGAAGCCGTTGATGCCGATGCGAAGGGTCATGGGGCTGGCCGAAGTCAGGCTGACTGCACAGTGTCAACAGCCTACGGATCGGACTGACCCATCAAGCGCTGGGGACAGAGACTGCTGCGGCGGTCGGCAAAGGCCATGCCAATCCTGGTGTTGCGACGATCGGTCGGGCTGTCACCGGGTTCCTGAAGCAGGGTGTCCAGCCTGGTCAGCCAGCGGCGACGGCTGGCTGCGTCGATCACCCCGTCGCGCTGCAGGGCACACAGAACACGCATGGCGCCATTGCCCTTGCCGAACATCAGCATGAAAGCTTCCTTGTCGCTGAGCTCTTCGGCGCCTGCGCGGCTGAGCGGCGCCAACGTCATCAGCGCCAGCATCAACAGCCTCAACGCACCCATCGGCGAGCGCCGGCTCACAGACTCTCGTCCTCCAGCAGCATCTGCTCGAAGCTCACATACAACGGATCCTGTTCGCCACCGGAGCGCTGGCGACGCTTCGAAGCTGGGGCTTGCGTGCTGGGCGTTGCGGCAACGGCAGGGCGTGCGCTGTCCGAGCGCCGCTGTTCCAGCTCCCGCAGCCGTTGCAACAGGTGGGCTGGAACCTGGCCATCGGGGCTGGCCTGCATCAGCTCGCGAAACAGTTGGTGGGGGTCCGTTTCGGTTTCGACCCGGTGACGACGCCCCCTGTGGTCCCCGGACGGCGGCTCCCCGGTGGCGTCACCATTCGGTTGTGGCAGGGGCTGGGGGAGGCGCCGACCCAATTGCTCCAGCCGCTCACGGCTGCGTGCGTCCAATCCCATCTCAGGGGCACCCCAGGGTGTCGCGCGTGTTGCGCCCAGTGACCGGATTGGTCCCCTGGGCTGCGCTGCAGAGCGTCTTCAGGGCATCGGCTCGCAGAGGCACATTGGTGAAGTCAGCACCATCAATCAACACGGCGTTGAATTTGGTGTTGAAGGCAAAGGCGTCCTCGAGCACGGCATTGCGCAGATCGGTGCCCGTCAGCACGGCCGAATCCAGCGTCGCTTCACGCAGATTGGTGTCTCGCAGGTCCGCGTCCTGCAGCTTGGCGCCAAACAGGCTGGCCCCCTGCAGATCGGATCCGCGAAAGCTGGCGTCCCGCAGGTTCGACAGGTTGAAGGTTGCGCCCCGGAGATCCTGCTGGCTGTAGTCAGCACCGATCAGCACCTGTTTGGCCACATCAACGGCAGCCCAGGTGGGCGCCACCGGTGCCAGGCAGGCGAGCACCATCAGGGTGGCGACGGCCAGCAGCATGCGAAGCGGTTGCAGCCTGCGTCTGATCCTGACGTTCATGCCCGGTGAAACAGCTGTGGGAACCCTAGGCAGCGACCTGCCATCGCTGTCCTTGACACTGCACACCACGGCCAGACTCGGGCAATGGGCTGAACAGCGTGTTCTGCGTTTGTTGCAACAGCGAGGCTGGCGCCTGCTCGATCGCAACTGGCGGTGTCGCTGGGGTGAGCTGGACCTCGTTCTCTGCAAGCCGGAGCGGTTGCTTGTGGTGGAGGTCAAAGGCCGCTCCTCCCTGGGACGGGATGGCGGCGGTGTTGCAGCGTTGCGCCCAGGCAAGCGACGGCGACTGGCCCGCAGCTGCTTGTGCTGGTTGGCTTCGCAGCCCGCGCATCAGTGCGATCGGCTCGAGCTCGTCGCGGCGCTGGTCGCGCTGCCGCCGCAGCGCCGACCGATCCGTTGGATCCGCCTCAACGATTGGTCGGCGGCGACTGCGGCGCTGGATCGGTGTAGGTGATCCGGCAGATGTAGTGGTAATTGCCCGTCCCAACTTCGACGGACTGGCAGTTGGTGCTGACGATCTGCGCACCTGCTGGCACCGACTGCAGCGCACGGTCGCGCGCATTGCTGCGATCCCAGATCGATTCGCCAATGGCGGTACCTGCGACCGCCTGCATTGCCGGAGCCACCACCAGGGAAGCCAGCAACAGCAGCAGAGCAGGCGGGTGGTGACGGGGCATGGGGTGTCCTTGGCGCTGATAGAACCGGTGGATTGCCTGTCTAGCGATGACGGCAGGGGTGCGGTGTGGTGTGAGCGAAGACTTTTCATTCCACAGGACGCGCAAGCGGTTTGGCCAGCATTGGCTGATCGACCAGCGGGTGCTGGCGGCGATCGTTGGCGCTGCGGCGCTTGCGTCTGACGACAACGTGCTCGAGGTCGGTCCGGGCCGGGGTGCCCTGACGGCCGAGCTTCTGGCCTCACCGGCCCGTGCTGTCCATGCGATCGAACTGGATCGTGATCTGGTTGGCGGTCTGAAGCGTCGCTTTGCAGGCGAGCCCCGTTTTCATCTGCTCAGTGGGGATGTTCTGCGGCTCGCCCTGCCGCCGGCGAACAAAGTTGTTGCCAACATCCCTTACAACATCACCGGTCCGTTGCTGGAGGTGTTGGTGGGCCGGCTCGACCGTCCGCTCAGCGAGCCTTACAGCCGGCTGGTGCTGTTGGTGCAACGGGAGGTCGGCGAACGCATCCGGGCACAGGCCGGCAGCAGCTGCTACTCGGCTCTCAGCGTGCGAATGCAGCTGCTCTGTCGCTGCAGCTTGGTGTGTCCGGTGCCACCCCGCTGTTTTGCCCCCCCTCCAAAGGTTCACTCTGAGGTGATTGCGCTCGACCCATTGCCTGCCGCAGAACGACTCGACTCCAGCCTCGCTCGCCATGTCGAGATGCTGCTGCGGCGCACGTTTGCGTCCAGGCGCAAGATGCTGCGCAACTCCCTCAGTGGGTTGCTGCAAGAACCCGAGCTGGTGGCAGTGGCCGCCGCTGCCGGTATCAGCCTGCAACAGCGCCCCCAGGAGCTACCGCCTGCTGCCTGGGTTGCGCTGGCGGCGGGTTTGAATCGGGCACTACAGCGTGATGCAGGAGCTGGGGCCGATGGCTGATCTTGTGGTGCAGGCTCCGGCCAAGATCAA
>Ga0169931_10007069_pt1 | contig 16760 bp, 14 predicted proteins | sample Kivu_15m_20L_FD_129675 | JGI IMG/M metagenome (GOLD analysis project Ga0169931, IMG submission 129675) | Freshwater microbial communities from Lake Kivu, Western Province, Rwanda to study Microbial Dark Matter (Phase II) - Kivu_15m_20L... | ecosystem: Environmental > Aquatic > Freshwater > Lake...
TATTCTACATAAGTGAATCCGTTAGATAAAGTAAAGGCCAACTGTGTAATGGGATTGGCCCCGGCCTCCGCAATGTGATATCCACTGATGGAAACAGAATAAAAATTACGTACCTGTTGATCAATGAAATATTGCTGAACATCGCCCATCAAACGCAACGCAAATTCGGTCGAAAAAATACATGTGTTTTGTGCTTGGTCCTCCTTCAAAATATCGGCTTGCACCGTACCTCTGACAGCGGTTAGTGTCTCCGCTTTTATTTTTTGATAAACGGCAGATTCCAACACCTCATCTCCGGTAATTCCCAGAAGCATCAAACCCAATCCATCATTTCCTTCTGGCAAATCACCCTGGTATTTGGGACGCGCGAGGCCTGTGGATTCCCATTTGGCCGTGAGCTTTTCTTCTACTATCGATTCGAGGCAGTTGGCTTTGATGTATTTCTCACACTGCTGATCGATGGCGGCGTTCATAAAGAAACCGAGTAACATAGGGGCCGGCCCATTGATGGTCATGGAAACGGAGGTTTTGGGATCGGCCAAATCAAATCCGCTGTACAATTTTTTTGCGTCGTCCAAACAGCAAATGCTTACACCAGAATTGCCCACCTTGCCATAAATATCGGGTCGATAGCCCGGATCATTGCCATACAAGGTGACACTATCAAAAGCGGTGCTCAATCGCTTGGCGGGCATCCCCAAGCTGACATAGTGAAAGCGACGATTGGTTCTTTCGGGACCACCCTCTCCCGCAAACATGCGCGTGGGATCTTCGCCCTCTCTTTTGAATGGATAAATGCCTGCTGTAAAGGGAAATTCGCCGGGAACATTTTCTTGTAAACTCCATCTCAAAATATCGCCCCAACTGCGGTACTTGGGCGTACTCACTTTGGGAATTCTGGAATGAGAAAGAGACACGGAGGAGGCGGCTACTTTGACTTCTTTTCCTCGAACTAAAAAAGTATATTCTTCTTGTGCATACTGACTCTTCTTGGCCTCCCATTCTTGAATGATTTGCCAATTGTGTGGATCTAAATCTAATTTAATGCGATCAAAAGTTGCCTGCAATTGTTGGATAAGCTCTTCGTCTTGTAGCGTTTGCATAGCGGTATGCAATCCATATAATTTCTCAATCACATGACATTGATCATTCACCCACTTGTCATATCCGCGATTGTTTTCTGAAATTTCGCTTAAGTAGCGGGTGCGATGGGGTGGAATGATGAAAACTTTCTCGCTCATTTCATCTGTAATATGAAATTGAGAATTCAAAGGAGCTTGTGTTTTTTCCACCACCTTGTCCATGATCATTTTGTACAAACGGTTGGTACCGGGATCATTGAACTGAGAGGCGATGGTACCAATCACAGGGAGGCTTTCATCTTCGGCATCCCATAATTGATGGTTGCGCTTGTATTGTTTTCGCACATCCCGGATGGCATCCAATGCACCGCGCTTATCAAATTTATTGATGGCCACTACATCAGCAAAATCGAGCATGTCGATTTTCTCCAATTGTGTAGCGGCTCCAAATTCCGGTGTCATGATGTACAAAGCGACGTCACTGTGATCCATGATCTCCGTGTCGGATTGACCAATGCCGGAAGTTTCTAAAATGATCAAATCAAATTGGGCGGCTTTCAAAACATCCACGGCCTCAGCGACATGTTTACTGAGCGCGAGATTGCTCTGACGTGTGGCCAGTGAACGCATATAGACATGTGGATGTTTGATGCTATTCATCCGAATGCGATCGCCGAGTAAAGCCCCTCCTGTTTTTCTTTTAGAGGGATCGACGGAAATCAAACCGATATGTTTCTCAGGGAAATCTATCAAAAACCTTCTCACCAATTCGTCTACCATGGAGCTTTTGCCAGCTCCACCTGTTCCTGTGATACCTAATACAGGCACGGCGTTCTTTTGTGCGATGGACTTGATTTCATCGAGAAGGGCGCGATTCTCCGCTGGATAATTTTCTGCGGCGGAAATAACTTGCGCCAATTGCACGGGATTTTTGTCTTTTAAGTCAACTGCCTTTACTGAAACATCTTTTCCCGTTGCATAATCAGATTGTTGCACTAGGTCGTTGATCATACCTTGCAAACCCATAGAACGCCCATCATCGGGATGATACAACCGGGTAATGCCGTAAGCATGCAGTTCTTTGATTTCCTCAGGGAGTATGGTGCCACCACCACCACCGAAAATTTTAATGTGCCCAGCTCCCTTTTGTTGCAGTAGGTCATACATGTATTTGAAATACTCGGTGTGACCTCCTTGGTAGCTCGTCATGGCAATGGCTTGAACATCTTCTTGGATGGCGCAGTTCACCACTTCCTCCACGGAGCGGTCGTGACCTAAGTGTATCACCTCACAACCTGTGGTTTGTATGATTCTTCGCATGATATTGATTGCGGCATCATGGCCATCGAAAAGTGAGGCGGCGGTTACAATTCTAACCTTATGTTGGGGCTGATAAACGACATTTTCCATACGCGGCGAAGATAAGGAAGAGCGACGATTGTTAGTCATAGTGTTCATCAAATTGTAGGATGGAAAAATGGGGTGATTGAGACGGTTGTTTCATTTGTGTGAAATGGTAATTTTGATTACTTTTCACCCATGAAAAATACCATTTTATTTGCGGTTATTGTTGTAATACTCAACTCATGTGGATTTCAACAAAGAAAGTATACGCATGGCTATTGGGGGGATTATTCGAATACAAATGCCCAGCAAGAATCCAATCAAGGTGTTTCACGTTTGGATGGGAGAATAGATCAAAGCTCGGATCCTTTGGCGAATGAGTCTGTCTCCCTTGACAATGATCCCATTCAGATTGACTTGGATGCGATTGGGGAAGAATACAAAAGAGATTTCGTCGCAGCAAAGAAGGATACCATCCAGCCTGATCCAAAGAATCATTCAGCCGATGAGGATTATATGACCTCCAGATTGAAACAAAATGAACATGCTACATTACATGACCCATGTTATGATCCATATAGAGAGGAGTTAACCAAAGAAGTGGCGGATAATGTGTTTTGGGGCGTGGTGTCTTTGATATTGAGTGCTTTGTACGGAGTGGGTTTTATATCAGGGACAATCTATTTTTTCAAAACCATTAAGACTCATAAAAAGTTGAAAGAGTTAAATACCAATGGGCAATACCAAGATTTGAAGCGCATGAACTTGGCTGCATTGTTAGCCAATGGTTCTATTTTTGCCTTTGTGGCTATTATGGTCTTGGTTTTACTGCTTGTCCTGATATTGACATTATCTGGAAATCTTTAATCCGTTAATTTGAATCAAAGGGCATTCAAAGTTGGACTATTTTGATCATGCTCAGAAGAATTAGATTATGACATTGCAACAAATGACTTATTTAGTGGCCTTGGATAAACACAGGCATTTTGTAAACGCGGCCAATAGTTGTAATGTAACACAACCGACCTTGACCATGCAAATTCAAAAATTGGAGGAAGAGGTGGGTGCATTGCTCATTGATCGATCGGTATCTCCATTGGTTCCCACTCCGTTGGGAAAGGAGATTATTGAAACATCCAAACGGGTGTTGAATGAAATTGCAGCGCTGAAATCAAAAATCAACAATGAGGTTGAAAAGTTGGAAGGTTCTTTCAATTTAGCAGTTATTCCTACCATCGCGCCTTATTTATTACCGTTGTGGTTGCCCAAGTGGATGTCCGAACAGCACCCAATTCATTTGAATATCTCTGAACTTCAAACTCATCAGATTATCACCCAACTAAAGTCTGGAGAAATTGATATGGGTATCTTAACCACTCCATTAGAAGATAGTGAGCTCATAGAGATTCCTATATTTTATGAGCCATTTTACTTGTTTGTTTCAGAAGGGCATCCCTTATTTTTAAAAAAGGAGGTGGATGTATCAGAGTTGAATGGAGATCAGATGCTCCTGCTGGAGGAGGGGCATTGTTTCAGATCGCAGGCATTGGCCATGTGCGGTGGAAGAAAAGATTCTTCAAAATCAAAGGTTAATTACGTTGCAGGATCTTTGGATACGCTCATGGCCATAGTAGAGAGAGGGGGTGGGTATACGGTAGTTCCGGAAATGGCCTTGAGGATGGATCGGAAAAGAGCGAATGTGGTATCCTTCTCTGGAATTCCCCCTGTGAGGGAAGTTAGTTTGGTGGTGCATCGTCGTTTTTCACGAAAGGCAGTCTTGGAATTTCTTCAGCGGTTTATTGAAGATGGAATACCCAAACACCTTAAGAAGCCATTGAAGTACAAAAGGATCGGTTGGATTTAAGGTGTTGATTTTCAAAAATAAAGGAAGGGCCTTAAAGGAATTTAATTTCGAACAAACAACCATTTTACTGTTTGATACATTCCATACCCTACCCATCCTAATATGCCGAGTTTTTTCTTCTCTGTATAGCGAATGGTAATTGGGGAATATTCTAATCGATGGTCCCAATACTTGAGTTTGCCTTCTAAGGAATCAATTTCACCATTCAATCTTTCTAACTCTTTTTCTACTTTCAATGCGGCTTCCACATTCTCTGCACGAGCCAACAATTCTAAATAGCGGTTGCGCGCTTTTTTAGCATTGTCTAATCGAATGCCAACATCCAAATAATTTTCGGTGACATCATCACTTTCGATTTGATAGGATTGCACAGCGCCTAATTTTTTTAAAAACTGCAGGGTCTCGTGGAGCTGCGCTGCTAGAACGTAAATAGTGGTGTTGCTACTTCCAGAAGCGCTGACGTAGCCCTTTTTTTCTTTAGTGATGCGCTTGATGGAAGCAATTGTAGAATCTGCCGATTTTACCATCAAGTGTAATCTACCCGAGTATAAAATTTTTCTTTCCTCTTGAAGTTGTCGCGACTTTTCTTCTAATTTATCGTTCGGTTTATTATTTTCAATTGCTCCCAAATCATACAATTCATCACTCCATGTTGCAAGTGCTATTTCATTTTTCCCCTCTGTTGACTGCCATTCATAAGTGGAGTAGGCAGGGGAGGAATAACGTATTTTGTTGTATGAAGTGGAACACGAGATCAAGGCAATTCCAATCAACAAATAATACCAACTATATTTCATAGTGGAAATTTACGCTTTTCTCACAAATTCCGATTTTAATCCCATCGATCCAAAGCCGTCAATTTTACAAGAGATATTGTGATCTCCATCTACCAAGCGAATATTCTTGACTTTTGTTCCTGCTTTAACAGGTTTAGGTGCACCTTTTACAGGCAAATCTTTGATGACAATAACACTATCTCCATCTACCAAAGGAGTTCCATTGGAGTCCACAACTTGACCTGCAGCTGCCGCCATGGCCGCTTCCTCCGCTTCTTCTTCAGGGTTCCATTCATGGAAACATTCGGGGCAGATTAAAACATTGTCACTGGGATAAGTGAAAGCAGAATTGCATTTTGGACAGGGAGGAAGTGATTGATCGCTCATAATATTTAAATTTTCCGCGAATATCGTTTGAATGAGCCATGCTATTCAAACAGATGATATTTATCACAATTCATTGAGATGAGCAAGGTAATGTTCTGCTTGGCGAATAATGAGCTCTTGTTGGTCTTTGTTCATTTTATTCCAAACCGCATACATCATGGTCATGCGGGGGTTTTTGGCCAATTGATCTTGGTGTCTGAAAAGGAAATGCCAGTACAAGGAATTGAAAGGGCAAGATTTCTCTCCAGTTTTTTCTGATTTTTTGTAATAACATTTTCCGCAATAATGGCTCATCTTATCAATGTAGGCAGCGGAGCTGATGTAGGGCTTGGTTGCGACAATGCCACCATCGGCAAACTGACTCATGCCGCGGGTATTGGTAATTTCTACCCACTCAATGGCATCGATGTATATACCCAAATACCACTGATCCACTTCATCAGGTTGTATTCCTGCTAACAGAGCAAAGTTTCCAGTGACCATCAATCGTTGAATGTGGTGTGCATAGGCGTATTGAAGCGATTGCTGGATGCTGTGCTGCAGACAATGCATTTTGGTTTGGCCAGTCCAATACCAATCCGGAAGAGGGTTTTGATGATTGAAGAAATTCATGGCTCCAAATGCGGGCATATGCATCCAATAGATGCCGCGCATGTATTCTCTCCATCCGATGATTTGTCTCACAAAACCTTCCACTTGTGCGTAATCGATTTCGTCTTTTCTTAAGTTGTATTCTAATACCACACGTTCAATTACTTCTTTTGGCGAAATCAATTTGATATTCATCGCAAAGGAAAGTCTGGAGTGATAAAGGCTCCAATAGTGGGGTGTCATGGCATCTTGAAAAGTGCCAAAATGAATGAGCAATTCTTTAGCAAAATATTCCAAGATGCCCAACCCATCTTTTCTGGTGATGGGCCATGCATAATGTTGAGCCTCTACTTGGCCAATGAAGGGGAGTTGAGCGGTTTCAATTTCACGCAATATGGCTCGGAGATTATGATCCATCAGAAGGGGTTCAGGAGGTAGATGGTTCAATGGTATTTTATTTCGATTGTTGTGATCGAAATTCCATTGACCATGGAGGGGTTCTGTTCCTTCCATCAACACATTATGTTTTTTGCGCATATACCGATAAAAGCTCTCCATCAATAATTGTTTTTTGCCTTTGAAGAAGACGGCAAGCTCATCGGTGGCGGTATAGAAATGTTCGGTATCTGCTTTGGATTTTGAAACGGCCAGAGGCAATTTGTCGAGTAATTCTTGCAAGCGAAATTCGTCCGGTTGTTGATATTCAAAATGAGAATAACAATTTTGGTCAATCAGCGCCTGGATGTTTTTTTCGAAGCTTTGCAGATTGTCTGCATCGAGGATGGTGATGTATTTTACGCGGTGTCCGCGCCCCATTAATTCTTGAGCAAAGGCCCGCATGGAGGCAAAGAAGCCAAGAATCTTCTGGATGTGATGGGTGGTATAGATCGATTCACTTCTCACTTCCATCAGGACATAAGTCACGGAATCATCTACCTTCTGAAACCACGAGTGTTGGATATTCAATTGGTCGCCCAAAATGAGACGCAAAGTAGTGGCACTCATGATTTTTTGGTTTTTGTTTTTCTCATGGGTTTGGATTTGACGTGGCGTGAGAGAATGCGTTTGCCCTCTTCTTTTGCTTCTGAAGTTTTTTTAAAAGTCCACATGAATTCGGTGGCTTTTTTCTGAGTCGCTTCTATATCGATGATGGGAGTTGGATAATCGATACCGATTCTGCAATTAAAGAGGAATTGAGCGTTTTCCTCTAACTTCCAGGGGGTGTGCACTTCAGGAAAGGGAACTTCCGCTAACTCGGGTATCCATTGTTTTACAAAGGCTCCTTCTGGATCATGATCCAAGGCATTTTTAATGGGATTGTAAATTCTAAGGGTATTGATTCCCGTGGTGCCCGCTTGCATTTGTATTTGGGCATAGTGGATACCGGGCTCGTAGTCTAAAAATTGACGCGCTAAGAAATGTAAATGCCGCCAATCTTGCCACAAGTTAAAACAGAAAAAGGAAACCAACATGGCGCGCATTCTGAAATTGGTGTAGCCCGTCGCGATGAGGCAGCGGATATTGGCATCCACTATGGGAATACCGGTTTGACCTTTTTCGAATGCCGCGATCCAGTCTGAACGATGCTCTTTTTGGATGGTGTCATATGCCCGATTGAAGTTTTCAAACTCAATTCGACATTCAGATTCAAATTTTTGAATGAAATGACAATGCCAATGCAAACGGGAAATGAAATTGTATAAACTTCTTTTATTCTTTGACGTAGGTAAGCTGGCCAGCGTCATCTGGTACACTTGACGAACGCTGAGATTGCCATAGGCTAGAAATGGTGATAAACGGCTGCAGCCTTTCCGACTCAGCAAGGGCTTGGAAATGTGCAGTGAATAGTTTTCGTGCCGCTTTTGTAAAAAGCTCTGTAAATATCGCCATGCATTTTTTTCGCCTCCGGGTTGGAAGGTGGTAGGGTTGTCATAAAAGTCAATAGGTAAGGATTGAGGAAATAAATTCACCCACTCTTCCGCATCTATTTTAGCAAAGATAGACTCACTCAATGCTGCGTCCTCTGGAGGATGTATCATAAAAGTTCTCCATTGTTGATCCCAATCAGAACGGTTTTTCAATCCGCGTATCACGCCATTGCATTGAAATTCTTCCCAAATGATATTGTGTTTATCTAGTAATGCTTGAATGGCGATGTCTCGATCAAAAGAAATTCGGTTGCCCGTTTCTTGATAGGAGAAAATGCGTTCTATTGGAAAATGTTCAATGAGTTTTTGAAAAACAAGCTCACTGTTTTCATTTGCTATATACACTTTGGTTTGATAATCCTTGAGCTGCTCGTTGAGATCTTCCAACGATTGTTGAACAAATCGCCAATGGCGGACATCGCTGTCCTCCGCTTGGATAAGTCGGGGATCGAAAATATAAAGCAGAATAAATGGCTCTTTGGCCTCAACAGCGGCTTTGATGGCGGCATGGTCGCGCAACCTCAAGTCTCTTTTGAGCCAAACGATATTCATCGTTTCTGGAAAAATTATAGTTTTAATTTCCCCATTCCGCCATCCACTGATAGCACTTGACCGGTCATCCATTTGGAATCCTCTGATAGCAGAAAGCAGACAGCGTTGGCAATGTCTTCCGCATCGCCAATCTTCCCCATCGGATTTTTATTCTCGATGAATGCTCTTTTTTCAGGTGTGTTGATGAGCTTTTCTCCCATGGGAGTATCGGTCAACGAAGGAGCGACGGCATTCACTCTGATACGAGGCGCCCATTCAGCGGCAAGCGCTAGGGTAAGCCCATGAATGGCGCCTTTGGCCATGGATACGGAGGCATGATAGGGCATTCCTAATTGAGCGGCCACGCTGCCTAAAAGCACTACTGAACCCGATTGGGATTTAGGAATGAGACCTACATATTTTTGCAAAAGGCTCACCGCACCCCATGCATGGATGTCCATTTCGTTTTTGAAATCCGCCAGGGCAAGGCGATTGAAAGGTTTCAGATTGATAGCACCGGGAAAATAGACGATGCCATCGAGCGGTTGATCAATGGTAGGAAGTTGTTCCGGTTGATAACCTTCCACTTGATGACATTCTACGCCTGGTATGGTCAGGGCCTGTCTGCTCAAAGCAATGATGTTGTGATTTTTTTGCTGAAGTTGGATGATCGAGCTCTGTGCAATGGCACTGCTGGCTCCTGCGATTAAAATGGTTTTAGACATGGGTTGTTTTTCTATCTAACAATTCAATGGAGATAAAGTTGAGGTTTTTTCGAAAAATCATTTCACACTGAAATTGTGATTGGGTGCTATCGAATGGACGTGACAATTCAACAGATTTTGCCGTCAGTGACTTTTAATGATGAGTTTGTGGTATGGAAGGGGCCTATGGTTTGCATCTTTTGGAGGAAGAAATTTTTCGTGAGCACTATCCATTCGGAAAGGCCGGGAAATTGTCTTATCAATTTTGATACACCTCTCTTTTCAGAAAACGTATGGTCAAAGGAATGTTGGGATAATGTTGCGTGTGATAAGCCTCAAATCCAAATCGCTGGTAAACGCGATAATTCTGCTCAAAGGCGGTTTCTGCGTAAATAGGAAGTTGTGCTTTTTGGGCTATTGCAAAAAGGGCATCTCTGAGCTCTCTGGCCTGTGGCCCTCCTTGATGCGCTCTTATTGTGCCTAATACCCATACGTAGAGATAGTCTTCTTGGGTGGGTCGGAATTGTTCTAGCTCTTTTTCCATCTTGAGAATAGCGAACAATCTTTTCCATTCCAATGCGGTAACAAACATTTTGCAGTAGTCCAAAATGTCCTTTCCATTTTTTTTCCATTGGAGATGATGCATAAAAATGAGAACCGCATGGCCATCCTCCGAGACATGGATGGCCCGGCGACGATGGGATAACGAATAAATAAATTGAGCGAGCGCATTTACTTTTCGATCAAACTTTTTCTTACCGAGGAGATACTGAATTTTGGGATTGACTTCAATGGCGTTGACGATGATGGAAATAATCTTTTCTTTTTCATGTGGCTCCGCGAGTCTCATCTCTATACATTTGAAATACTTTTGAAATGTACTAAAGAATGGCTTTGATTGATTTGCATACACACCGTGTTCAACAGGATAAGAATGTTCACGCCATTTTTAATGTAGCTCGAAAGGGGGAAGGAGAAATCAAATATCCCTGTTCGGTGGGTCTTCATCCATGGTATTTGGATGAGATTCATTTTAGGAGTGATTTGGATTGGTTGGAATCTGAGATTCACAATCCCTCTGTTTTAGCAATTGGGGAGTGCGGCTTAGACAAGCGTTGTAATGTCCCCTGGGATTTGCAAATGCTCGCCTTTGAAAACCAAATAGAGTTGGCGCAAAATTGTAAGAAGCCTCTGATTATTCATTGTGTTAAAGCACAACAAGAGATTTTGCAGATGTTGAAGGGATTTCAGGGAACCTTTGTTTTTCATGGATTCAACAGATCACTAAAAATGGCAGAGGACATCATAGAATGTGGGGGTTGTATTTCTGTGAATGCTCATTTTCTTTCCCAGCCCATTGGAAAGGAGATCGCGTTGAAAATCGATCGTGGCCGCTTATTTCTGGAGACCGATGATGGTCCGGAAAGTATCGAGCGGGCTTATCTTTGCTTGGCTGAAATTTGGGAGGAATCGATGGATGATGTGGAAGCACAAATGGCGCAAAATGCCCGTAGATGGGGCTTCAATTTTTAATGGAATGAAGGATTTAACTTGGTTATCAAGAACTCAATTGCTCATAGGTGAGCCTGCGTTGAAACAGTTGACGCAAAAGCATGTCATGGTAGTGGGAATGGGCGGAGTGGGCTCTTTTGCAGCAGAATTTATTGGTCGTGCTGGAGTAGGAAAAATGACCATCATCGATGGCGATGTGGTGGATCCATCCAATCGCAACAGGCAATTGCCGGCTTTGTCCACGAATCATGGAGTTTCTAAAGTGGAGATCATGGCAGAGAGACTCAAAGACATCAATCCTGAAATTGAGCTCAACGTGGTGAAGGAATTCATCAATCCGGAAATGGTAGAGGCCCTCATTGCTTTGAAGCCTGATTACATTATCGACGCTATTGATAGCATCACCCCGAAGATAACTTTTATTCGTGGAGCATATGGGAGTAAGATCCCCTTGGTAAGCAGTATGGGTGCAGGCGCGAAGTTGGATCCAACTCGGTTGAAGGTGGTTGATATTTCCAAAACCCATACTTGTCCTTTTGCACAGCAAATTCGTAAAAACTTGAAGCGCCATGGAATTAAAAAAGGGGTGAAGGTGGTTTTTAGTGATGAGCCGCCCATCAAAGAAAGTTTGATGTTGACCGATGGTAAGAACTACAAGAAATCGGCCTATGGTACCATCTCCTATCTTCCCGCTACTTTTGGTGCCGCGGTGGCTTCCGTGGTGATTCGGGATTTGATTTCGAATTGAGCTTAAATTGCCTTTAAGCTCAAAAAATTATCTTTTTTTGGTTTTTTTTCGAGAGGATTGATTAAATTTGAGCTCAAAATATTTTTAAGCTCATGAGTAAGCATCTAAAATACAGGGTAGTCCATTACTTGAAAAACAACGGATTGTCCAGTTCAAAGCAGGTTTTTGATGGGATAGAGGGTACAGTGGGGTATGCCACTGTGAAGCGTGCCTTGGGAAGTATGGTGGCGGAAGGTTGGGTGGATACCTATGGAAATGGGAAGTCCACTCGTTATCAATTGAAGCCTGGTTTTGATATTTGGGTGGAGATTGATTTGCAGCAATATTTTGAAACGGACGCGTTGGACCGGGAAATCATGGCTCATTATAATTTTGAGTTGCTCAATCACCTGCGTGATAATCAAAATTTGTTCACGACAACAGAGTTGGAGAAATTACAGCATGGACAATCGAAATTTATCCGACAAATACAGCAATTGAGCAGAGGGCAGTTTCAAACCGAGTTTGAGCGTTTGGCCATTGACTTGAGTTGGAAGTCGTCACAAATAGAAGGCAATACGTATTCTTTATTGGAGACAGAGCGATTATTGGTAATGCAACAGACGGCATCGGGCAAAACCAAAGATGAAGCCGTTATGTTGCTCAATCATAAAACGGCTTTAGATTTTATTTTTGAGCACATCCATTACGTTCAACCATTGACGGTATCAGCCATTGAGGATATACATAAGCTGCTGACCGCTGAGCTCAAGGTGAAGCCCAACATTCGCAATAGGCGCGTGGGCATTACTGGAACAAGGTACACACCCTTGGACAATGAGTTTCAAATTAGAGAGGCGCTTCAAGGCATGTGTGATGTAGTCAATGAAAAGAGCAATGTATTTGAGAAGGCGTTGTTGGTGTTGCTATTGATTTCATACATTCAACCATTTGATGATGGCAATAAGCGCACGGCACGTATCATCAGCAATGCCATTTTAATGAATCACCATCATTGTCCTTTGTCTTTTCGGACAGTGGATCCTTTGGATTACAAAAAGGCCATGTTGCTTTTTTACGAGAAAAACAATGTAAGTGCATTCAAGAAAATTTTTTTAGAACAATATGCATTTGCAGTGCAGCATTATTTTTAAACGATGAAAAAGATATTATGTGTTTGTTTGGGTAATATCTGTCGCTCTCCGATGGCCGAGGGTATTCTTAGAAAGGTAGGTGATGAAAATAAAATCCCTCTGCAAGTGGATAGCGCAGGCACGGCGGCTTATCATATGGGGGAGCCCGCCCATCGCCTTTCTATCAAGGTAGCTAAGGATTTTGGAATCGATATTTCTGCACATCGAGCGCAGCAGTTTAAGGTGGAATTTTTTGATCAGTATGATTGGCTGCTTTGCATGGATTTGGATCATGTAAAAAGTTTGCAAGAAAAAGCGCGTGGCCCAGAAGATGTAAAGAAGATCCGCTTATATCGGATGGATCAGACCATCATCGACGACCCTTATTATCAGGGAGAATCTGATTATGTAGTGATGTATCATCGTTTGATGGAGGATGCAATGCATTGGGTAAAATTCTCGTAAATCGAATTGGGAATTTGATTTTTTGTGTTTAATTTCGGGAAAACTTTGAAATCATGGGAAAAGGTAAAGAACCAAAAAAGGAAGCCAAAAAAGAGGCTACTAAAACAGCAAAGGAAAAGAGAGCTGAAAAGCGAGATAAAAAACCAAAGTACGATTAAAGTACTGAAATCAAGAGGGAGCGCAAGTCGCTCCCTTTTTGTTTCCAATGGCTGTTGGCTTTTGAATATGGGGTGAATAAAATAAAATCATTCTTTTAGCGTTCAAATTGGGTAGTTGTTTTATAGTACAAAACGCAGTTCATTTAAATTCTATCCAATATGAAAAGTCAAGTTTTTTTGGTCGGTCTTTCCGTTTTCTGTGCGCTCGGATTTAAAGCGTTAGCGCAATCCACAGAGGAAGTGAAAATATCGAAATGGCTTAAACCTATCGGCTTGAGTCAATGGAGGCAATATGAATATGGTGCCTATAACACCTACAGAGAATACCTTTTAGGCGATGATGATGGCTATGTGAAATATGAGTGGGTTTCATTGAATTTAACGGTGCCTAGAAAATTTCCCAAGAAGAAGGAGATTCCATATGTTCAGTTGGTGGAATCAGGTGTTCAAAGTTTGTTATTGGAATATAAGAATTATAGGGGAAAGGTTACCAGTGCTTGGTATTGGCTTTTGGCTATGGGCAATTATTGTAAAATGACCCCTCAATTATTGAAATGGGCAAATGATAAGTTATTTCCCGATCAGGATTTATTGAAGGCCATCTATCAATGGGTGTTACCCACTTATCGCTGCGTTTTTGAGGATTTAACTTATGAAGAACAAGTGTTGATTACCGGCAAATTGGAAGCCGCTCGTCAATATGTGTTGATTGCTTGCCAAGAGAAAAGTCTGAAGCGATATAAGCTCTGGTTAAAAGAGCATCAGATGGAATTCGATGAAAAGTGGTGTGGTTTTTTTAATAGGAGACTTCAAAAGAAACAATGGACCATTGAGGACTGCTTGTTTTGGATCCAACAAGTAGAGCGAGATTTGCCGGCCATAAAGTCCAAAGATCAAGCATCCGCACATTACCAAATAATCCAAAAGATCAATGCGCATTACATGATTGGATGTGATGCCAAAGGAAATTACTACCTATTAGATGGGGGGTATAAAGTAATATCCAATGCCTATGCGTTTATAAAAGTGTTGGATAACGATGATATTGCGATGTATGAATCCATTGAGGATCTGGTACCTTATCATTATTATTTCGAAGAATCCGATGGCTCTTTGATAAAACCTTATTTATCCTCTTGGAAAAGATGGCGTTGGGCCAGTGATTCCAGCTTAACTTATTTAGATCAGGTGGGAATGGGAATATATTTTATACACTCTGGCAGAACCATTTGCACTGGATCGAAGATAATAGTTCCTTACGAACATTTTGGAATATTTGGAGTGATGAAGGAGCAGGATGGCCAACGAAGTGTTCATTTTTATAATAACGATGGGGTTGAATTATTCAGTGACCAAGAATTTGGCTGGTATGATTTTCGAGAACTATATGGTGATAATCCAAGCGGATGGGAAGAATGGGATTACTTGTCTCCGCCTGCTTCCTTTAGTTCATTGAATGATTTTAATTATTTGCAAATAACCAACAGTGAGCGGCACGAGGCTTTGATTGGTTACCGCGGGAGAGTATTGTTGCCATTTGAATATGATTCAATTCGCACCACAACAGATCCCAATGTTTTTTATGCCTATCATTATCAAAAGGGACGTGAGGTTTATTACATCGCTAGTGATGAGGAGATCTGTTCAGTGGTAGATTTGTCATTACAGAAGGGAAATTGCGCGTTTTTAAAATATCCGCTCAATGTGGTTGCCTATAGAAATGGGGACACTTTGTTTCATGCAAGGACCCATGAAGAATGGACTTTGGCGGCTACCCATCACATTCCCGCTTGGTGCTATCTCTTGCAGCCCAATGGAGAGCGTGCTCCCGGAAGCTATCGATTGTACAATGGTTATGCTTTGACGGATGGGCGTGACTTGGCGCCGCCTAGTTGGCGCCTCGCAGGGATGGATGATTTTGAATGTTGGAGCAAGGATGTTGCGCATTCGTTTACCATGGGCAATGCGTTGTATCCTAAATGGTCATGCGGTCATGGTTATCGGCAAGCGGATGGAGGGTACATTCATGACGATCCTAATTTCAATTATTGGGTCAAAGAGGGTTGGGGAATGTCTATTGAGGCATTATCTCCGCACAAAGGGCGCCAGCCAATCCATCCATTGAATCTCGCTGACACTTCGCTGGGCAAAGGATATTGGGTGCGATGTGTGAAGGAGGATGCAAGATGAAAGGGCGAGGCCTTTCATGGAAAATGGGGAGAAAAGTCTCCCCATTTTTGTGATCCCGTCGCGAATCGAACGCAAATCCTGGGTTCCGGAGACCCATGTAATATCCATTATACTACGGGACCGAGGGTGCAAAGATAACGGGATTGGACTTTTTAAAACGAAATTTATCAAGTGAACTGTGCGGTCAGGTGGGTTAGCATTTGACGCCTTTTCAGGGCATTTGAACTGGAGGATCAAATCCTCCCATTTTCACTATTTTCCCTATATTTGAAAAAAATCCTTGAAATGAAAAATAACCTTTCCAAATGGAGTCAAGCTGGGCTAACCGCTCTGATTCTCGCTCTCTCTTTGATTGTTTCCTCATCCCTTCTCGCCCAATCCCCGCAGGGCATTCCTTACCAAGCCATCATGCGCAATGCAGATGGGAGTGTGATGGCCAGCAGTGCGGTGAGCTTGACTTTCATGATCCATGATGGAACGGCCAACGGCACTGTCGTTTACCAGGAGAGTCATTCCTTGACCAGCAACGCACAAGGTTTGGTGTCTTGTGTGGTGGGCAATGGCGTTGTATCAGAAGGCAACTTTAGCAGTATCAATTGGGGCAGTGGAGACAAGTTTTTGCATGTGATGATGGGCACAACAGATTTGGGAACGCAGCAGATGTTGAGTGTGCCGTATGCGTTGCACAGCAGCAGTTCGGATAATGCTGTCAATGCGATAAATGCAACTAACGCAACCAATGCTACGAATGCTACGAATGCTACGAATGCTACGAATGCTGTCAACGCCCAAACCGCAGCCAATGGATTTTCCAGTGTCTCAGTTACCGGCGATACTTTGTACATGACCAATGGGAATTTTATCATTGTGCCCGGTATTAGCGCCGCCAATTTTCCTCCCACCATATTGGGATGTACAGACAATGCGGCGTGCAATTACAACAGCGCTGCTACCCAAAATGACAACTCCTGTTTGTATTTAAATGCAACGTGTGACGATGGCAATGCCAGCACTATTAATGATGTGATTAATGGAAGTTGTGTATGTGCCGGTACACAGATAGTGAATGGCTGCACCAATCCGCAGGCGTGTAATTACAACGCCGCGGCCAATGTGGACAATGGCTCTTGTTTGATACAAGGTGCGGCTTGCAATGACAACAACACCAACACCACCAATGATTTGATCAATAGCAATTGTGTATGTGCGGGGACAGCGGTGAACAACAACAATGTGGTGATTGGACAAGATTATCAAGGAGGCAAAGTGGCCTACATTTTCCAACCTGGTGATGCTGGCTTTGTTGTTGGAGAGACGCATGGGTTAATAGCCGCTGCCCAAGATTTGCCAGGATTATATCAGTGGGGA
>Ga0169931_10007072_pt1 | contig 16758 bp, 11 predicted proteins | sample Kivu_15m_20L_FD_129675 | JGI IMG/M metagenome (GOLD analysis project Ga0169931, IMG submission 129675) | Freshwater microbial communities from Lake Kivu, Western Province, Rwanda to study Microbial Dark Matter (Phase II) - Kivu_15m_20L... | ecosystem: Environmental > Aquatic > Freshwater > Lake...
CTTTATCAAATTGCTCATCAGCTTTTTTAGCGGGTTGTGCCCAACTTACAAACGCTACCAGCATCAATACCGAAGTAGCGAGAACGGAAATAACTCTTTTCATACAGGTTTCTTTAAGGAGTCGGTCTGTTTATAGGTGACGAAAATAAGGCATCCGAGGGGAACCCGCAAAGGAGCCCTCCTCAAAGCCAAAAACCGCGAAACCAATTATTGGGCCGTTTTCCTTTTCTCAATAAGACCGCGCTTAATGCGACTCAGTGCTTCGGGGGTTATACCCAAAAACGAAGCAATGTGATGCTGAGCCACACGCATTTCCAATTGCGGATGCTTGGTTGTGAGCTGAACATAACGCTTCTCCGCACTCAACGACATGATGTCCATGGTGCGCTTCTGAGAAGCAACATATGCATTCTGCATCAGTAAGCGGAAAAATCGCTCGAACTTAGGATAGCTACTGAGGAGCACTTCGTAATTGTCTCTATGAATAGCGAGAACTTCGGTATCTTCAAGGGCTTCAATGGAAAAGAATGCAGTATCGCCTGTAATAAAGCTGAACAAATCGGAAGCCCACCAATCTTCGAAGGCCAAATGAAAGATGTGCTCATGGCCCCGTTCGTCGGTGGTAAAAGTTCTCAGGCTACCGGAAAGAACAAAGTAAAAATGTTCGCAAGGCTCTCCTGCTCTCACCAACATTTCCCTTTTCTTATAGACCTCCCGCTTCATAGCCTGGTAAATGGCTTCGAACTCAATGTTCGACAAAGGGATGTAATTCTTGATATGGTTTCTAAGTGCTTGTGGCATGTCAATTACGATTTAATCAGTCGTATCGTTCCGCGATTTAAGCTGTCCGATATTTCTACAAAGTAAATACCTTTTGATAATGACCCGACTTGCAGTTCAAAAGTTTCAGTATCGCTTCTTCTCGCTATTGATTTCGTCTCCAGCCTGCGGCCAAAACTGTCAAATAAGGTATATGTCAACTTGCGATCGAATCCCATAACATCTAACTTAACCACATCGTCGGCTGGATTGGGATATATTCTAACACGGTGCGCAGGTTGTTCAACAATATCCGTCTGAAGATTGGTCTCAAATCGAAAACGATGCACGATTTCTTTTCCAAAATCTCGCTCAAAACTCTCAAAGTCAAATCCGCTGACGCGATCCAGCTTGCAATATCCTGATCCATCACTGTTGGCAAAAAAGTCCAATCCATCATCATCGCTATCCTTCAGATGAAACGTATAGCAACCTGAATTCAAGGCTATCGTATCGCGGTATATAGTGGCCCCTTCTGTAAAATCATCGCGCTGAAAAACAACTTCATCATATTGGTTGTAGAGCACATAGGATGACTCCCATGGCGCGTTGTTTGTGCGCAGTATGATGATGAGTCGATTGTCGTCCAACTCGGGATAACTATAAGTAGGAGGCCTTTGAAAATCCGATTCTGCATAGATGTTCGTAGCATTCTCATCGGGGCCGTCGTTACTGCTTGCGAGTCGAATATAAAAACGAAGTCCTGCCGCTTCACCTCCACTCCACAATGCAGCATCGGCATACGTAAGCTCAACCTCTTCTCGTTCCATGAACCCAAGATTACCGGTCCATTCCATTTGCTCTTCTACACCTCCAACAACTCCATATTGGATAACTAAATGAGTGAGTGGCTCGCTTCCTTTATTACGCAGAATAAAACGCGGGTTATCGCAAATGGGATTCCAGCGCGAATGTATCTTCCAGTTGCTCGGCGCTGTAATCATGTCAATCTCCGGATCATGAACATGATTGTTTTCTCCATATGCCACCAAGGTTCCGAAGAAAACGTAATTGCCGTAATCGTTGAACGTGATGTCATAGTCTACCGAGAAAGAATCAACTCCAGATACATGGGGAGTCAACTCGAATTCCTTCGTGGTTGAATTCATGCCCGGACACCACCCCGCTCTGTCAAATATCCAGGTGCCTCCTTGCGGATAGAGGGGATTGTCGGCACACTCCTGCATAATATCCCAAGACCAATGCTCAACACCCTGCACCTTCACACTTTGCTCATTACTGCAGAACTCTGCACAATTGGGTGGATTATCGAACTGATGACCTGTATTGGTCGTAAGCAGTTTCCACGATTCTTCGCCTTCTTGTTTCACAATTGTTTTTGCGGTAACGGCATTATCAAAATTGCTCAATCCCTGATTGGTGTCCCATACTCGCTCCACTCGCTTCACATCGCGAGCCGGCGTACCTTCGATAAAAAGAAACTTCATATCAAGCAACTCTTGCCAGTTGCCAGCTTCAAGCTCAACGGAATCGCGCAACAAGGGCTCCCAATCCGTCACATCCACAACCCACGTCCAGCCATCTGTTCCTAAGTCCAGCTGAATTCCATACATCGTAATGAAGCGATTCAACTCATAGCGGTTAATGACTTCGAAGGGGCGCTGCCAGTATGAAAAATCTGAATTATTCAGCGTGTACTCAGCCGGCACCTGAGTAACGCTCACCGTATCTCCGTCTGCCGTGATGGTGTATGACAGCTGCACATTCCAATCATACGACACTGAAACAGGAACAACCGAATAATCATCCGTTCCAAACTCTACGATGGAAACCGGCGGTAATATTTCTTGGACGCTGTTGGTTTGAAGCACCAGTTGACTTTGATACACACCCTTCTTAAGCTGTAATAGTGGACGAATACTGCCCACTTGAGCATTGCGATACAACTCATCACCGCGGTACGAAATGCGATCCGCATTACCATGAATCCATGCATTATGGCCATTTCCACTCGCATCCAGAATTTGTTCACCATCGTTTTCATCGAACGGGTAATACACTTGTAAGTTGCTCCAGTAAGGATGCTCAGGTGTAATGTCCCGATGCATCCATGAGGCTATGGTAGCTTCATCTAATGACACGTTGAAAACAGCAAATTCGTCTACACTTCCATTATAGAAATTGGACCAACCGGTTGCCCCGCCAATACTAAATCGTTGAATATCGAGCATGAGATTATCGAGATTGAGTCCGGTATGCCACAGCACTCCGTTGAGAAAAATCTTCATTTCACCGGTACCGCAGTTTTTCGTAAACGCCCAGTGATTCCAACGACCCTCAAAATCTTGCGCATTGGCCAATTTGTTTATTCGATCGTAACCACCACTATAACCGGCATCCCAATAAACATTTGAGTTACTCCATGGCAAATGCACATTCAATACTCGCTGATTCAACGAATTCACTCCTTCGAAAATGGTTCCGTTTTGGGGTTGTACGTTCGGATCACCATTCTGCCAAAGCATGATGGTAATCTCATCGCTTACATTTTGAAATGCTTCCTTCGGCACCTTCACTTCATCTTGCCAATCCATGCGCAGGTATCGGTCTGTCGAAGAATAATTCAATGTAGAAGGAAAACTCGTTTCACTGGCTTGAAGAGACAGGTCATCGGGCGTTTCATTATTTGTCCAGGTCACCCTCACAACCATGGAGGACGTTCCATCCCATAGGCGGTCATTTAGAAAAGCGTAGTCATTCCATCCGGTCAATATTGAACCGGAAGCATCAAAAACAGTTTCAAACGAAGCAGATTCTATCGATTCGGTAACCTCTGCGTCAGATGTGAGTGCAATCTCGATTTTGCAAAATGAAACAGCTGATGGTGCATTCTCAAAGGCAAATGCAAGACGAGAAATAGCATCGCCTGCCGACATCCCTGCAGCGCTTAACTCCTCTGCACGATAAAGAAATAGCGAACGAGCAGACGTCCCATTCAATGCTACCAAGCTTTCTGCAGCAGATTCATCTCCCAAATTAAAAACCGTCTCTTCCAAAACCGCATCCACGACTCGCACCTCATGCTCGTATTGACGGGTAATAATGATTGGCTGGCTCGTCATAGCGATTGATTCAAAATCGGAGTTATTGACGAAGTAAGATGGGTGTTGAGCAAGCGTGCTATCAATTACACCTGTGTGATCAAAGAGATAGGTGTAAGTCAGGTAATCCCATTCACCACAAGGATATCCAAGATTTCCGGCTGTGCCATCCTCGAAACACTTCAGATTGTAGTACATGAGTATTTTCTGATACTCCACTCCATTGTTGCTCGGAGGAAATTCAAACCAACGACGACCGGGTGAATCGTATGCAGCGGCCGGATTATTCTGCGTTTCCCAACTGAACGTTTGAATAATTGTGGTGTCAGCGGATTGGCACCAACCTGCGTTTTGATAACAATAACTGAAGATTACGATGAAAGCAGTGATTAGGAATTTTCTCATGGCCTAAAAATAACCAAAACGTCAAGTTACAAAGTGCGAATGCGCGATTCACTCTCATCCGACTTATAGGAATAGTATGCCACCTCAAGGCATGAATAAAGTGAGGTACATCAAGCCTGGAAGTAGAATAGTAAACACCTGCACATCGATTTATGTCTCTTTGGAATATCGGGATTCAAATCACATGAGTGAATACGACTTCTCTTAGCCTCGTAATTCTCAAATCAACAGCAATGGAAACAGCAACATGCAATACGGCCCTCCAAATTCCCAAAGTCAATGAAAAATTCTTACACCACGTCTGGAAGTTCGGATGGTTCGCCTCACCCCATCTCTTTACCGATAGCGGACAAAAACTAGAGATTCTCCATCCCGGAGTACACAACCACAATGCGGGCCCCGACTTCATGAATGCACGATTACGAATCGATGATACGCTCTGGTGGGGAAACGTAGAAATACACATTCGTGCTTCTGATTGGCACCGACATCATCACGAGTCAGATGACAACTATAAGAACGTCATCCTCCACGTCGTTTTGTACAACGACACGTCTATTTATCTGAACAAACCGGGCGACTTACCCGTGCTCGATTTATCGCAATGCCTTAACTGGGACATATGGCAATCGCATCAGAAGTGGCTGAACAACTATCGCTGGATCCCGTGTGAGTCCGTTCTGCACACCGCTGACTCTGCCTATTGGTTTATGGCTAAAGACAGACTGCTCATTGAACGCCTTCATCAACGCATTGATGGGATTTTCCTATTGCTCGAAAGCACCCAGGGCGATTGGTCACAAGTCACATTCATTGAATTATGCAAGGCCTTCGGTTTTAAGTCCAATAGCCTGGCCATGGAAATGCTGGCTCATTCTATTCCATATACAATTGTGTCTCGGCACAGCAGTGACTTGATGCAATTGGAGGCACTTTTATATGGACAAGCCGGACTGCTTCAATCAGAGCATCCCGATGAATATGAGAAGCTCCTGCAACAAGAGTATTCATTATTGCGTGAAAAACACAAACTCACTCCTGTTTCCTCTAATATCTGGAACTTCGGGAAGGTTCGCCCTGCCAATAGTCCCTTGCTGAGATTGGCGCAGCTTGCACACGTACTCAGCCGTTCAAAACACCTCACTTCATGCTTACTTCATCTAACACAACCAGAACTCACAGAGATCCTCACAGGTGAGGCGCACCCCTATTGGCAAAAACACAAACACTTCGGTATCGTGCGAAAGAAAACTCTTCAAACAGAAATAGGAAAAGGCTCTATAAATCAAATCATCACCAATGTAGTCGCTAGATTGCGTTTCGCACACGGCAAATACCACAACAATTTATCCATGATGAACGATGCCATAGCACTTTTACAAGCTATGCCACCGGAAAAAAATACAATCACCGAAAACTGGAACAAGCTAGGCATCTCCTCGGAATATGCCGGTGACTCACAGGCGTTGCTTCAGCTTTATAGTGTATATTGCAGCCACGAAAAGTGCATTGAATGTCCGATTGGCATCAAGCTTCTTCAAAAAGAAACCCATGAAACGCATACACAACCTGCTTGAAAAACAGCTATTCGGCATCTGCGCCGGTATTGCCGACTATATGGGTGTTCAAACCCGAAAAGTGAGGCTTAGCTTCATCTACCTCTCATTTCTCACGTTTGGTTCTCCCATTTTCGCCTATCTGGTCCTTCTATTTTGGAAACAAAACTCCAAAATTTGGAAGCCTTGGCTTTGGCGCAAAAGTAACGTCGACTTATAACAGTTCATTGGCCAGATTAGCCAGCTCACTGCGCTCGCCTCGTTCCAGCGTTACATGGCAATAAAGGTCCTGACCCTTCAGTCGTTCTATCACGTATGACATTCCATTGCTTTGCTCATCGAGGTAAGGAGTATCGATTTGGCGCACATCACCGGTCAATATAACTTTCGTGTTTTCTCCGGCGCGCGTAATAATTGTTTTCACTTCATGCGGAGTCAAGTTCTGGGCCTCATCAACAATGAAAATACAATTCGACAAGCTTCGACCACGAATGAAAGCCAGCGGGCAAATGGTAATCTTACCTTGCGCTTGCAGTTCGTCGATAATCTTGCGCTTCTTCTCATTATCGGAAAACTGATTCTTGATGAAACTCAAGTTGTCCCATAACGGCTGCATGTAAGGATTCACCTTCTCTTCAGCATCGCCCGGTAAATATCCAATTTCTTTATTGCTCAACGGAACGATCGGGCGAGCAAGATAGATTTGATCATATTGATTTTTCATTTCGAGGGCTCCGGCCAATGCGAGCAGCGTCTTTCCGGTGCCTGCTACTCCCGAAATGGTTACCAGCTTCACATCCGGATTCAGGATGGCGTGCATAGCAAAAGCTTGCTCAGCATTCTTGGGCTTGATTCCATAGGCATATACCTTGTCGACACGCTCAATTTCCTGTGCCTTTGAACTGTAATAAGCGAGAGCTGAAGACGTACAATTCTTAAGTATGTAAAAATGATTGTTATGTTTTTCCTTTCCCAAAACCTCTGTTTCGACCGAGCGGCCTTCCTGATATAGTTTTCGAATTACTTCCGAATCCAACCCCTCAATGGTCGACTTCCCACTGTACATAATCATCGCCTCCTTCACTTTACCTGTTTTAAAATCCTCAGCAGGCAGGTTCAATGCCTTTGCCTTCAGTCGCAGGTTAATATCCTTAGTAACCAGCACAACACGGCATGCCGGTTCCTCTTCCTGAAGTTTCAGAGCCGCATTTAAAATCTTATGATCATTCTTGCGCGACTCAAAAATCGACTCTGCGTTTTTGGCCGAATCATCCGATGCGTTGAGAATTATGCGCAGTGTTCCGCCCAGTCCGTTTTCCAATGGAATCCAATCTTGCAGCGTATGCTCTTCCGAAAGTCTGTCAATGATTCGAATGCACTCACGTGCCTCGAAGTTCTTAATCTCATTTCCTACCTTGAACTTATCAAGCTCCTCTAATACGGTGATAGGGATAGCAATGCGATTATCTTCAAAGCTGTGTATACAATTGTGATCATGCAACAACACAGATGTATCGATTACATATATCTTTTGAATTTTCGTTGTCTTAGTTGCTTCCTGGTTGGTAGGGAGGGAGACCACTTTGGCGGCCCTTGCCACTGCTTGCTTGCTGCTTGCTGCGCTTGACTTCTTTGCTACTGCCATACGGTTAAGTTGTTTAGGTTGTTATTGTTTTTAGGAATCCGTTGATCCGCTTCATCACTTCTTCAACAGCACGTTTCGAATGTAGGTGAATCATGAAACCTCCGACCGTGAAAAAAGTCGAGTTATGAACCAATGCAACGTGAATTGAAAGCCAACAATTACTTCATACTAGCCTTACACGTTGTTGATTCTACTGAACCGAAATGCCCCATGAATGTTTCAGTAACTTTGTCGTCAATGCAGCGCATGTTAAAAATCGGAATCGTTTGCTATCCTACCTATGGAGGCAGTGGTGTGGTTGCTACCGAGCTAGGAAAAGCTTTGGCAGACCAGGGACATGAAATTCATTTCATTACGTATTCACAACCCGTTCGATTAGGTGCTGCGCATAAGCGCATACGCTATCATGAAGTTAACGTAAGTGAGTATCCACTTTTTTATTATCCACCTTACGAGTCTGTTCTTGTCAGTAAAATGGTGGATGTAGTGAAGTATGAACAACTTGACTTAATGCATGTGCATTACGCAATCCCTCACGCATCAGCCGCTATTACGGCGAAGATGGTTTTAGCAGAAGAAGGAATAGCTCTCCCTGTAATTACTACATTGCACGGCACCGACATCACGCTACTCGGGAAAGACGCATCATTCGAACCTGTCATTTCATTTGCCATCAATAAAAGCGATGCTGTCACCGCCGTGTCTCAAAGCTTAAAAAATGATACGTACAAATTATTCGGCATCAACCAAGAGATTGAGGTGATACCCAACTTTTTAAATGCAGAGCACGAAGCCGCAGAGACTGCACCTGAACTGCGCAGAGAGTACGCGGCCGATTATGAGCGTATCATCATTCACATGTCGAATTTCCGTCCGGTAAAACGCATTCTCGATATTATCGAGGTATTTGCACGGGTCCAGCCTGTAGTGCCTTCGAAACTCATTCTGCTTGGAGATGGTCCTGAACGAACACGCGCAGAACAAAAATGCCGCGAACTCAACATCGCTGAGCATGACACCTTTGTAGGTAATCTAAAACAACCACAGGAGCTATTAAGCATCGGTGATCTTTTCATTCTTCCATCCGAATCAGAAAGTTTTGGTCTTGCTGCTTTGGAAGCAATGGCATCAGGCCTTCCGGTCATTTCAACCAACACAGGTGGACTCCCGGAAGTGAACCGTCACGGTGTTACGGGCATGATGAGCGATGTTGGCGACATTGAAGACATGGTCAAGAATTGCATCTATTTGCTGGACGATACAAGCAGGCTCTCTAAGTTTAAAAGTCAGGCTATACGAAGAGCACAAGACTTCTCCATAGACAAGATATTACCTTTGTACGAGCAATTGTATCAGAAGGTAATTTCGCAACCATGAACCAAACGGAACCCAAATTCATAGGCAAACGCATCCGTATTTTGCGCGAGAAGAATGCTATTCAGATTGAAATCAATCAAAAGATTGAACGCTGGCAAGAGGCGCTGCTCTTCATTTGGATAACTGCATGGACTTTTTGCGGTGGGGTTTTTCTGTATTACGCCTTTAATGCAAGTAGCCAATCTGAGCAGATTTTCTTCATCATAAGTAGTTCCTTGTGGCTCTTCTTTTTTATTCGCATCACCAAGGTTTTTCTTTGGCGTTTAATCGGAAAAGAAATTATTCGCATCAACCGAGAAGGTGTCACTATCCGCAACGCATTCGGCACTTGGGGTAAAAAAGAGATATTTCAGCACCACAACATCTTCAAACCGGGCCTAATTAAGCGAGACCCAACTTCTTTCCTGGCGTTTCTCGATGATTCCTTTTGGATTATCGGTGGCGAACGGGTGGGTTTCAGTTATTCAGGCAGACGAATTCAACTCGGTAAACAACTATCGCTTCACGATGCAGAACTTTTGCTTCGGGTAATGGAAAGCGCCATGCGCGAATACAAAAAGGGTTAGCGCATATCTACCGCGTATTCGAGCGCCAGCTCATACCCACGTAAGCCGAAACCGCTAACAACGCCGGCACAGTTAGCCCCTGTTAGCGAAGTATGGCGTATCTCTTCACGCGCGTACAAATTACTGATATGGACTTCCACGACCGGTGTAGTAATGGCCGCAATGGCATCAGCCAGGGCGACGCTTGTATGTGTATAGCCACCGGGATTTATTATGATGGCGTCATAAGAAAAACCCACTTCGTGTAGCTTGTTAATGAGTTCACCCTCCACGTTACTTTGATAATAATCCAGCCGAACTTCATTGTAGATTTTAATCAGCACAGCAAGGTAACTTTCAAAATCCTGGTAGCCATATACCTCAGGCTCTCGTTTACCAAGTAGATTTAAATTAGGACCATTGATGATGATAATGCGCTTAGACATAATCAATCGGGTTCGGCCAGTGTGGCTAGTTTCCAGGTTTCTTCGGTAATGCTCTGACCGTTTCTGAAGAAGTAAATGGCTGTTTTAGAAACAACCTTTTTGTATTTGTCAACCTTGTTACCGATTTTAACCAGGCGTTCGGTGACCATTTTATTTCCAAGCTTGTATGAGTTCTCCGTAACCCCTTGCTTTAGCGTCTCTGTTCCTGGCACAACCTTGTATTCCTCCTCCTTCTTTGGCTCACCGGCATTCTTCTCAAATGCCTCTTTGCGCGCTTCATATCGTTCATTGGAAGATTTTCCTTCACGCTGCCGTTCAGCAAATTCTGCATCCCGCTTTTGTCGTTCTATTTCGAGTGCGTTTTCTCTTGCCTTGATTTCCTTGCCTTCTGTGAACGCCTCAGCTTCATCCTTCTTCTGATCAATTTTCAGCTGTGTATTGGTTATTCGCTGGTCGGCTCCCTGCTTCTCATCGCGCATTTGGATATCAGCCTCCTTCTTCTTGTATTCCACCTGAGAAGCCTTTTGTTTTCTGCGCTGCTCTCCGGTATCGCCCACAGATTGCTGCCTGTCCCGAACCAATTGCGTCTTCATAGCATTCTCAGTCCTCTGGGTAGCCCCCTTGCTTTCGAACTGCTCTGTTTGTTCCTGAGTGCGCTCTATCAATGCCTGGCTCTTGTCAATGTTTTGTTTTCTATAGCGATCATTTTGCTGAATGGAGGCCTGCACCTCACGTTGCTTCTCAACATCCTCTTTGTTATCGCGAATCCTCAAATCGGCTCTCTTCTGAGCATCGCTTTGCTCCTTCCCTTTATCTTTTTTCTTACGCTCGTTGTCTGCAATCGCTGCGTTCTGGATGCTCGCTCCGATATTCATCAATTCCGACTGCGTCTCAAACTGATTGCGCACATGCTCGCGATTTATAGAAACAAGAACATCGCTGTCTTTGTCTTTCTGTTCAAAAAACGCGACATAATCCATTACTTCCTGCTGGGACATGCGCACCTTGTTGGCGTATTCTTTCTCCGCTGCCTCACGGTAATAGCGTTCAACCTGATCTTCTGCTTCCACGTCCACGTTACTGTCCCACTTGCGCTTTTTAGCGGCCAACTTGGCTTCAGCTGCAAGTCGCGCTTCTTCCAACTCACGTCGCTTGCGCTCCTGATCTAATCGTTCCTGCTCGAGCAAATCAGCCAAACGCTGCTCGGCTGCAAGGCGTTCAGCCTCTGCCACAGCAGCGAGAGAATCGGCCAATGCCTGCGCTGCATTCGCATCGTTCTGTGCCATTTGTGCTATCAGTAAATCGATGGTTTCTATTTTCGATTTCGGGTATTGAGCTTCCGGCTTAACAAGCAATGCAGCCTCGTAACGCTCACGTGCCTCCGGAAGTTTTTGATCGGTGAATAGCCCATCAGCCACCGCTATAATTTCCTGATATTCCTTTTCGATACGTTCACGCTCAGCATTGGCTGCCGCGTTGGCGTCATCAAGTTCCTTCTGCGCTCTGCGATCAATTATCAAAGCTTCCAGCTCCGTTATCTTATCCTTGGGGAATTGCTCAGAGGGCTTCAATTCTGAGGCCGCCTTGTAGTGCATTATGGCTTGCTCCAGTTTATCATCACCCTGACTTCGTGCACCCAATGCTAGTTTATCCTGATACTCCTTCTCAATGCGCATGCGCTCTGCCTCATAAGCCAGCATATCCTTTAAGGCAGATTCTGCTTTTAAAATCTGATCCTTTGGATAGCTTTCAGTCGGATATATTTTCGACGCCTCTTTGTATTTTTCGATTGAAACTGCGTAGTCCTTATTCGTGAATTTCTTATCGGCATCTTCTATCAATGCATTGTAAATGCCTCGGTTTTGGCCATCTGCTAGTGCCAAATCAATCTTATGAAGCATCTCCTTCTCATAAGCTTGGTTCTTCAAGTCTTTGGCCTTGGTAAATCGATCGCGGGCATCGGTATATTTCTTTTGCTCGAAAAACGCATCACCCTCTTCAATCAATTTCTTGTAGCGTGCCTCCAGATCCTTATTCGCATTCTCTTCATCAAGCCTCGCTTGAGCTTCTGCCAACTTGGTTTTTGCTGTCGGATCATCCGGGAAGATTCCCAAGGCCCCTCTGTAGTTGGCAATCGCATCCGCATATTTCTTCTCCAACATCTTCTGGTCTCCATCCTTCATGAACTTATCGAAATCAGCTTTCAGCTTGGCAAGGTTCTTTTCAATGTCATCCAATCGCTTAAACTCTGCTTCGATTTCCTTAGCCTTTTGCTCACTATAGGCAAAGTCAAACGACAAACCATCTTCCGATGGATTATAACTCGCTTTGGCAAGAGGTTCACGCAACAAATCTGTATTGAATCCCTGTCGATAGGGGAATAGCGTTCCGTCCACATTCATATCAAAACCACCATAGCGATCTTCTTCGGGGATATTGCGAGTGTCTATCCGAATGACTTTAGCGAGATACTCGCCACTTTTAGAAAACTTAATGTCGTAGGTAAAACCAAGAGGTAATTTGAAGTCGTACTTCCCGGTGGTGCCGGCATTATAGGTGTCGAACACCATTCCATCTTTGAAAACTTGAACGGTCACTCCTTCAAGTTTCTTTTTGGTATTCTGGTCTTTTAATTGGCCGAAGACGTGCGCAATATCATTTTGAGAAAGCCCAATGTGACTCATCAGCGCAGCACAGCAAAACAGAAAGTATTTCAGTGTTCCGTTTAACATGATCCCAAAAGTTCTCCTTGAACGTAAATATAGAGCAATTTGTTTGATTTCCACTCGATTCTATCAAAAATGCATTTCTAAGAGGCTGTTAATTTCCGGAGTACAGCCATGGTCACTCGCTCGCCATCCATCGCCGCACTGACAATTCCACCGGCATATCCGGCTCCTTCTGCGCATGGATATAAGTTCTCCAGTTGCACGTGGCAGAGCATTTCGGCGTCACGTGGAATCCTTACGGGCGAAGAAGTTCGAGTTTCCGGCGCCACCAGCATGGCACTATCCGAAACATAACCCCGCATTTTCTTCCCAAAGGCCGTGAACCCTTCACGTAATCGAGACGCAACCCAATCAGGTAACAGACCATTTAATTCGACCGACTCTACTCCCGGCTGATAGCTGGTTGCTCCGATGGAACCGGACTTTCTGAGTTCCAGAAAATCGACCAGTCGTTGAGCCGGTGCTCGCTGTGTGGAGCCTCCTGCCTGCCAGCAAGCGTGCTCGATGGCGCGCTGGTAATAAATTCCTGCAAGAGCTCCATATTGGCGGAAATCGCCCATAACCGACCAATCCACGGGCACCACAATACCGCTATTCGCGAATGGGTTATTTCTTTTACTTGGCGACCAACCGTTTGTCACAATCTCCGTTTGCTCTGTTGCGCAGGGCGCAATTATTCCTCCGGGGCACATACAAAATGAATAAACCCCAACTCCTCCGGCCTGATGCACCAAGCTATAACTGGCCGCCGGCAGAGCCTCAGGCCTTGTTGCACAATGATATTGAGCTGAATCGACCAACGATTGCGGGTGCTCGGCTCGCACACCCACAGCAAAAGGCTTGAATTCGATCTCAATCTTCCTGTCATGTAAAAGTTGAAAAACATCGCGGGCACTATGCCCCGTTGCCAGAATATAACTATCAGCAGAAAATTCGCGACCATCAGAAAGTACAATTGAATGAACGCGCTTTCCGTCGTGCCGGATGTCGACCATTCGCGAATCAAAATGGATTTCACCTCCGCTCTCAATTATTCTATTGCGCATGGCTTCGATGATGCCGGGTAATTTGTTGGTTCCTATGTGCGGATGTGCATCCGACAAGATTTCATCGGAAGCCCCAAACTGAACAAGCGTTTCGAGTATTGAGCGCACGTCGCCACGCTTTGTACTGCGCGTATACAATTTGCCGTCTGAATACGTTCCTGCGCCTCCTTCTCCAAAACAATAATTCGAATCCGGATTCACCAAATGCTCACGATGGATAGAAACAAGATCACGGCGTCTGGCTCGCACATCCTTTCCTCTTTCGATAACAATCGGCTTCATGCCAAATTCCAGACATTTCAGAGCAGCAAACATTCCGGCAGGTCCTGCACCAACAATTACCACTCGTTTGCATGAATCATTAACCTGGGTAAACTCGCGTGACTTGAATACAGGTGGAACAAATTCGCCCTCCAGGTAAATAGACACCTTAAAATTTATCTTGATTGATCTTCCTCTCGCGTCAATAGACTTCCGTGTAATTCGAAACTGCGAGAGTTTTTGATGACGGGCAAGTGACGATTCGACTGCATCCTGCAACCGATCTAAAACCACGTCGTGAAGTGATAGTGTAAATTCTTTTTCAATCGCCATATCCGGTTGGACTATTCATCCAAAAATTGAGTTCACAATATAAAAGCCCTCTCGGGCTTTTATAACTTTTCTATTTTAAAAATTCCGATTTCGGTTTTGTCCCATCAAACCAAGTTGGTAATCCCCATAAACCGGAGCGCATTTTATTGCCCTTGGCATCTTGTGTTACTACAGCCAATTCCTTTCTGGCTTTCATATTCGCAAGAATTACCGAAATATATTTACCTAAATCTGAGCGAGATTTACCGGGATATAATCCTGCCAATTTATCCGTTATGACTGAGTTAGTTGTAAACCTCGAATTCTTCCCTACAATTTCCTGAATTTTTTCCGCCAAATTCGGAATTCGATTGCGCTTTCCCGGTTTTCTACCCTTCGCCTTTGAAACAATCTTAGCTACAGCCTTAGGCTTTGGGGCGGCCTTAACAGCAGCCTTCTTATCCTTGGCCACCGGCAAAGGAGCAACCTTTGACTTTGCGACTTTCACTTCCTCCGACGCAGAAACTGTCTTGGATGCCTTGGCAGGTCTACCTTTTTTAGCAGACACCGGCTTAGGGCTATTCGATTTGTTATTCTGAATTTCTTTTGTAACAACCTCCGTGATTTTTGACGCCTTTGGCTTCGGTCCCGGCTTCTTTGCTCCGGGCTTATTCTTAGCTCCGGGCGGACGACCGCGCTTACCTGTCTTCAACTTTAACTCGGAACCCAGCATATCCTGGAGAGTGGGGATTTTTGCCTTCCGACCGCGCGCAGAGCCAACACGCTGTAATATTTGATAGGCTTCTGAAAGAGCATTATACTCTTTTTGAATAGACTCCATTCTATTGCGAATTTGAGCCAGATAAATAGCTTTTGCCATCGTGTGTTTTTTAATTGTACAAATGTATGCGCCACAAGTAGTTCACAAAATAAAAAATGACAACTTTTGTCATATTCAAAAAATATTCAAACACATAATTCAGAATAATTTCTCTCTTTTTTCTATTAAGTATAATAATATATCAAGCATAATCTTGAATATCCTTCCTTGTACTCATGTTCATTCAGCCTTGAAATTATGCTAATTTCACGGCCAAAATCTCGGTATGCCTGCACTACGAAAACCCGTATTGAAGTTCAGTAAGAATCATGGATTGAGCAATGATGAGTTGCTCCGTCTTTACAAAGCCATTTTGCTGCCGCGCCTAATCGAAGAAAAAATGCTTAGCCAATTGAGGCTGGGTAAAATTTCGAAATGGTTCAGCAGCTTTGGTCAAGAAGCGATTTCAGTCGGTGTAGCATTAGCAATGGAAGAAGATGAATACATCCTACCCATGCACCGTAACTTGGGTATTTTCACAGGCCGCAACCTTCCTCTTGACCAATTGTTCATGCAGTTTCAAGGCAAGGAACGAGGATTTACCAAAGGGCGAGACAGATCCTTTCACTTCGGAACGCAACAACATAAAGTGGTCGGCATGATATCGCACCTGGGCCCCCAATTAGGTATTGCTGATGGTATAGCATTAGCCAACAAACTAGGAGGACAACAAAAAGCGACTATCGTTTTCTGCGGTGATGGTGGAGCAAGCGAAGGTGATTTTCATGAGGCCCTCAACGTTGCAGCAGTCTGGGATTTACCTGTAATCATTGCCATTGAAAATAATGCATGGGGATTATCCACCCCTAGTCGCGAGCAATTCCGCTGTGCGCAATTCATTGACAAAGCGATTGGATACGGAATGCCCTCAGAAGACGCTATTCAGGTTGACGGAAATAACATCGTGGAAGTCTACAACGCTGTGCGCAAGGCCGCTGAAAGTATTCGCAAACGTCCTCGCCCAATTCTTATGGAATTCATGACATTTCGCTTACGTGGTCATGAAGAGGCGAGCGGCACCAAATACTATCCTGACGGACTTATTTCAGAATGGGAAAAAAAGGACCCGGTTGACAATTTCGAAGCGTGGCTCTTTGAAAAAGGAATTATCGATGAAGAATCAGAAGGCCGCATACGATCGGAACTAAAACAGCAAATCAATGACGCATTGAAAGTTGCCTATGCTGAGCCTGATATTGAGCCTTTCACCGAAAAGGAAATAACGGATGTTTATGCACCCTTCTCCAACGCTGCCATCGCACCCGTCAGCAACGAAACAACAGACCGTCGCTTCATAGATTCTATTAGTGACGCGCTTCGTTTGAGCATGAAACGCCATGAAAAACTGGTGCTAATGGGACAAGACATCGCAGACTACGGCGGCGTATTTAAAGTAACGGAGGGCTTTGTGTCGGAATTCGGAAAAGAACGAGTTCGCAATACGCCCTTGTGTGAATCTGCCATAATTGGAACCGGACTTGGACTATCGATAAGCGGCTGGAAAGCCATGGTCGAGATGCAGTTTGCCGACTTCGTTACATGTGGCTTCAACCAGATCGTTAACAATCTTGCGAAACTTCACTACCGCTGGCAAGAAAATGCGGACGTAGTTGTGCGCATGCCCACCGGAGCCGGAATGGCAGCCGGACCTTTCCATAGCCAAAGTAATGAAGCC
>Ga0169931_10007073_pt1 | contig 16757 bp, 8 predicted proteins | sample Kivu_15m_20L_FD_129675 | JGI IMG/M metagenome (GOLD analysis project Ga0169931, IMG submission 129675) | Freshwater microbial communities from Lake Kivu, Western Province, Rwanda to study Microbial Dark Matter (Phase II) - Kivu_15m_20L... | ecosystem: Environmental > Aquatic > Freshwater > Lake ...
CTACATGTATGTTTACAAAAAACAAGTTCTCCCATCAATGAGGTCAATGCAGTTTGCAGGTAAACCTATCGAAATCTCACCAAATAGAATCTACAACTGTGCTTATGCACCTGTTGATGATTGGAGAGTTTTTTCTGAAATTATGTTCTTGTTGCTCGGTGGTACTGGTGTAGGTTATTCAGTACAGAATCATCACGTAGAACTTCTTCCCGAAATAAGAAAACCAAACAAGGGCAGAGGCAGAAGATGGTTAGTTGCCGATTCAATCGAAGGATGGGCAGACGCTGTTAAAGTATTGGTCAAATCATATTTTTATGGTGGTTCATCTATTCAGTTTGATTTTAGTGATATTAGACCAAAAGGTGCACGTTTGGTGACTTCAGGGGGAAAGGCACCTGGTCCTCAACCACTAAAAGAATGTCTAATAAAATTAGAAGGTATATTGGATTCGAAAAAAGATGGTGACAAATTAAGACCAATAGAAGTACATGATATGGTTTGTCACATTGCAGACGCCGTATTGGCTGGTGGTATCAGAAGAGCTGCACTTATTTCTTTATTTTCTGCAACAGACGAAGAAATGATTGGTTGTAAGACAGGCAAGTGGTACGAGAAGAATCCACAAAGAGGTAGGTCTAATAACTCAGCGGTACTCCTTCGTCACAAAGTCACCAAAGATTATTTCATGGATTTGTGGAAAAAGATAGAACTCAGTAAGGCTGGCGAACCTGGCATATATTTGAGCAACGATAAAGATTGGGGAACCAACCCTTGTTGCGAAATTGCTCTCAGACCATTTCAATTCTGTAACCTTACAGAGGTGAATGTTTCAAACGTAGTGTCACAAGAAGATTACGAAGATAGAGTGAAGGCGGCTTCATTTATCGGAACACTTCAAGCGGGATACACTGATTTCCATTATCTAAGACCTATTTGGCAAAGAACAACTGAAAAGGATGCCCTTGTTGGTATTTCAATGACAGGTATTGGTTCAGGAGCGGTTCTCGGGTTGAATATGAAGGCAGCTGCAAGAGTTGTAAAAGAAGAAAACAAAAGAGTTGCTGATTCAATTGGTATCAATCCTGCAGCAAGAACAACAACCGTTAAACCAGCGGGAACAACATCTTTGACTTTGGGCACTTCATCAGGAATCCATGCATGGCATAATGATTACTATATCAGAAGAGTGAGGGTTGGAAAGAATGAATCAATTTATTCATACTTAAAGAGTAACCACTCCGAACTTGTTGAAGACGAGTATTTTAGACCACACGACACCGCTGTAATCGGTATTCCACAAAGAGCACCCGAAGGGTCAATTCTTAGAAACGAATCACCAATTCAATTACTTGAAAGGGTTAAAAGAGTTCAACAAGAATGGATTAAACCTGGTCACAAAAGTGGTTCAAACGCCCACAACGTTTCGGCAACCGTATCTATTCGTGAACACGAATGGCCCGCGGTTGGAGAATGGATGTGGGAAAACAAAGAATATTATAATGGTCTTTCGGTTCTTCCTTACGATGGTGGAACCTACATACAATCACCTTTTGAAGATTGTACAAAAGAAAAATACGAAGAACTCATGGCAACACTCAAAGATGTTGACCTCTCCAAAATTGTTGAAGTTGATGACAACACTGATTTGAGTGGAGAAGTCGCATGTGCTGGTGGGGCTTGTGAAATTGTAATGGCATAATGTCAAAAGAAATAAATAAAAAAAATCGGAGGGAGAAGAAAGAACTTCTCCCTTCTGATTTTTATATGGAAGGTACAAGAAAAGTTTTTACTGAAGAGTGGCACAAGAAAAGAGGATATTGTTGTGGATCGGGTTGTAGACATTGTCCATTCATTCCCAAACATCATAGGGGGATTACCACTACAAATGAAAAATAAAGAAAGTATATTTATATCAATATGGGTGATGGAACTACATATGGTATAAATTTTCCTTTTCGTGATTCTCTTCGTGGTGATTATTTGGATTTGACAAACACAGCAAATCAAGAAATCAGAGCTGATTTGATAAACTTACTTCTGACACGAAAAGGTGCTAGATATTATTTACCTGACTTTGGTACAAGATTATATGAATTTATTTTTGAACCTATGGACGGATTGACTTTTGATGCAATTGAATCGGACATCCGTGACAACGTAGAAAAGTATATTCCAAATCTACTAATCAATAGTATAACTATTGAACCTTTGGACCCAAGTGAAGAGGCGGAGGAGGACGATATTGTTAGCGATCAACCATCACCGGTTTACAGATATCCTGGCAAAGGTGTTGCAGAATATACGGCTAAAGTTAAAATAGACTATTCGGTTCAAAGTTCGACTTTCGCAAGTAGTGATTTTGTTATTATCAATATTTAAAATAGATGGCAAATCGTAGGATATCATATACAGTAAGAGATTTTGAAGGTATAAGGGAGGAATTACAACAGTACGTTAGAATTTATTACCCTGAACTAATTCAAAATTTTAATGATGCATCAGTTTTTTCAGTATTTCTCGATCTCAATGCGGCAGTTGCAGATAATCTTCATTTTCACATTGATAGAAGTATTCAAGAAACTGTCCTACAATATGCCCAACAGAGATCTTCGATTTATAATATAGCTAGAACTTATGGATTAAAATTACCAGGTCAAAGACCATCGGTAGCCTTGGTTGACTTTTCGATAACCGTCCCTGCGTTTGGAGATAAAGAAGATGAAAGATATCTTGGTACTCTCAGAAGAGGGTCGCAAGTTGTTGGTGCAGGACAAGTATTTGAAAATGTAGAAGATATTGATTTTGCTTCTCCTTACAATTCACAAGGTTTTCCCAATAGACTCAAGATTCCTAACTTCGATGCAAGTAATCGTATCATCAATTATACAATTACCAAAAGAGAAATTGTTGTAAACGGTATTACTAAAGTTTTCAAAAGAGTAATCGGACCAAGTGACGTAAGACCTTTCTTCGAAGTATTTTTACCTGAAAAAAATGTTCTCGGTATCACAAGTGTTCTACTTAAAGACGGAACTAGTTATACCACAGTGCCAACAGTAAATGAGTTTCTTGGTGTAGAAAACAGGTGGTACGAAGTAGATGCACTTGCTGAAGACAGAATCTTCATCGAAGATCCAACAAAGGTATCTGACCAACCTGGTATCAAAGTAGGGAAATATCTACAGACCACCGATAGATTCATCACTGAATTCACGCCAGAAGGGTTCTTGAAAATGACACTCGGAGGAGGGACCTCTACATCACAAGAAGCTCTGAATCAATTCACTAACTTAGGTATACCTCTAAATTTACAGTTATATCAGAATAACATGTCCTTGGGATCTGCACTTAGATCCAACACAACTTTGTTCATTCAATATAGAACGGGTGGTGGATTGTCAACCAACTTGGGAACAAACGTGATTAATCAGATTGGAACTGTGAGTTTCTTTGTTAATGGACCATCCGACAATATTAACCAACAGGTAATTGGTTCTTTAAGATGTAACAACGTAACAGCAGCAATTGGTGGTGCAAACCAACCCACCGTAGAAGAATCAAGAAATTATGTGGCATTTAACTTCGCTTCGCAAAATAGGGCAGTGACGGTTAATGATTACGAAGCCTTAGTTAGAAAAATGCCTTCTCAATTTGGTGCTCCAGCAAAAGTTGCCATCACTGAAAACAACAATAAAATCAACGTTCAGATCCTTTCATACGACACAACAGGTAAACTGACATCTATTGTTTCAAACACTCTGAAACAAAACCTTGCAAACTATCTTTCGAATTACAGAATGATGAATGATTACATTTCTATTGAAACCGCAGAAGTGATTGATTTGAGTTTTGACATATCTGTTGTGTTAGACTCAACACAAAACCAAGGTCAGGTAATTACCAATATAATCAACAAGGTTTCACTTTTCATGAATCCACAAACAAGAAATCTCGGACAGAATATCTATCTCTCTGAACTGAGTAGTATAATTCAAGATGAAAATGGGGTGATAACTGTAACCGGTATCGATGTCGTAAATGAAGTTGGGGGACAATACTCAGGATTCCAAACCTCAATGCCTTATTCAGATGACGAACTCAGATTAATCAAACCAATCGACGACACACTTTTCGCACAACCCAATCAAGTATATCAGATTAGATATCCAAATAAAGACATTAGAGTCAGGGTCAAAAACTTCCAAAACGTTCAGTTCTCCTAAGTTAGACTTATCATTATTGATAACGCCCATTCTTTAAAAATGGTGGATAATGTATTTATCAAAAAAGTGTTGAATGATCAATTCCTATAGGATCAAGACCCAAATTGGAGAGGACAGGGCAATCAACTTGCAGTTGGATCAAGAGTATGATTTCTTGGAAATTCTTTCCCTCAAGATACAGAGTGAAGACATTTACACAAGAAACTGTGCCGACTATGGTGTTGTGGTCGGAAGAGTTGTGGCTAACGGTGGATATGGTATTCCAAACGTTAGGGTTTCTGTTTTTGTACCTATTCAACAAGAGGATGTAAACAATGACATCATTTCAACTTTATATCCATATACTAACTTAGCCGACAAAAATGAGGATGGATATCGTTATAACTTACTTCCTTATCAGAAATCATATTCTACTCACGTACCTACTGGTACTTTTCCTGATAGGAATGACGTATTAACAAATCCAACAGTAGTTCAAGTGTATGACAAATATTACAAGTACACTGTGAAAACTAATGAAAGTGGTGACTACATGATTATGGGCGTTCCACTTGGAGATCAAACTGTCTTTATGGATTGTGATCTTTCGGACATCGGGGAGTTCAGTCTCACACCACAAGATTTAATAAGAATGGGGTTGGCCACTGAATCACAACTTAGTGGAAGCAAATTCAAAGCCTCACCCGATCTAGCAACATTACCTCAAATTATTTCATTACAAAGAAACATTGATGTATCACCACTTTGGGGGCAACCCGAAGTTTGTCAAATAGCAATTAACAGAGTTGACTTCGATTTGAGAGAAGAAGCTAATATCGAAATCAATCCTACAGCCGTTTTCATGGGATCGGTGGTCTCTGCTTCAGATAGACGAGTTTTGAGAAAGAATTGTAGACCCTCAACAGAAGCAGGAAACTTATGTGATTTGATATCAGGACCTGGAGAGATTTTGTGTTTACGTCAAACAATTGGACAGGATATCAACGGTCGGCCTGTTCTCGAACAATACGAATTCGAAGGTGGTCCTAAAGTTATTGATGGTGATGGTACTTGGTTAGTAGACTTACCTATGAACTTGGAGTACGTGGTAACAAACGAGTTCGGAGAGAAAACAGTTTCACAAGATCCAAGAGTAGGTATCCCAACTAAAGCAAAATACAGGTTTAAAATAAAGTGGGAGCAAAATCCTGATTTGGGAGAACAGACGAAAAGAGCTTACTATTTGGTGCCGAACGTAAGAGAGTATGGATGGGCATCATCTAATTTGGATCCCTCAACTTTGAATACCGGAACAACCTCATATAAGTTGTTTGAAAGATCATACGCCTTCTCTTTGGATTGGAATGACTATGGAGTCACAGGTAACACAACTGGTGACAAAATGATCCAAGATGCCATCGATTGTGAAGATAAATTCTATGAGTTCGGATATAACAAAGTTTACACTGTATCATCATTTATAGATGGATATCACAAAGGAGCTAATAGAGGTAGGTTTTTAGGAATCAAAGAAATATTAGATAGTACTTGTGATTCAACAAACAATAGATTTCCAACTAATGATGGTGTAAAGAACTTCGACTTGATATTTGTTTTATTCAACTTTTTCTTCAGTTTTATCACGCTTTTATTAATCCCACTTATGGTGGTGGTCCATATTTTAGCATTATTGTGGCCGATACTTAAAGTGGTGATAACAATTGTATTCACGGTAATCATGACCTTTATTTATGTTCTGTGTAAGATTATTGATGCCTTACCCGTAGTGAGTATAAATTGTCCTAGACCACCACGCTTCAAAGACATTTTCAATGCTTTAGGAGACCCATTTAAAAATATAAGTTTACCTACCTTGGTATATCCCGAGTGTGAATTATGCTCGTGTACCGAAGAAAGTCCTGAATCCAATGAACAAGCTCAGGAATTTATAGAAGAATCTTTAAAAACAACATCACTCACACTATTAGCGGACACACCGAATCCTTCATCATACGCAAACATCTTGGAGACAACTTATTGTCAATCCGATCCATGGTGGGGATATTGGACAACACAACCACAATCACAAATTGCAGCTCAGGATCTAGGTTTTTTGTGTGACCAACAAACGATTGATTTTTTCCACGGTGATAAATTACAAGGGATACAGAGAATACTTGCTGGTAATAATCAGGATATTTCAGGTCAAAGAACTCCAGCAACAATATGGTTGGGAGATAGATTCAGGTGCTCATTTGACTTGACCTTAACAGAAAGGTTGAATCTGTTCAATCTCAAAGGTCAGTATTTTAATCAATTTGGTGGTTGGAATCAAGTGAGGACTTATGTGGCTTCCAATATTGCTGCCAACAACGGAGCATTTCACTACGACAATACAATAACAATTTTATGTGATAATAGTTCTTTGGAAGAATTCGTTAGTGGAAGAATGATAAGTTTCCAAAACCCATTCAATTCTTTAGACCCTAACTTGGACCAAGGAAGGACTAACTTTTCAGGCTTAACGTCTGTCACAGGATTTGCCAAAAACATGGCTTCAGTCACAGTAAATTACGCTGATCCAGATTCTCCGAATTCACTTAGAAGTCAACAATATATTGTAAATCAACCAGCCGATGCAATACAAAATTGTTGGGTATCTCAAATTACGGCTGAGACTGGAACGGATTGGTATTATACTGACTGTGATGGTGTTTATCATTCTGGTAATACGCCAGTTACAGGTAATGTATGTGTGAATGATTTGTTCCCATATGATGGTGTCAGAATAACATCAGCAACTTGTCAACAACCTAAGTTCCTAAGATATGTCAAGGCCAAGTCAGATTGTGAATACTTTCAGGTTGTTACCGCTATGACTTATTCCACTTTCGCCGCACTTAATCCACCTGTTTTCAGTGGTCAAAAAAGTTTGAACGAAAGATATATTTCTGCACCCATGTATTTGTGGGAAGAACACCACGATGAAGTAGCAGGAAATATGGATAAATATTGGACAGGTTTCTATGTCACAAGGCCATTCTTCACCATATCAGATTTCCAAGACACTTTAGTCGTCATTTTACAAAGAGGAGTTGATCCTAATAGTGTAAGACAGAGAACAACTGTGGACATATCAAGGATTTGTGGTAAGCCATACGGAAATGTGATGGTTACAAGTGATTTGAAACTCAACATACCAATTCAGCCATATTTGTCTTTACCACAACATAATGATTATCCAACCAATGAAGTGAACGATGGTAGACCAATATTTTTTGAATCTTACGCAATTCAACTTGGTTCAGATTACTCCGGGTACACCACTAACATGCCTTCTTACTATTCATCATTGGACGCTAGTAAAGTAGGTGTTTCAACTCCAACAGGATCAAATGGATTCCAAGTAACACCTGGAGACACATATACCTACCTTACAAACAACAAAATCAGTATCGGACCTTCCCAAGGGCCATATACTGGTTACGTAAAGGCAAACACCTCCACGAACCAATTTGCACTAGATAACTACTATCTCGTAAATGATGGTATATGGATGAGCTCCAGCTTGAATTTCTTAGTTCCTCCAGGAAGGTTAACAAGTCCTTGGTTCAGGGTGTTCAATGCATATTACTCAGGACAACCTTGGTCTCAAGGTAAAAAAATGAATGGATATTGGAACGACGAGTATGTCGAGGGGGGTTCATATTTCTTCACTTGGCCAAGGGCGAATGTGAACTCAAACAATGATTTCACGTTTAGATACGATACATTCGTATACTTTTCACCTGTGTACCCTACAGGTCAAACAATGTCCATGGTTGCAGGTACTCAAAAGATTGTGATGAGAACCGACAGACTACCGACTTCTACATCAAGATCTGACTTTAGAAATAATAGCTACCTATTACATCAAAATACAAACTTTGCATTTTATTTCATAAGCGATGAAGGACTTGTAGAATCTTACGATAACGAAGGTGCTTCTTTTTTAATTAACGAAGCTCGTGAGGAATTGAGTCAATATGAAGATCAATTTGCAACAACATTTTCATGTGGGGGGTTAGTACCACTCAGTTGTTATTCTGGCGATTCAGAAAGTTTTGGTGTCAAACCACTTACAGATAACTGTTATAAGAAAACAAAAATGAAAGGAGGTTGTTATGTTTTTGTTAGTAAAGTTATAGTATCACTGCCGAGAGATTTCAAACAACTATCTGAGTTTAAAGCAAGAACCAGAGTAAATTTCGCCGCTTGTCGTGGAGTATTTGGACACACCTTTATAAACAATTGGGTCAATGGAGTCTTATATCATTTCCCTTTCAGAAATTTAAGATTCTTCAAATCACCAAGAGATCCAATTGATCCAAACGGACCTTATAACGTCTATTGTGATGATGTGATTACCTTACACAAACCAACTAATAATTTTTATTATAGATCATCACCGTATAACGGAACTAACTTTGTTGGTGCGGGTAGAACAGACAAAGCCACAAGGAACAACAAAGAAATTTTATTCCCAACAACTATTATGGACATGGGTCCTAGAGATGCGTTCACAAAAGAAGTGACTCTCAATGCAGATTTCTTCGGATATAACGTAAACAATATACCAACCACAACATTCAATAATCCTGCAGACATTCTCTCGTTGTTCATTCTTTCAAGACAGGTCAACTCAAAATGGTTACAGAATTTAATTGGATTGGGTGATGGTGCAATTAATAGTTTCTTCACAAGAGACAAAAGAAAAATTGATGGTGACTATGCACAAATGATTTCAATTAACTCAGAGCTTGGTGTAAGAGAGTTTAATTTTGAGGCGTACACGGCACAATCAGGTACAAGCACCAATAATCCATTTTATGTTGGAATGGATAGATCAAGTAACCCTGTTATGGGAATATTCTTTTCTTCCAATACACAAACTAGAGATTTCGTTTCCCCACGTAGAATAATTCGTAATGATAATGTGGATTACAACGTGGCGGTCTATGATTACTTAGGTAACAAATCACAAGAGATACCATTTTATAGTTGGAATACTCGTGATAGTAACGCAATTTTTGGTAATGAACAAAATGATTGGAGAACTAGTAGTATACAGAAAAACTTTTATCAGAATTTCAATAGAACAAACATCACCTCTAATTATTTTATGGGTGAGAACCCTAAGGCTGATTTCATGAAAGGGTATATCTACAACAGAAGTAATGTTCTGTTCAGACCAGGCACATTAGAGGAAGCTTACCAATTCGAAGGAGATAAGAATACTTCCAACTCCCCGAGTTATGATCCGATAAATTTGAATACATATTTTACAGTTGGACTACCTTATCATTTTTATTTCGGTTTGGGAGTAGGGAAGTCAGCAATGAACAGGTTTGTTAAAAAATACGTACCAACAGAGTGACAAATGGAACAACCATAATACCAAGTAGGTTACGATTCAAGTCGGCCCCAACTGTTGATCAACAAGTTAATTTTGATTTGGAGTCCAAAGAGAATGAATTGACTGAATATGATAGGATTGCAACTGTGAACTTGGCTTTGTTGTTCGATGCAGAAAGACAGGGGTCCACAACATTCAGACCTACGTTCAAAATATCACCTGTTTATGACAACGCTTACACGGGCACTACGGATTATAATCCATTCTTATACAACCTTTGGTATGTCGACTCAGCTAGTTCATTTTTGAGTACAACTTGGAGGGGTTTCCCACAATATTATGAGTTTGAGTTTTTCAGACCAAATTTAGTGGATCAACATATACCATATACACCAAAGAGTGCATACACCTATAACTGGACTTATTATTTGAGTTTACCATTTGAAAACAATTATACTAAAGATTTGTTTTGGACTGACAGTATTAATTCAATTAGTTGGAAAGCCCAAGATGGAATACCTTTTATCATTAGGAATACTACTAACAACGGCACCAACGATATATCGTTTGTTTGTATATCTGAGCACAATTTGAACGTGGGTGAGTATGTTGAGTTGTCTATCTCATACGACAACAATAACTTGTTTCAGGTCAATACCTTAGGTGATGGCACTTTCGGATCTGACTTATACATTTTCAATCTCAGAAATGTTGGGTATACCGGAAATACATTCGACAATGATGTAGTAGGTACTTTCAAAAAAATTATTGATATCACCAATTCGGGAGAGTCCAAATCATCCTATTACATTAAAATGCATAAAATCATAACTAATTCTAATGATTTGATTGTAACCAAAACAGGATTTGAAGAAACACCTTTTTCTTCAAATAAAAAATTCGAATTCTCATCCCTTACACCGAACAACATATCAAGAGTATCGCAAAAGAATAGTTCTTCAGTTTACACATTTACCCTAAATTACGATTTGGATATCAGAAACATCCTCGATAATCAAAAGAGGCCATTGAACGAAATTTTTCTAACAATAATTAACAAAGGCTTCTCGGGTTATTTCAACAAGCCAACACAAGGGACTGGTGTCAAACAAGGATGGCAATTCAATATTTTGGAATTAAACAATTTATATTGGGATCAAAATAATCAAATTTCAAATTCCGATATCCCTTATTCATCATACACCAAAACCAACGGGTCCACCGAAACATTCTATTACAATCAAGATTTGAAAAGTGGAGATACCATCTGTGGTGATTTTTGTGAATGGAATAACATAACACAGGAGGAGAGAATTATTTCACCTTATTACCATAAGATTGCCTATAACCAAGATGTGTTCAAAAGTGAACCATCACCAACAACAAACCCGAGTGGTTTTTATTATAGTCCACACATCGGAAACGTAATCAGAGTATTCTCTGATTATATTGAAACAGGTGAATTAGAGAATGTAGATGGAACACCATCTTGGGCATTCTACTCAACTCAACTAGAACAGTTCAGATGGAGAGACATATATTCATATGGATTCAAAGACGGATTGAATCGCGGTGTAGATTTTCCTTTTTTGAATTTTGCTCATTATCCATATCAAGCTGATTTGTTCCGAGTAATATCTGATGGTGGATATCAGATTGGGGGTTATATTGAAAATGGTGTGGAATATAAAGAGTATAAAACAAGAGGACCTGAATTCGGTCCGATAAGTGGATTCAGTTTAGGTGCAACAACGTTAGTAACCCAACCAATCATTGATGAGTGTGAATAAAAAAATATTACTTTCAGGATCTGTAGACAACAGTATCAATATTCCGGTTGATTCCCAATGGGAATTGTTGGATGTAGAGACAGATATTGCTTTATTCGAAGAAAGGGCTATCAAGGAGTTGATTGGGGTTGACAAAGATTTTGAACTTAACAGGTTTGTGCATGCTGATTATCAAGATAAGTCTGCACTTAATTATGAGTTTTATTTTCATGAAGGACCTAATCTGACATCCGAGTCAAACTGGAAAATTGACTACAGGAACATAGGATTTACAACACAAGAGATATATTATTATGCCAACTCATTCAAAAATTCTTTTTTCAAATTAGATTTTTACGACAGTCCAATAGAGTCGGAACAAACAAATTACATAACAGTAATTATCCCAACTCAACAAGGGGAAAGAATGACAACGCAGATGCAAACAACGAATGTATTAATCAAAAAACCACAATATATCCTGAATTATGTAGGAGATAAAGAAGGGTTTTTCATTTATTGGTTGAAAAAAAGAAATTTCATTGATGTTACAAGATTCTACATGACCGCAAAATTCTTCGATGCCAAAGTTGGACAATTTGTTAGAATGTTGAACAGACCACAATCATCAATCCCTGGTAACAAATTTAATTTCTCACAGAGTCAATATCTCTACTACAGAGTGGATATGGATTACGAAAAAAGAACTTATATGATCTACGACACTTTTAACGTAACCCCACAAAGGGTTGGTGGGTTGACTCCAATAAAATGGTATGAATATATTAACCCATAATGCCTAATTATAATTACGTCATATCACCTGAGGTAATCAGAGGGGATATATTCACGGTGAATGTGTCGGGAACCCCCGTTGGAGTTTACTCAGGAATGACTCAAATATTGACTGCGGGACCTGGTGGAACTTCATTGTTAACAGGACTCACTATACCAATATTGGTGACTGAAAATGTTAGTGACATGGGATATTACTCCCCTTTTGATGGTGCGGTTACACAGTTGGATGTGGTCAATAACTTTATTTTTTCGTCAACTACATCATCTCCATATGTGTATCGAGTGTACAATACATCCGATGATTTTAAAAAGTTTTTGGAGTTTGCGACTTATACTGTGGATTGGGGTGACGGGTCTCCTGTCAATAACTTCAACCAGCTAGCACCCGCTTCAATCATACATCAATACCCGACAGTTGTGAGTGCTTATACTATCACTCTAACACAAACTAATCCTTGGGGTACAAATATTATAAAGAAGGAAATCACAACTCCATACAGAAACGTTAGTATCCCGAATCCTAATGGAACGGCATTTTTCATATCCAACAATGGAAGCTGGTCCGCAACACCTGTTAGTTACGATTTTATATTTTCCGGTGACGCTGAAAACAATGTTGCAGATCAAGTATCATCGACATTCTTGACAGTTCCCTTTACGGTTTCAGGGACATCTGCTTCAAGGATACAAGAACTGGCACAATATGGTCCACAGAAATTTGTCGTTGGAGCTCCCGTTATAATTCAAAATCAACTTTTCGGGGTTGTGAATAATATATCCCCTTTATTTACGGGTTACACAATTCAAGGGGTGGATTATTATGATTTTAAAGATGGTACTACAAGATACTTTGTTCAAAGTTCAGGTCTCACACAAAATGAGTTGACTGCACAATTTTACTACAAGGATCCTGCTCTTCAAAAATCAGTTGGTGATGCCGAAGTTGTGACAAACTTTTATATTGAAAGAGGTAAAAACTCGGCTTACGAGCAAATACAAAGACTCGGTGAAGTTGATAGTTTGGGAGATCTAATAAACTATGGATACGGATTCTTCAAAGTGGAAACCAAATAAACAGATTAACTATTTATAGATAAAGATAAAAAACCATGGCAATTGCATCATACGGAACCATAAGACCAGCTGATTGTTCACCTGACGATATGGAAATTATTCTCAACTACACTACTTCAAGAGATGTAACCAATAATTTCGTTCTCAAAAAACTTGACGCTAAGACATTAATAAGACCTTATTTCAGTAATCAATCGATAGGTGGTACACCCGTTGAAATATTGGGGGGGCTGTATAACTTGACGCTTCCTGCTACAGAATTCAATGCTCTTGGAATTTACACAATGTTGATCAGACCTGCACAAATAAGGACAACAATAATCGATTGTGGTGTATTGAGTGCTTTACCTAACGTCAAAGGATTAGTTTTAGATTTAAGTTTAATACCGCAAGAGTATCTAAACAAATTTGTGCCACAAGGTCTTGTTGGTTTCAGGATTGAATATTTGAATGCGGATGGAACTAAGATACCTAATTTCTTCAGGGTGGTAACTTCTAATTTCTATTGTGAACCAGTTGTCACAAATCAGGTGAACACACAACAAAAAGCTATTAGATACAGATATACAGACAGCACTGCAAATCTTATGTTTTTGACGCTTTCACCGTCATCATCTCCAACTAACAAACCAAACGCAACGCCATATATTGGGCAACCAGATCAAGATATTATAATGAGTAATACTTTTTTTAATCCAATAACGATTGATATTGAGATGGTTGAGTATGATGTTGACACTCTTGCAATTGCTCTTTACGGAAATCAAACCAAATCTATCGATGACGGTATCTACACCATCTACGATTCTAATAATAATATCTTCAGACAATACAACTTGTTTGAAATTAGAGATCAGTTCAATGAACTTCTATATGAGGTTAGACAAAATAGAGGTGATAATATCGATTTCAGTAAGAACTTCAATACAATAGTAACAGGATAATGGCTACAACTAAAAAATTCTTTTATCCTCCGAGACCCGGTTCAGGAGCGGGAACCTTCTCAGATAACATCGTAGGTCTTCAACTTGTCGATGGTGGTGGACTTACGCAAGGTAACTTTGAATTTACAACAGCTATCAGTGAAAAGGTTAATAGAGATTTTAATATCGGTGCGTTTTCTGAGCCGATTAATCTTGAGAATTTAGATATTGAAAGATTAGGTGAAAGTCGTTTGATATTCGCTAAAGAGTTCAGAGTATATCCAAACTTCGCACTTTCGGAGGTAACTAACTTTTCCATGTATGGGTCCTTGGCTAAAAGGATGGAGGTATCTGTAACTGAGATTATCAACCATTTCCCTGCAGCACTTGATGTTAGATTTATGAATCTGATTGCAGTAACAGGACTCACCGCATACAATATTGTCTATGACGAAATCAACGACGAAACTGTATTCTCTGTTAATGTGGATAGGATTTCTAATCCTTTCGACATTGATTTCTCTGTATCAGCCGCCACAAATCTTTTAGCAAGGGAGATTGTGACCTCCCCTCTTAGAAACTTGAACACGACATATCTGAACTATTGTGTTGCTATAACAAACACAGGAAACACAGAGAACCCTTATGATATATTCAACGTCGTATCATTTGAACCATCTCAAAGCCTGTCGGCTGGAACTTTAGTTTTTTATGTTTCAGGTGCTCCTTTTGGAACCACAGCCTCAACCTACACTTCGAACTACCAAATCAGACCAAATGACTTAATTGTTGATCAAGTTTTTGCAGAAGAATTCGATGAGATTCAAAGATTCCTATTGAATCGATTAATAAGACCACAATACACTGCGGTATTCCAAGTACCGGCTGAGGATCAAAATGGCCAGTTTACAACAGACTTAACAACTTTGACTTGGCCGCTCGATGGGACTTGGAATTTAGATATCAGAACAAGTAGATTCCAAACTTATCTCGAAGATTTGGGATACGTCACAGGAGAATTAGACAGCTACAAGACAAACTTACTTTCTAGATTTTTGATACAGGATTCATTCAAGGAGTTTGACACAAAAGATAGAAAGGTTGAGAAAATCTTACAAATCTATGGAAGAAGTTTTGATGAACTTAAGATGTTCATCGACGGATTAGTTCACGTGATATCGGTGAATTATAATATCCAAAATGATATTCCATCCTTGTTATTGAAAAATTTGGCAGCAACATTAGGTTGGGAACCGAACATATCACCTATCACTAATGAAAATTTCTTGGATTCAATATTCGGACAAACTAATATTCCAGCTTATCCTGGCTACGCCAAAGCCCTCACACCTACAGAGTTGAATTATCAGTATTATAGAAATTTGATATTGAACTCAGGTTATCTGTTCAGATCTAAAGGAACAAGAAGATCGGTAGAATTTTTGATGAGATTGGTTGGTGCTCCTGAGGCGTTGATTGAATTCAACGAAACAATTTATTTGGCTGATCAGAAAATAAATTTATTTCAGTTCGAAACTCAATATGCGCAGATCACAGGTGGAACTTATGTGAACAATGTTCCAGCTCTATCAACGGTCACATACAAGCTCCAAGGTGTCACATATAGTGCTTTCACATCATCCACAACAATTGAGGATGTAAATTTGACAATTGGATCATATCCTATGGATGATGAAGGATATCCTAAAGCTCCAATACCTACTGAAGAATTCTATTTCCAAAAAGGTGCGGGTTGGTACCAATCAACACCTCAACATAGAAGCCCAGAGATTCCCCTTGTTGACCAAACATTCACGGGACTGAGTCCAAGTGTTCAAACGGTTTTGGAGCCATTTACTTACGGACAAATATATTTGGAGAGGTTTAGAGATTTTCCATACATGAATGAAGGATTCAAGTTGGAAAAAATTATTGACAACAAAAAAACTTGGTTGAGTAATGACAATGATCTCAGAATTGCCACTGACGCAGGATACGAAGCCTATTATTACTTGGACAATGAAAAGTTGGCCTTAAATGTTAAAAACGTTGATTTGTTTTTGAATCCAGGTCAAGGATTAGTGTATGATGTATGGACCCAATCAAGACTATATGATTATCCTATTCCCGAATCTGGTATGACTTCTCCATTCCCCACAATAGGTGGTGTAGATTGGACGTATATCAACCCCGAGCCGAAAAAGAAAACGTTCTTCGAGTTTGCACAAACATTTTGGCAGAACACGATCAACGTTAGAAACAGATTGTACATCACAGATGGTCACACAGGGGGATATCCAACGCTATCCTCAATTTTTTGGAAGTATTTGGAACAAGAAAATACTATCGGAATACCAAACAACAACTACACATATCAAAAATTAATAGATTATGTCGAGGGACTTGGTCCATATTGGATGAAACTTGTAGAACAGATGATTCCAGCCTCAACGATTTGGAATTCAGGGACAAGATTTGAAAATTCAATATTCCAAAAACAAAAATTCGTGTATCGTAGACAAAGGGGTTGTCAATTTGTTCCTGTTCCAGAAGATCCAGGGTACATACAAGGAACTCTTTTCAACTACGACTGCTC